>WBZX01000920.1_pt1 | contig 14092 bp, 16 predicted proteins | sample 5204211 | NCBI WGS metagenome assembly WBZX01 (sample SAMN12344362, study PRJNA552823) | activated sludge metagenome | biome: Activated sludge suspended growth; feature: Nitrification reactor; material: Wastewater; isolation source: activated sludge from nitrification reactor of wastewater...
GGTAACGATGGCGGAGTTTCTCGATTCGCTTCAGCAGCAGCGCGAGGTCTGGTCGGCAGTGCTGGAAATGTCGGCGGTCGATTTTGCGGCGCTGATTGTTGGTGGACCACGAGCCGAACCGACGAAAGCCGCGCCCGATCAAGCGAAGCGCACGCGGATTTCCGAAGCACAAAAAAACTCGCTCAAGGGGGCGATTGTCAGCGTGCTTGGGAATCACAAGGACGGCCTGAGCCGGACGGACATCGCGGGCCAGATTGGGGACGATGTGCTGGCGACCATCGGTGTGAAGCGCGACGAGCTGGCGGACAAGCTCCGTCAGCCGCTCGGCGAGCTGGTGGACGACAACAAGATCCACACGGTCGGCGAAAAGCGGCTGATGCGCTATCACGCAGGGGCGAAGAAGTAGCCCGAATCGACGGCTGCGACGGCCCCATGGTCTTTGTGCTCCCCTTGCGCATCACAAGTACGCTATGATGGAAAGCAAAATGTGTGTAGCTTCACCCAAACCTGGACTTTCAGAGGCTCCTAAGATTGTAAGGCGGGCTCATCTACAGAGCATCGTAGCGACGGCGATTGCTGGCGCGTAGGATGCGGAAACAGAGAGCTGACGCGATGGAAAAACGAAGCTACCGAAGATTCACAGCCGAGGAAAAGCGGACGATTCTGGAAGAGACTCGGCAGCCTGGGGTGACGCTGGCGGAGGTCTGCCGCAAGCACAGCGTCAGTCCGGCGCTGGTGTACCAGTGGCGAGCGGTGGCGCAGCAGGCGACGACGGTGGCTTTGCAGCAGGTCGACAGTCGGGGCAAGAGTCAGCCCGACGTGCAGACGGCTCGACTGATGGCCGAGCTGGAGCGGATGCGCCGCGTGGTCGCAGAGATCACAGCAGAGAATCTGGAGCTGAAAAAAAAACTCTAGGGCTACAAGGAAGAGTCCGTTTGAGCTCACAAACGAGGCAAGAAGTGTTGGAGGTCGTTGAGCAGACACAGCGACGGAGCGAGTGGCCGCTGGATCCGATTCTGGCGTGTTTGGGAGTGCCACGCAGTGTCTACTATTCCTGGCGAGCGCGGGCGGAGGAGGGACCGCTTGCGGAGACTCCTCGCGGGCCGACCAGCTACGACAGGCTGCTCCCCGACGAGGTCGAGGCGATCAAGGAATTCGCGCTGCGACATCCGAAGACGGGCTACCGGAAGTTGACGTACATGATGCTGGACCAAGACATCGCCGCAGTGAGCGAGAGTGCGGTGTATCGAGTGCTCCGCGAGGCGGACTTGCTCCGACGGTGGAAGCACTCGTCGAGGTCGTCCGGGGTGTATTCCTTCAAACCGACGGGTCCGAATCAGCAGTGGCATACGGATGTCCTGTACGCGTGGATCGGCTGTCGGCACTACTTCCTGCTGTCGTTTGTCGACGCGTACAGTCGCTATGTGGTCCATCATCGACTCCTCCTTGAGCTGACAGGCCGGGCCGTTGCCATCGAGTTGGAGGCGGCACTGAGCAAGTGCAAAGGAGCCAAGCCGCGCATCGTCCACGACCACGGCAGCGAGTTCTGTAACAGCGAGCTGCGTGCCGTCGTCAAAGCACACGATCTGCTCGACATTCGCACCAGGGCGAGGCATCCGGAATCGAACGGAATCGTCGAGCGATTTAACGGAACGGTGCGCCAGGACAGCGATGACTACTACGGAGACAACTACCTACAAGCGGAGCGGGTGATTGCGAGGCTCATCGACGAGTACAACCACGTCCGACTGCACGCCGCGCTGGGGTATCTGGAGCCACGAGAGATGCACTATGGGAATCCCGAACAGAGACGGCAGCAGCGACGAGAAAAACTAGACCAAGCTCGACAGAACAGAAGAAGCGAAAACCGCAGCCAAATGGCTGCCTAACCGAGCCCAGCCATTACAATCTTCGGACCGGAAAAAAGTCCAAGTTGACCTGAAGCGCAACAGCCCCGTGCTCCGTTGAGCAGCAGGACATTGTTCCTGCGATCATGGTCGATTGACGGCAAGAATGATTTTGTGACTGGCTCGCCCAGGCCTGGGATGTCTGCTTGATGTTCGCGGGAGAGAAAGTCTGTGAGCCACTCGTGGATCTCAACGATGATGTTCCGCTGCGTTGGGAAGAGTTCCTCCCATTTGGCGATAGGGGCAGCTTCTTTTCGAGCAGAAATCCGTGGCTCCAACATGCCCGGCATCTAACCGCAGCCACGATGATTGTGCAACCACTGTGGCGCTTCTTTCGGACAAGGCGCGTGCCTTTGGCGCTTTCGCTTGGCCGGCAGTTCAACCAGTCCACTCCGTAAGGAGTCGCAATTTACCGGCTAGGAAGGGGTTTGCCGCTGCAGTAACGGTGAGCCGCAGAAGCGCAGCACTCACGTCCACTAGAGCGGGTGACGGGCACAGACTTGGCGACATATTCTTCAGAAACGCCAATCCTCCGGCAACTGCGACGTGGCTGGCGCTGGACAGCGCGCGGAGAACCAGTTCCCACAGCAGAGGATCTCGGCATATCGAATGTAGCGCTCCAGTATCGCCGCTCAGATCCAACAGACGATCGGTCATCGTTTCGGTCTTGGAGTCTTCGTATATCTGCTTTCGTCCGGAACCAAGCCTACCCATCCATCACCTTGCGTAGCTGCCAACTTCGAGAGGAGGTCCGCCCGACTGCTTGCTTCTCAGGTTGACGGATCCGGCAGTTCAGAGGCAAGGACTCGTAGGCGTTCCCGTTCCGTGAACTCCGCCAGGGACGCGCGAATCCGAAGGTCGCCGAGTGAGAGAATCCGAGCCACCAGATAGGCTGCGTTCTTGGCGCCTGTGGTGCCCAAGCCAAGGCAGCCAACCGGAACTCCCGTCGGCATCTGCACCGCTGACAGCAGCGCGTCCATCCCCGCCAGCGGTTCCGATACAACCGGAACTCCCAAAACAGGCAGTTGAGTGTGCGCAGCGATAACCCCCGGCAAGTGGGCAGCGAGTCCCGCAACCGCGATGACTGCTCGAATGCCGCGCCTCTCAAGTTGCTCGACGTAGCCCTGCAACTCCTTGGGCGTGCGATGCGCGGAGAGTACGCGCGCTTCATGCTCGATCCCCAAGGTGCCGAGCACCTGACGACAGGCGGTAACGACTTCGGCGTCCGATAGTGAACCTGCGATGATGCTGACCAGGGGCAACGGTGGCGAAGAATTCATGACTTCCTCTGACTGGCCTCGCGGCGCTCAGCATAGCCAAAATTCCGTAACCAATCTGAGTAAATTTGCCGGCGTCAAGTCGACCATCTCGGATTTGCGTCGCGGAATCCCGCTCGCCGCACTTCACCCTTGCGCACAGCTATGACTACACGTGCTATGATTTGGCCTCTTTCGGCGAGAGGATTCATGAACCGCCCCACAACGCCCTTGGTTGGGTCGGCAGACAGGTGGTCGCTGTCTGCCGATGGTCTTGTCTGCCCGGTGAGAGTGCAGCCCGCTCTGCGTGGTTTTCTCTCTGATTTCCTCTTGCATCGCTACCGCAAGCTGCAAGTGCAGGGGGACCGGTACTTGCTGCCCATGGACGTGCTGCTCTCTGAGAACCAGCTGCAGCTGCGCTACCGCGATCCATCTCTCCTCTCTGAGGCCACGAACGGAGGCTCCAAGAAGGCAGAGAGCTGGGAGGATTTCAAGCTCCATGAACTCCTCCCTGTGCTGGACACCCTCTGTACTTGTGCGGATGAGGGGATCGGCGGCTTCGCCCCGTTCTTTCCTGTGCGCGGACGCCTTGTGCCACCAGTCTCCTTCTTCCTTCCGCGCCAGGGGTCCGTCCCCTCTACCGCAGAGTCGCTTCATCTCATCGTTGCTTGGCTCAACAACCATCCACAGGGCAGCTCTACCCAGGACGTTTTTTTGAGAGACCTGCGGGCAGCTCTGCAGCGGCCCAATCCGTTACTCTCAGTGCGCCCGCTCGTTGATGCCGAGATGCAGCGTCTGCATCAGCTCCGGGCCAGCCCCTCATTTGTGAGCGTACTCACTGAGGCTGAGCTGCTGGAGTTCGTGGCCCGCGTGTATCGCTACCGTGTCCGAAAAGATCTCTCCCAAACAGGCTCTCGCGATCTTTGGATAGAGGTTGATCCGCGCTGGTCCGATCCTCACTACCCAGAGCTAATCCGCCCTACGCCGCAAGAGCTGTGGGAAGTGCTCACTGAGGAATCACAGGCCACGCCCCCCTTGAGCGCAACGACAACACCGCCAGATCCGCTGCGAGCGCCCCCGAAAGACACGCCGACAGTCCAGTGGATTGGCGTCGATGCCAGCGCTCCCCTGTTGTGTGTGCGCTACCCGCAGCCAGACAGTCCCCGCATCCCAAACGAGGGTTATCTATCCACCACCCAGACTGGGGATTTGGCAGTCATCAAGCGCAAACGCATGTTTGCTCCCTTCGCCGCGAAGCACCAAGCGCTTGTGCCATTCCTCCATGCGCCCAAGCCCTCTGCGCCCGTTGATGCGCCCACCCTGCAGCGATCAGAACTGGATGCTGCCATCCTCGCGACACGCGGACTCTTCACGGTGCAGGGACCGCCGGGCACTGGTAAGACCTACTTGGCCACTCAGGTTGTGACGAAGCTCCTGCACGCACAACCGGGGGCTCGCATCTTGGTCTGCGCCAAGGAGCACTTTGCTCTCAATCATATTCTCACCACAATCACCACGAAGCTGAGAGAACAGGGCCTTGCCTTCCGGGCCTACCGAGCGATGTCGCGCTCACGCATCGACCGGTTGAAAGCATCAGGAGAGGAACTGCCACCTTACCTTCCCCCGGAAGTCCAGCGCGAGGTAGCCGAGCTTCCTTTCGCGCGCGAGGCCCACCTCTTTTCTGCTTTCGCCACCGCAATTGGTAAAGATCATGACCTACGCAGTCGCTCGCTCGGAGCACAGGCGGCCAACCTGTTCTTTGCCACCACGCTGGATGCATCTCTGCTCGAACTCATGGAGAGCGCTGGTTTTGATTTGGTGATCGTGGAAGAAGCCGGAAAGTGCTACCCCAGCGAGCTGCTCCATGCTCTGGCCCTGGCGCGCTGCGCGCTCCTGATCGGAGATCAGAATCAGCTTCCGCCCTACCAAGAGCAACGCACCCAGCAGCACCTGCGGGCCATCAATGATGCCATCGGTAACGCCACGCGTAATCCGGCCTTCGGCGAGAGCTTGCAGGCACGGTTCGGCCCCGAGGCTGTACGCCTGCTGCGCTTCAATGACGATGTCACGGAGCACAGTGAGTGGTTGCGTCCCTTCCAGACCCTCTATGATCGTGCAGCGCAGCGTTCCCCGGCGAGTGCTCAGCAGCCCACTCGATTCATGCTAAACGAGCAGTTTCGCATGGAGCGCCCGCTGTCGGACCTGATTGGCAAGGTCTTCTACGGCGCCCCTTTTGTGCATCGCAAGACTGCCTCTTCACCGCTGTGTGGACGGCTCCCGGCAGCGCTTGATGTTCCGTTGCTTTGGCTCTTCACTCCCCCCTGTGGCAAGGTCCCCAGTGCTGCTGAAGATCAACCTCTGCGGCGGAGCCGTTACGAGTTGCAGGTTCTGCGGGGTTACCTGCGCTCGATCCCGGCAGGTCCCCAGATGGATCTAGTGCTGCTTACCCCCTACAACGCCCACAAGGATCTGCTGATCGCCGACCCTGTCATAGATGCCGAGTGCCTCCGCCTGAGCGGGCGACCGGCGGCGAAGATCGTGCGGACCACGGACGAGTACCAGGGTCGCGAGGCTGAGCTAACCGTCTTATCTCTTGTGCGCAACAATCAACAGCAACGTGGCGCTTTCGGGTTCATGACCGCCCCCGAGCGCCTGAACGTCATGTTCTCGCGTGCACGCTACCGACAGGTAGTAATCGGCTGTGCAGACCTTATTCGCCAGCATCAGAGCGAGGCACCCTATCTTGCTCAGGTACTGCGGGCCTACGAGGAAGCGGCAGCAGACCCGGCCTCGGCACGCCTCATATCTGCAACGGAGTTCTGGAACCGTGGGAAGTAAATCCAAAAGCGCGCCTCCTGGCGTCCCGCGCACCCCTGTGCTACTTCCCGGCTTCTGCGTGACCGGGATGGTTTGCATTCCCCAGAGCCAGCCGCACGCCCTGTGGTGGTCGGCATACTTGGCGGCGATTCTACGCGGTGCCACTCTCACCGAACTGAGCGCAGAGCCCCCTTGGCCGATCCCTGTGGACACTATCTTGCGGCGACATCTCCTGCATGAACTGCTGGAGCAGCGATGGGTCCATCTCGACTGGGCCACCGGCGCGCTGACGGTGCGAGAGGATCTGGCCGCCTGCTTTCATGCAGAGGGAGAGAAAGGCCTGGTTGATAAGTTGCGCACAGTCACCACCCTGACCGGCGAATGGTGGCTTGACGCGGTCAGCGGGACATTCCTCGCACGCAAAACCGCAGGGGCGTTTGATTACGACCTGGGATCTCTGCATCCCGACACAATCAAGCTTGCTCCGCGCTTGGACCGGATTCCGGACGAGCGTGACGTCGCGGACCTGCTATCCAAGCTGGGTCTGCCACCGGCCCAGCGGCGCGTCGCATACCTGGATGGCGACCTCCAGTTGGAAGAGGACAAGCAAATTCACTTTCAGGTCTATGGTGCACCTGAGCGACTGCTGCCCGATGAACTGTCTGCGCTGGCACCGGGACTCGCCTGCTACGCTCCGCAAGTGTTGCGTCCACCGAGCAAGCGAGCCCTCGCGACCGCACTCCCATCGCCTCCTTTGACACCGGTGTCCGCTGTCCTGACTACGCAGCCTGCAGCATCGTATCCAGGGAACTCGTCCGCCGCCGCACGGTCAGTGACCCAGGACCCCCTCATCACTCAAGTGATGGCGGACATGATCCTGGTACCCGCAGGTAGCTTCTGGATGGGGGATGACCGAGTCCCAAGTGAAGCCCCTCGCCATAAGGTGACTCTGACCCGCGCTTTCTGGCTTGGGCGCTATCCTGTTACGCAGGAGTTATGGGAGAAGGTCATGGGGCGACTTCCCCACTTAGAGCGGTGGGAGCGGGGGCCTAGATTTCCCATCATCCACGTCGGCTACCGTGAGATGCAGGAATTCATGGATCGGCTTACCGCTCTCGACGGCGGAGCTGGCTTTGCTCTGCCTACTGAGGCTGAGTGGGAGTACGCGTGCCGCGCGGGAAGCACTGGTGACTACAGCTTCGGATCGGCGCAGCGCAGCACTCCGCTACCCATCGACGACTATGCGTGGCACAAGGGCAACGCCGAGGGTCGCCTGCATGAGGTCGGCCTGAAGCGACCCAACGCCTTTGGCCTGTTTGACATGCACGGCCTGGTGTATGAGACCGTTCGTGATGGTCGACGCACCTATCAGATCGAGCCCACCACCGATCCGGTGGGTCCCATCGATGGCCGCAACGCCGTGGCTCGCGGCGGCGCTTGGACGAGGTTCCCTTTCAGTGGACCGGGTCGACGCGAGGAAGAGCACTTCCGCTGCGCCAGCCGGCAGACGTACGAGCGCTCCAAGCGCGTTGGCTTTCGCATCCTACGCTACCCAGAGGCGACGCAATGAAGACGCTGCGCCGTCTGAGCCTGGTGGGCGTTTCAGGAGTTGGCAAGACCACGCTGCTGCGCGCATTGGCACCACGGCTGACAGCTTACCGCTGCCTGACCGGCTCGATGTTGCTCCGAGAACTGTGTGGCGAGGAGTTTCCTCGCTTCGACCACATGCCCGAGGCTCACAAGCGAGAATTGCGTGAGGCTGCCATTCGTCGCATGGAGCAAATGCAGCTGGAAAGTGGGCTACACCTCCTATGTGATGGTCACGCCACCCTGCGCTCGCGGGCGAGTGGCATGATCGAGCCTGTCTTCACCACGGAAGATTGCAGGTTCTTCCGCGAACTGATCCTGATTCAGGCGCCGGCTTCTTTGGTGAGTGCGCGGAGACAATCCGACCCGAAACGTCAGCGTCCAAGCGCCGAAGTGCTCGTCCACGAAGAAATCGAGGCAGAAGCCGCGGAGTGCCAGCGCCTCGCTGACTGCCACGGAATGAGGCTTCATCTGCTCAACGCCACAGACCCTGCATTGGAGGAGCGCTTCCTCCATCTGCTAGCGGAGGGCTAGTGCTAGCGACGAACCCTCATCACAACTGGCTTCGTCTCCAAGATGCGCTACACAGTGATGCGCTGCGCCCACGTCACGAAACCGTCGTCTTGGTAGACGGCGATCGAACCCTAACTCAAGAGGACACGAGTCGGCTGTTTCTCGATCGCGCTGGTCTGCCCTTGGCTCCGATCAAAGAAGCGTTTGGGCATCACGGTTATAGCTACCCAGGGTTCCTTTTTCACGCTTCGGTGTATCTGCAGGTGCCTGAGCCGACGTTCGATCTCCTCTGTCAAGAGATCGCAGCAGCCGTGAGCTTTTACACTGGCGCTGCTGAGTTCCTTCGACGTGCGGCGCAATGCGCAGACGTCTACGTCGTCACCGCAGGGGTTTCGCCGATCTGGTCACACCTGCTCGCCCGCAACGGACTCGATTCTGTCCGTTTGGTGGGGGGCATCTTCCCGGGCGCACGTTATCTAATTGGGCGAGAGGAGAAGGGTCTCATTTGCCAACACATGATCGAGCAAGGGCGCCGCGTAGTCGCCTTCGGAGACTCTGATGTGGATGCCCTCATGTTGCAAGGCGCAGAGAAGGCAGTGGTGGTAGTGAATCATCGCTGCAACGACGATTTGCTGCCGCATCTACGCGCGCACTCTGGGCTCTCGCAGATCTCACACTATGAGCATGTGCACCAGGGCATCCCACGTATCGAATTCTCATCTGCGCACCAGATATTGGAGCGAGGGTATGCATGCCGTTGACCCACTTCACTGACCGTCACGCGGTCCAGCTCTTGGCCACTCAATCGAGGCGGACGGATCTGTCCCCAGTCCAGCTGGCGCGGTCTCACGTAGACCTCGGGCGACTCCTGGCCTACGAGCTGGTCGAGCTCCTACCGCTTGAACCTTGCGAGATTCAGCATCCTCAAGGTGTGCGTACTGGTGCACGTCTCGCGGGTGAATCTGATGTTGTGATCCTCTCTTTCCTTCGCGCTGGTTTGTATGTCACAGAAGGAGTTCGCGAGCTCCTCCAGCTGGCTGCGGTGTGCCATGTAAGTCCCACACGACAGAATGGTCTGGATGAGGCTGACATCAGCTCGCTTCCTTTGCTGGCAGGGCGGGTGGTCGTCATTGTCGATTCAGTCATCAACACCGGGGCGACCTTGCTTCCTGTGCTAGAGCAGGTGCGGGCGCAGATGCCAGCGATGATTGTGGTGCTGAGCCTTGTGACCCCAGTAGAAACCGCCAAGCGCTTGGAGCAGAGTTGCCCGGACGTCCATTTCCTCCTCGCGCGAGTATCAACGAACCAATACACGGGAAGAGGAGCAACCGACACTGGCAACCGACTCTTCGGCACGCTCCCCAGGCGAAAGGGCGCACCATGAGTCACCAGATTGAGCGCATCTGTCTGTCTGTAAACTCAGTATGCAACTTGGCCTGCAGCTACTGTTACTTCTTCGCCATTCCTGATGCGTTGCCTGGGCCGGAAGCGTTGTCCGCAGAAGAAATAGCTGTCATCCTGGGCTGCGCTCATCGCTACAGCCAGCGCCCAGATGTCCACAAGCGCATCAAGATCAATTTCGTTGGCAGCGGCGAGCCACTGTTGTCCTGGGATGCGATCCGCACTGCGTTGTTCCGTTTCCAGAGCGCCAGTCCTACGCATCGACTGAGGTTCTACACGGTCACGAACGGAATTCTGTTGACCCCCCGCATCGCCGCTGAGATGAGAGAACTCGGACTGACCCCGAGTGTATCGCTAGATGGGCCAAAGGACCTGCACGACCACCACCGCAAAAAGCACGGGGGTCAAGGTACCTTCCATCAGGTCTTACGCGGCATAGAGGTGCTGCGGGCGGAGGGATTCTCTGTCGCCATTAACACAGTGCTAACGCGAGAACTGCTCCGACAACTGCCAGAGTTCTTCTCATTCGCGAAGGAGCATCAGCTACAGAAGATCATCTTTGACCGACTGGTGGATGTTCCCGCTGATCAAGATCCGCTCAGTTACGCCGAGTTCTACCGAGCGCTGCGTCATATCGCTGAGCTGAAGGAAGCAATGCGGCTCTCCTCTCTGGAAATTGGAAACCTGGAGGCCTATCGCCGCGCGATCCATGGTCAAGCAGACCGGGTATGCACGATGTTTGGGAGCACCTGCGGTGCTGGTCTAGACAACTTGATGTACATGCAGCGTGACGTCTATCCATGTGGACGAATGTTCCATCAGGAGCGCTGGCATCTGGGACGCTTTGACGAGGCGCTGGAGCACTTCCCGGTTCGCATGCAGGATCGCCTCGCAAACTCACGAGCGGCCTTGCTGCGCGGTGCAGGCGAAGGCATTGCCGGTCCAGACTGCATCATTGAGCAGGAGCGCGCGGACTACGATCCGAGGGCCCGCGAGGAGTTTGTGGCATGGTTCGCGGAGTGGCAGCAGAGAAATCCCACGCAGCAGGCAACCGAGCCGAGCCTTCTCCCTGCTTGGGAAGATGACGAGCCATCAGATGAAACAACGGCAGATCAGACGCCACCAAATTCCGATTTGCTCCCTGCGTCGCGGCTCACCCAACCGATGCGCAGCCGAGCACAATGGTGACAAACTGAGCGGAAGGAACATCTAGGACTTCCTTCGGACCCAGCCTCGCGACTGCGCCCTTGTCCCCTCGATGTCGGGTTCCCTCCGCCGGGCCCCGGGAGGACTTTCACCTCTGGTTTCACGCCCATGCCGGGCGCACGGCAAGCTCGCTGCGCTCATCGCTCCGCGACCCTTGACAGCCCTTCGCGACTGCGCGCCTGGCCTTCCAGGACGGCCTGCTAGGCAGTCCGTTCGCTTCCGAACGGCACTCCCACTCATCATATTACGGATCTTGGCGGCCTGCTGACTCCTACTTGTTGTGTTCGCTGCCCACGGAGAACTCCGATGAAGCAACCATGCCAACTGTGCTGCCTGGTCTTGCACAATTTGCAGCCTTGGCCAAGCGTTTCGTGAACACCCGAGCGGCGTCCTGTTGGGAACCAGACCATGTCCCGAACCCATATCTCCACACAATATGTGGCAGCCGGAATCCGAGGCTACCGATGGCGTCTAGTTGCTCGACTTCATGCTCAGGAACCAAGCTGCTTCGAGGCACGCAAGAGCCAACCATAGTAGTCGGCTCCGGATGGATTCGCAGGGAAACTGAAGTCCGTTGTTCTATGGAATCAGACACGAGCGCGGCACGAACGCCCACCTCATGCCGTATGGCAGACCGGCGACTTTGACCATCGCGGCCCCACGCAACCGGGTCACGTATCGAACGCCCACGGTTCCGGACGGAATATGTCCAAGAGGATTGGCCCACACAACGTGTCCGCTGTGATAGATGGCGTTGGACCCCACGTTCCCGTAGGCATCACAGCCGCCATCCGCAATCGTTGCTGTACGGGTCGACTTCCAAACGCCTGCTTCAAACTCGTCTGCGCTCAGACCATCGTTACAAAGCGGATCACGACTATCGGTGCAGAAGATGTCCTTGGTTTGATAGCTGGTGGGCATCCTACAAGGGGGGGCTGTGATGGTCTTCCTCTCGAATTAGGTTCAGCCCGTCCGGGTCGAGATACGACCAAGCACATCCATCAAAGTGGCCATAGGCATACCCTTCTGCGAACGGGGTGTTCACACTGGCCGCTGGTTCATCGCTGGTGTGGTAAACGTCCATGTGACCTGTTTCCGTGGCCCCCGCGAGACCCGAATGGAACAGGTAGCCAATGATAGGCCCTCCAGCTCGTCCTGCCTTGTCAAAGGTGAGCCCGACCCAGCCCGGTCCATAGCCAATCCCAACTCGGTTCGGATCTGTCGGTGGGGCTACTTTTTTGTAGCCAGTCGTGTATGCATGCGCAGCAACAGCCGCGATGGCAAGGGTCGCAGAACCAACCAACAACCTCGGAAAAAGTGTCGTCCTCATGAGTCCTCCATAGTGGTGCGGCAGCAACTCGCATGGATCATTGATTTTGGTAACAGCTGCTGCGGCCAGCGAAGATTGCACATATCGCCGACAGTCTGCTGTAGTTTGAAGGTGGTCATGGCAGAGCCAGCCAAGACAAGGTTTGTGTTTCCTTCCTGCGCTGCGTAGATCGTATGCTCGCCTTTCTTTGGAGGACCGGATGAAGACCACACTGCAACGCGTCTTGGCGGCAGCCAGCCTGGTGATAGGAACTACGTCCTGTGGTTTGGATGGCTCACAACAGGTGGACAGAAACCGTGCGCCGATAGCTGCTGGACGCCAGCGCCTCACCGTCGACCCGTTTGATAGTCGGGTGTTCAACTGGCTCTTTTATGTGAACAACTACGCGGACCTGCTGGCTGCCGGAATTCGATCCGAGTCTGCTGCCCGCAGCCACTGGACTCGCTATGGCATTGCCGAGGGACGTCAGGCTTCACCAACCTTTCATACCCGGCAGTACCTCGAGTTGTACGCGGACTTGCGGGCGGCGTTTGGCAGTGATTACCGGGCTGCGCTCGATCACTTCCTGACTTACGGAGTCAGCGAGCACCGGAACGGATTCAAAGACGGGGGCGCCTATGGACGGTACACCGTTGCGAACGACATCATTTCGGTAAGCTCGTCCGATCGCACTGCTGGGGCCATCGATAGCATCGTGTGGAATGGTCGCGAACTGGTGAACTCATTTGATCACGGTCGACAAGTGCAGCTGGCGCTGTCCATAAACGGATGGGGAGAGTGCTATAATCCGACGGAAGCGGGGGGCGGCTTTGATGAATCAAAGGGAACGTCCACCAGTCAGCTCTTGGGCTTGCGAGCAACAGGAAGCAACCTGGCGACGACCATATTGCCCGCCTTTTGGATGCTTCCAGGGTCGATGCATCCCTCTCCGTCCCCCGACTGCACGGTCGCGCGCAACACCTCTGCCCGATCCGACTATCGCTTTTCCAAAGACGTACAGGTCGGCGTGGCAGGAATTCGCCATGTGATTCAGTTTCTGTCGTCCATCTACGTTCCCGACGATGTAAGGAGCCTGACGCTGGAGGCCCCGACCGGTTATCTGGTTGGGGACCTCACGTCGTTTTACACGGTCAACTTGGACACTGGTGTCCTTTCCTCCGTCTCTCCTACTCCTCCAGGCGAACAGCAGAAGCCACTGGTCGTCGCAACCCCAGATGGCTCTGCTGCAATGGGAGCGTGGAGCCCTGAACTACCACAGGTTGGAAACTCCGGTGGCTACGGCAAGTTCGCGTTCCCAAGCTCGGATGCGACCTGGGCAACGAACAAGTGGAACATCGTGTTCCGTCATGGCCCGCTCACGGCAGGAACTGTCGTGTCACACCGCGCCTACCTGGTGGTGGGTTCGCTTGAAAATGTTCGCGTCGCGATGAAGCAGCTCTATGACATCTGGCGTTCGGGCGGGCTGCCATAACCGTTGTCTGCTCGATGCCTATCCGGCAGAGGATGCGTCCAAGCTCCGCACATCCGCGAAAATATGCAAGCGTGGCCGTTGGTGTTGTGTCCGCGTCCGTACCCGTCAAGCAAAAAATACGCTCCGTCGGTGAGCTTGCTGTTCTGTTTGTTCTGATCGGGCTTGGCTGAGGTGGCGTGGGTCTGGCGGTTGCGTTCGGATGGGCTTGGTCGGACTTCTGTTGTGTTCCGTTTCATCATGCCATTGCTACGCTACCTACACCGTCGGGCGATTGCCTCATAGAGAGAGCTGTTGGAGATATGCGCAATGCCCTGATGGCTATGGTTCAGTCGGGTTTGCGCTGGGCTGTCGCGGGAGCATTGCGAGGACGACGGCTCCGACTATGGGAAGCGTGGTCAGCAAGATGAGCACGCGCTGCGTCGGCCAGCGGGACCAGAGCCTGCCGATTTCACCGCCGACGAAGTAGCCGAGAGCGCCCGCTCCGTACCAGAGTCCGGTGACGACACCGATGAAGCGGGGAGGCGTGCTGCGGAGGAGGAGCGCGAGGCCGAGTGGTGCGACGAACAGCTCGGCGAGGACGAAGAACGACAGCGATGCGGCGAGC
>WBZX01002080.1_pt1 | contig 14086 bp, 10 predicted proteins | sample 5204211 | NCBI WGS metagenome assembly WBZX01 (sample SAMN12344362, study PRJNA552823) | activated sludge metagenome | biome: Activated sludge suspended growth; feature: Nitrification reactor; material: Wastewater; isolation source: activated sludge from nitrification reactor of wastewater...
GTTGCGCGGTTTGCTCATCGCACAGTTTTGCGGGGCCTTCAACGACAATGCGTGGAAATTTATGGTCGCCCTCCTGGGCATCCGGGCGGTCACCACAACCCTCGCCCCGGGCCAGGATCTCGAAGCCGCCTCGCAAACGCAAACCACTCTGGCGATGGTGGTGTTTACGCTTCCCCTGGTCTTGACCTCGTTCGTGGCAGGGTTTTTTGCCGACCGGCTGAGTAAGCGGACCGTCATCATCACCATGAAGGCCGTGGAAGTCCTGCTCATGGCTGGCGCGACACTCGCCCTGCTGTCGCATCCCACGGGAGGCGCCTGGGCCCTCGTGATGCTCGCCTGCATGGGTGTCCACAGTGCCCTGTTCAGCCCGGCCAAATACGGCATCCTTCCCGAATTGCTCCCCCATACACACCTGGCTCGGGGCAACAGCATTCTGGAACTATTCACCTTCCTGGCAATTTTGACGGGCACAACCGCCGGTGGGTTTCTGTTGGCCGGTGCCGGAAACCAGCCGTGGCTGGCTCCGCTGGCACTGACCCTGTTGGCGCTCATCGGTTTCGCCGCAGCCTGGACCGTGCCGCCTGTCGCCCCCGCACGAGCGAGCGGGGGACTCTTCGACACCTTGCGCGGCGCCCTCTCAGCCCTACGGGATGATCGCTTGCTGCGACTGGCCATTACCGGTGCAGTGTTTTTCTGGACCATTGCCAGCCTGGTCGTGCAGAACGTCCTGGTCTATGCCAAAGCCGTGCTGGGTCTGTCGGATGCACTCGCCACCGTCCCTTCGGCACTCATTTCGGTGGGAATCGGAATGGGCGCCCTCGTGGTCGGCCGCCTCTCCCGGTCTCGCGTGGAATACGGGCTGGTCCCGTTGGGAGCGGCAGGCGTCGCCACGTTTCTGCTGACGCTCGGCTGGTGGATGCCGGCGTTCACCGGTACGCTCGTCTTGATGATCGCGTTGGGCATGTCGAGTGCGCTCATTTTCATTCCCATTAATGCCCTGGTGCAATGGCGCGCGCCGCACGACCGCCGGGGATCGGTCATCGCGCTGGAGAATATCTGCGTCTTCACCGGCATTCTGCTGGGCTCTCTGAGCGGCGGCCTGCTGGCGAACGTCGGCCTCTCGACCGTCGGCATCTTTCTCGCGACGGCCGGCGTCACTACCATCGGAACGGCCTGGGCCATGTGGCTGATGCCCGAAACGTTCCTGCGCCTGGTCTTGGTTCTGCTGACTCATACGATCTACCGGCTGCGGATTGTCGGACAAACCCACGTGCCCGTCACGGGTGGCGCTCTCCTCGTCCCTAACCATATTTCATTCATCGATGGATTTTTGCTGATCGCCAGCCTGGATCGGCCTATCCGGTTTGTCGTCGATGCGCACTATGTGAACCTTCCCCTGTTCAAACCGTTCATGCGGGCGTTGAGGGTGATTCCGATTGCCTCCGATGGCGGCCCACGCGTCATCCTCCGGGCCCTGCGCGATGCGGGCCAGGCCCTCGACGCCGGTGACCTGGTCTGCATATTCCCGGAAGGACAGATCACGCGTACGGGCAATCTGTTGCCGTTCCGCCGCGGATTCGAACGGATCGTGAAAGGCCGCAACGTGCCGGTGATCCCGGTGCATCTGGACCGCGTCTGGGGCAGTATCTTCAGTTTTGTCGGAGGACGGTTTGTGACGAAATGGCCGGAACGTCTGCCTTATCCGGTGACCGTCTCCTTCGGCGATCAGGTTCCTGCCGACACCCCCGCGCATGAGCTCCGCCGACTCGTCAGAGAACTCGGCGAAACCGCCTGGCACGGGCGAAAATCTTCACGGCGTCCGCTGCATGCAGCATTTGTCCGTGGTATGCGCCGGCATCCCTTCCGCCTCGCGATGGCCGACGCGACCAAACCCCATGTGTCTTCGCTCCAAGCCTTGGTCGGCGCGATTGCCCTCGCGCGCGCGCTCAAGCATCACTGGCAGGGCCAGGCATATGTGGGCCTGCTGCTACCACCGACCGTTGCCGGGGCGCTGACCACGGTCGCCGCCGCACTCGCCGGCCGCACCAGCGTGAACCTCAATTACACCGTGGGGAAGGCGGGGCTCGAATCTGCCGTGCGGCAGGCACAGCTGCGCACCATCGTGACGAGCCGGAAGTTTGTTGAAAAAGCTAAGCTCGAACTTCCCGACGGGCCAACGATCCTCTGGCTGGAGGACATCGGCGGCACCATCGGCAGCCTGCAAAAGCTGCTCGCCGCGGCCCTGGCAATATTCTCTCCCCTTCGGCTTATTGAGTCGGCCTGCGGGCAAACCCGGCGGGTGACCATGGATGATCTGGCCACTATCATTTTCAGCAGCGGCAGCACCGGTGAACCGAAAGGAGTCATGCTGACGCACTTCAGCATCGATGCCAACGTGCAAGCTGTCTCGCAAGTGCTGCCCTTGGATCCGGACGACCGCATCCTGGGTATTCTGCCGCTCTTTCACTCCTTCGGGTATCTGGTGTTCTGGTATATCACCCTCAACGGCGCCGCCACCGTGTTCCATCCTTCGCCCCTGGATGTGACGGCCATCGGAGAACTGTGCGCTAAACATCGACTGACGTTTCTCGTCTGCACGCCCACATTCCTACAGCTCTATCAACGTCGCTGCACACCCGAGCAATTCAGCACACTTCGGGTGGTCCTGACAGGCGCGGAAAAATTACCGCTGCGTCTGATCCAGTCATTCGAGGACCGGTTCGGCATCGGACCTATCGAAGGGTATGGCGTGACCGAATGTGCCCCGGTGATTGCCGTGAACTGTCCCGACTTTAGGGCCGCGGGGTTTTACCAACCGGCATCGCGGCGCGGCACCGTCGGTCAGCCGCTGCCCGGCGTTTCAGTGCGAATCGTCGATCCTGACAGCTTCGCCATTCTTCCACCCGGCACCGCCGGCATGCTGCTCGTCAAAGGACCAAACGTGATGAACGGATACCTGGGACGGGAGGATCTGACCGCTCAAGCCATGCGCGACGGATGGTATATTACCGGCGACATCGCCACGCTCGACGACGACGGGTTCTTGACGATCACCGATCGGCTGTCACGTTTCTCCAAGATCGGCGGAGAAATGGTGCCGCATCGCCTGGTTGAAGACGCGCTGCAACTGGCCTCCGGAGAAGACTTACCAGTCTGCGCGGTTACCGGCGTGCCGGATGAACGCAAAGGAGAACAGCTGGCCGTTCTGCATACCCTCGCCGAAGAACGACTGCCGCAGATTCTGGCGAAGGCCGCAGCCGCCGGCCTTCCGAATTTGTTTGTGCCCTCTCATAGCCATTGCTTCAAGGTCGAGGCGCTCCCGATTCTTGGAACGGGCAAGCTGGATCTCCGGGCTCTCAAACGGATTGCGATGGAACGACTCCATATTCGCCAATCGTGAATCATTGTCGGGAGCGACGTCGCGATCGACAGACGAACGGCCGGCCACCGATTTTTGATACCCCCATGACGAACCAGATCAACACATCGCTGATCGATTGCCACGTCCATCTCGCGGCACTGCCGGACGGCGACAACGGCTGCTACATCTCGCCCAAAACCCTCCGCAGCCCGCTGTTTCGCTTCCTGCTCTGGAAACATGGCCTCTCGCCAAGGCAGCCGCGCGAAGCGAATCAACAATATCTGGCCGATCTACTGACTGAATTGCGGGCTTCACGCCACGTGCGCCAGGCCGTCCTCCTCGGTATGGACGGGGCGTATGATCAGAACGGCCGCCTGGACCAGGCCCACACCGATTTTCTTATCCGGAACGACTATGTACTCAAGACGGCTCAGACGTATCCGGATGAATTCCTGGCCGGCGTCTCCATCAACCCGCAACGGCGCGATGCCGTCGATGAAGTGCATCGCTGCGCGGATGCCGGTGCCGTCCTGGTGAAGGTACTGGCGAATGCGCAACAATTCGATCCGGCAAACAAGGCCTACATTCCTTTCTATCGTGCGCTGGCGGAACGGAAGTTGCCGTTCCTCAGTCATGTCGGCTATGAATTCAGCTTGATCGGCAAGGACCAGTCAGTGGGAGAACCGGATCGGCTTCGCCTGGCCTTGGATGAGGGCACCACAGTGATTGCAGCGCATGCGTGCAGCTATGGCTTGATCCTGTATGAGAAGTTTCTCCCGACGTTGCATGATCTGGTGCAGCGCTATCCGCGTTTCTATGCGGACATTTCCGCCCTCACGTTGCCCAACCGGCTGCGGATGCTGCTGCATCTCCGGAAATATCCGGAGGTCCATGAACGTCTCCTGTTCGGCACAGACTATCCGCTGCCTGTTTTCCAGCTGGCGGCATGGGGCCGAGTCGGGTTGGGAACGCTGCGAACACTGCTGACGGTCAGGAACCGCTTCGACCGGCAGGTGGAGGTGTGCCGTGCACTCCGGCTGGGTTTCCGTTCGATCGGCGACCTCATTTCCCCTATGTCAATACAGGCACCACACTGAGCACCACTGCCATGACACGAGACGAGATCCTCACCCATCTGCGCGAAAGGATTCTGGCCTTCGCGACATCACGCCTCCAGAAGGACGTGGCTGAGGATCTCACGCAAGAGGTGCTGGTTCTCCTCCACGAGAAATATGCCCGCGTGACTGAGCTGACGGAACTGGTGCCCCTGGCCTTTCAGGTACTTCGGTTCAAAATGCTGGATACCCATCGCAAATCCCTGCGTCGGGGCGAGTATAATCATGCGTCCGTCGATAACCTGCCGCTGGCCAACCCCGGCGACGATCCGGCCACCCAATTGGATCAGAAGCAGCGTGTCGACCGGTTGCTGACCGCTGTGGCGCAGCTCGGAGAGCGTTGCCGTGAAATCTTCAGATGGAAGCTGGAAGGTAACAGCTTTCCTGAGATTCAACACCTCATGGGGCAGGCGTCGATCAACACCATTTACACCTGGGACCTGCGTTGCCGAAAGCAGTTGTTGAGTCTGATGGGCGGCACGTGGGAATAATCCAGGAGGAATGTCGAGTGATGCGTTGCATGGTTTCCCTCTCACGATTCACGCACACACCGTATGGCTGATCACGAACTGGAACAACTGTTAGGCGGCTTTGCGGCTGATACCCTGACGTCCGAGGAACGCCGGCGGCTCTATGCCGCAGCCTTGCACGATCAGCAACTCTTCACTGCCATGGCTGACGAACAGGCATTGAAAGAGTTGCTCGCGGATCCGGATGTTCGTCGCCGTCTCCTCCAGGCTGTGAAACAACCGGGCACGGACGCAGCAGGCGGGACACCTGCCTGGTGGGGCTGGTTCAGAAAACCGGCAGGACTCGCCTGGGTAGGAGGCTTGGCGGCTGCCGTCTTTGCGATCGCATTCGGGACCAGGATCTATCAAGAAAGTCTCGACCGTGCGGCCCAATCGGTCGTGACGGAGGAAGCCAAGCCGGCTGCGCCATCGATGCAACGCGCAGAACCATCGACGCCGGCGCAACCGCCTGCCACTGCGCCGGAACTGAAAGCCAAAGAAAATGCCGACGCGGCCAAGCACGACAGACGCGCCGACAAGCTCGCCAAACGTGAGCAGCCCCTTGCAGGTAGGCCCCCGGAACAGCTTGCGTCCAAGTCTCTTGCCGACAGTGCCACGTCCCAGCGTGAGCGCGATGACCAGGGTACGCGACCACCGATGGCGGCAGCCAAAAAGGAATCCACACGCATACCGTCCTCAGCTGACCGGAAGCTTGCTACCCCGGCAGCGCCTCCAGCGGCAGCCCCTCAGCCGTCGACAGCCTCGCCTCTGTCTCAAGCCCCGGCCGGATTTTCGGCGGCGAGCACTCCAGCCCCGAAGAGAAGCGCCCGAGCCCTCTTTTACGGCCAGGAATCGGGCCGCAGCGTCGGTCAGGCGAAACCGTTGGGCCTTCGTTATAGTTTTGTGACGAGAGGCGCTGATGGCCAGACGCAGGAAGTCACGGCAGCAAGGGCTGCGCGCAGCAGCGAACCAGTGCGCATCACCGTTGAGGCGACGCAGGAATCGTATGTACAGATTCTCCAAAACCTGGGCTCCGCCGGCACCAGACTCTGGTGGCCGCCGCAGGAAACCGGCAAGATTTCCCTTAAACTGCCGCCTGGAAAACGGAGCGAGATTCCCCTGCCGCCTCCGGCTGAAAACGGCCTGATCACGCTCATCATCCGGCTCTCGTCGAAGCCCTTCGGACCGTTGACGATGCAGGAAGTCGGCATGCTGGATCGATTCTCCGCCATGCTGCTGATCGAACCCGTCTCTCCCGGCGCGACCGCCGATGCGCAGGAACAGGCGACCTACGTCGTGAGCCAGGATCCATCCACCAGCGCCCAGCTGGCCGTCGAGATACCGGTGGTTCAATAACCAACACTAGCTTCACCCGCGGCATCAGGGGTAAAACCGCATCACCAGCATGCCGGCAATGGCCGAGACGCCGCCGGCAAGGCACAGCATAAATCCCACCGCACCGGTCACAAACCACGGTCGCACGAGCCGATATTCATCCGCTTTCAGTAATGGATGCAGCTCCACTGGTCTTTGCCACCACCGGGACGGTAGCGTCATGCGCGCAGCGAGAACCCGATACAGGACGACGTGATACCACCAGCCGGTTGGAATGCCGATCAGTAACCCGAGGGCCAGCGCCCAGAGGCCGAGCTCAACCATTCGGGGCGGAGTGGCCACGACAGTCACCAGGCCTGTCAGGCCGATCACCACCAGACTTGCCAGCACGAGAAGCAGTTCAAGCATGGGCCGGATTATACTCGATCAATGGCAGGATGAACGGGCGCCGGCAGATCACGGCGGCGCATCAATATCGGTACGATTCCAGGTGAGAAAAAACAACATCGTGTACTGGTTGTAAAACGTTCGGCCCACGAGGGTGGCGGAGGAGCCGAGAAATTCTCCGGTGCGATTGTCGTAAATGTCCACATGCAGCCGCGCATAGCCGCTTTGGTTTTGTTGCTTGTAGAGCGTCAATTCCGGGAGCGCGAATGGAATCAGCAGGCTCTGGACCGGCGGCATGCCAAAGAAGGTGATCCCCTGCATGGTTCCAAACGACTCCGCCATCACACGCACGAGATACGGCGACTCCGTCTCACGCGCCCGCACCAGGTACCCCCTGCGTCCTAATTCCGCCGCCACCGTATCCCGGATATAGAGAATATCGCGGTTGGGACTGTTCAACGAGCCCAGATCGGAATTGGTCATGCGCAGTCGGGACCGATCGCTTTCCAGTCCCGTCGCATCCAGCTCGATGTTCACACCGGCAGGCAACTGCAAGGTCAGATTGTTGAGCGCTTGGCTCACGGCTTGAGTTAGCAGGACCTGCTCCACCGCTGTCCTGGGTGTTCGAGACAGCTCCTGCTCAAGCGAGCAGCCGGCCAGAACCGCCATGAGGCCCCACAGGAAACACGAGCGAATCAGCATGTCATCAGCCTCGACGGGAATCCTCTATGCGTAAAGGCTAATAGACTATGCGGTGCTATTCAATGAGGCATATCCCTAGAGGTTGAGAGATTCACGACGAAGAGGGAAGATAAGAATACGTTGGAAGGTCGTCACTGTGCGAGAAAACGGGTAGCAGCGAGGCAAAGAGCGGTGTGACGGCTTTACTAGTAGTCTACCTCATATTCTCTTCCAAACGACTCCTGAGAACATATTCACAATTTCGTCAGCCTCGTTTGTTCTTACTATTTCTTCTTTCCCCCTTCACCGATTTTGGAGGAGAGCCATAGCGACTACGTCTAATCATTTCCTCGATAGTCTTTCGATCCTGGGTAAGGGAAATGCCGAGCAGCAGTTCTTCAAGTTGGGAATGCAGAGCGAAAATAGTGGAATCAATCCACAGCCCTAATTTCTTGGACTTGACTAGCGAGACCAGCCAAGGATCTATGTTCATACCCTCAAGCTTCAAATCCCTAACGGTTCTGAATTTGTCCAGAAGCGGCTGTAGTCTTCTTGTGGGAGGAGTGTCATCCGCCGCATACCTTCCCTTGAAATGAACTAGCTCATTTCGAAGAGTGATCAAGGTATCATGGGATTGAAACGGCTCCCTTGCTCCATCCCACTGTTGTCCACCTCTCGTTGAGGCGATTAGATTCCATTTGTCGGTCACCGTCAGATTCTTTTGCATGTCATTTAATGTTATCCAGAACTCGGGAGTTGGTTTTATGGTTTGCGTGCCATTGCGAGCTGCCATTGCAATTTGCTCATTCAGCGTTGCTTCCAGAAATGATCCGGAGAGAAAAATGCTGCTAAGGTTCAGGGCAAACACCAATGCATCATCACCCGCCTCCGCCACTATATGAGCGTTGCGCCTAACAAGCATTAGAATATCGGCAGAGAATTTATACAGGTAATGTCCATCCTTCAAAGACTTTACGATTTCCCCCATTACTTACTCACTTCCTAAATGTATCTTGTCTAAAAGCGACCAGGTTGCAATCGAAAAGGCGTTCTAAGGGCAAGTCTACTTAAACATCAAAGCAGCTGTCACGCCGGTCGATATATCATCCAAACTCGAGCCAATAATTTGAACGACCTCTGTCATGCTTTCGGCACACAGCTTCAATGATTCCCGATTACGGATGGGGAAATAAACTACACCGTCCTCCTCACGCGAACCCATCGCCAAATTGCATAGTAGGCACAGCTTTGCAATCCTGCTTCTTGTTGAAACGATAGGGAACGAACCCTATTTCTAGCGGGCGTCGTCAATATTCCGAAAATCATATTAACTCCTAGTTTGCGGACGGCAAGCATGACCTGCTTCCGGGCCCCGACAAACTCGGCTCCATTCCAGCGAGGCGGCGGGCCGATGCTTTCCTGCGGGCGTCGAACGAGGGCTTTCTGAAGCCGCGCGTTCCGCGAGCAAAGAGCATCGGCCTGCCGCCTCGCCCGCCCTTCCTCCCTTTTGAAAGGATTTCCAGCTTTGTTCCATCCCCTCCTGTGAAGGGAGGACACATGGAGCACACCGAGAGCAGATTCCAATCGAATCCATCAGTTCACTGGGACGATCCCCGCCTCTACCAAATCGCCAGTTTGGGAACATTGTTGACGTATGGTCTGTTTTGGCTCCACTTCGACGTGAGCTTCTGGCAGATCGCCGTCACGATCGGAGCGGCGCTGATCACGCAATATGCAGGGACACGCCTCGCCAACCTCCCGTTCTTTGATCCCAAGAGCGCGCTCATCTCGTCTCTCTCCCTCTGCATCCTGCTCCGCACCAATCACCTCGCCATTGCGGCCTTAGCGTCGATCATCGCGATCGGCAGCAAGTTTGTTTTCCGGTGGAACGACAAACATCTGTTCAATCCGACCAACCTGGCGTTGGCCATCGCGCTCGCGAGCGGGATCGGCTGGATCTCACCTGGACAATGGGGCCAGGTCGCCTGGTTCGGCTTCCTCATCGCCTGTCTTGGCAGTCTCGTTGTCACCCGTGCCGCGCGAGCGGATGTCACGCTGGCCTTCCTCACTGTGTACGTCGGTCTCTTGTTTGCACGGGCCCTGTGGCTCGGCGATCCGCTCACGATTCCGCTCCATCAGCTCGAAAGCGGCGCGCTGCTCATCTTTGCCTTCTTCATGATCTCCGATCCGAAGACCACTCCCGATTCACGAATCGGGCGCATTCTCTATGCGCTCCTGGTGTCCCTGGCCGCACTCTACGTGCAGTTCGGACTGTTCAAGCCGAACGGGCCACTGTGGGGCCTTATCGCCTGCGCGCCGCTGGTGCCCGTGCTCGATACGCTGCTTCCCGGCTCACGCTACCGCTGGGGACGGTCTCCAAGCGGTCGTCATGCCGACTCGATGACTACATCCGTTTCCGCTCTCGTCCCTGCTGTGTCACCAACCAAGGAGGTTTCTATGCGACGTGCCATCGTCCCTGCACTACTTCTGACCCTAAGCCTGTTTGCCTGGGCGGGCGACGCCTCGGCTTTCTGCGGCTTTTACGTCGGCAAAGCCGATACGAAACTCTTCAATAAGGCCTCCGAAGTGGCCATCGCACGGCAGGACAACAAGACCGTGATCACGATGGCCAATGATTTCAAGGGCGACGTGAAGGAGTTCGCGCTGGTGGTGCCGGTCCCGACGATCCTGGACAAAGAACAGATCCACGTCGGCGACCCGGCTTTGCTGAAACATCTGGCCGATTATTCCGCACCTCGACTGGTGGAATATTTCGACCAGAACCCCTGCCTCCGCTACGACCTGATGGAACGCCGCAGCATGGACGCCATGAAGAGTGTGGCGCCGGCAGCCGCGGCACCCCGCGAACTCGACAAGGCCTTGGGGGTGACGGTGGAAGCGCAGTATACGGTTGGTGAATACGACATCCTCATCCTCTCCGGCAAAGAAAGCAGCGGCCTGGAAACCTGGTTGACCGAAAACGGTTACCGCATTCCGCAGGGTGCGTCGTCGGTCCTGCAGAGTTATCTCAAACAGGGCATGAAATTCTTCGTCGCAAAAGTGAACCTGGGCGAGCAGGCCAAGCTTGGGCTGACGCACCTCCGGCCTTTGCAGATTGCCTTTGAATCGCCCAAGTTCATGCTGCCGATCCGCCTCGGCACGGTCAATGCCGACGGCACGCAGGAGCTGTTCATCTACTTTTTGACCAAGCAAGGCCGTGTGGAAACCACGAACTACCGGACGGTGCGGTTGCCGGAGGCACAGGAGATTCCGCTCTATGTGAAGGACAAATTCGGGGACTTCTACCGTGATCTGTTCAGCCGGCAGGTGACGCGCGAACAGGAACGGGGCGTCTTCATGGAGTATGCCTGGGACATGAACTGGTGTGATCCCTGCGCCGCCGATCCCCTATCGACTGAGGAACTGCGAGGCCTGGGCGTCTTCTGGCTGGAGAGCAACAGCCGGATGGGGAAAAGCATGCCGATGGCGCAGAACGTATTCCTGACCAGACTACACGTCCGTTACGATGCCGCGCATTTCCCCGAAGATCTGACATTCCAAGAGACATCCGATCGCGGCAATTTCCAGGCGCGCTACATCCTCCGTCATCCGTGGACCGGAGCGGAGGACTGTGCGGCGGCCACGACGTACCGCCAACAATTACGCGAGCGATACGAGCAGGAAGCGCAGACCCTCGCTGCGTTGACCGGGTGGAATATCAGCAATATTCGCAAGACAATGAACATTGCCTCACTGCCGGCTGGCGAAGAAAAGAAGTGGTATCAGCGGTTGTGGACTCACTGAAGCGGAACATCAAACGGAGGAGGCCGGGACAGCCCGGCCTCCTTGACGCCGCCATTGGTGTATTCAGATCGGACCTAGGCAGGAATCTACTTCGTGGCGCAATCGCCTGTGCGTTTGCCATCCACCTTCATCGTCACCGACAGGGCCTTGTCGCCTTTCGGCGTCGCTTTGCGGACGACAGAAAAGCCGGTGTTGGAGACCGTGCCTTCCACGCGAGTGATCGCGTACACGCCTTCAATTTCGTAACTGACCGTCCCGCCATGCATCGACACGTTCATGACCTTGTTCGCCGGATTGGGTTTGAACCCGTTCAGGGCATAATAATTAAACACCGCATCCGGATTGGCGAGGTGTTCTTCTTTCACACAGCGGGTGTGGGAGTCAGGCTTGCCTGCCTCGCCGCTACTGCTTTCCGTCACGGCCGTCACCTGATACTCACCCGGCTTCAGGGGAACCGTCTCTGCCCGCACCCACGGCGCTGCACAGAGAATTCCCGCGATCACACACAATCCCAGGACTACCTTCATCGTCGACCCTCCTTGCGATACCGGGGTGCGTCTGCTCCTGGCTCATCACAACGACCAGGCCGCCTCGCCCGAATTCATGCCCCATCAAGGACCCGGCGATTGTGCTCATGCCTGGGGACATTGTCAACCGTTACCTCCCGCGCACAAGCCCCGTGGCTGTTGGAACGAGAGGCCGGGCTAGGCTCATTTCTGTGCCGACTATGCTATAGTCGGCCACGATGACCTCCATGACGCCGCATGAAAGGAGCACTACGTATGACGGAGAATCGCCGTTCGCTCATGGCCGCAATCAGCGGACTTGCACTCCTGACGTTGCTGTCAGCCTGTTCCTTCAAAGCCACGTTTAAAGAGACCACCGACACCACCTCCAATATCACCGGCACCACCTCCGGGCGCATCTGGTGGAATGAAGACGGCTTGCTCAAGGTTGAACATAAAGTTGCCGCCTTCACCGCCTATAATGCGGAGAATCTGGAAGCCGATGCGGCACGGGGACAGGGCGAATATCTCGCCTCGTTGGATGCACTGATCAATCTCCCGGGCATGCCGGTATTTCAACCCTCAGCGCAGAATGTATACAGCCGCTGGGGCCAGGCCGGCTCCCTGCCGGCCAGCGATCTGGTCAACGCGTTACAAACCGCGCACCGCTGACGACACAGACCGATCACCGGACAGCACAGGCAGACCGCACCTCACCGGAGTTCGAGACGGACATGAACGCGCCGCGCAATCCCCTCGCGATCCATCGCATTTTTCACCCGACGGATTTTTCGCAGGACAGCCAGGTGGCATTCGTCCATGCCCTCAAGCTGGCATTGGTCTTTCGCGCCGAACTGACCATCATGCATGTAGACCCTGACGTGTCGCCGGAAGGGTTCGAGGATTTTCCCCGCATTCGTCCGACGCTCGCGCAATGGGGATTGCTCCCGGAATCCAGCTCGAAGAGCGATGTGACCACACTGGGCATCCGGATCCGGAAGGTTCGCGCCCTGGCCGCAGATGCCAAGCAGGCGATCATGCATCACTTGAGCGCCGCACCGACCGATCTGATGGTCCTGGCCACTCATAAACATGAGGGGTTCGCCCGGTGGATCCATCATGCCGTCGCAGAGCCCGTGTCACGCGCCATGCATGTCACTACGCTGTTCGTCCCGTCCAACGTGGCGGGATTTGTCTCGCGCACCACCGGCGAAACCTCGCTCCGGCGCGTGCTGCTGCCGATCTCGAACCAACCGCCATCTCAACCGGCCATCGATGCCGCGACCATGCTGGTTTCTCAACTGGGCGCCCCGCCTGTCACGATGACGCTCGTTCATGCCGGCGAGAAAGGCGCTGTTGATACGCTGGTGCTTCCACAGAAGGCAGACTGGTCGTGGAACCAGTTGTTTGGAAAAGGCGACCCCGTCGAATGGATTCTCGCGGCCGGGGCGGAATTCGATGTGGATGTGATTGTGATGGCGACCAAAGGGCAGGACAGCCTGCTCGACATGTTGCGCGGCACCACCACCGAACGGGTCCTGCGAGGTGCGCGGTGCCCGCTGCTTGCCATTCCCGCGCCGTTGATCTGATCAGGATCGGAGGTCCCGTTGTGCCACTTCGAGGACCGGCGGCTCCTGCCGGTCGTTGGCGCTTCGCCCGGTCACCGTGCGAACAACGACGCCCTCGCGAAATACCACAAAATTCGACGGGATCGCTGCGATACGGGGCCCCGGGAGAATAATTCCCGCCAGGTTCAAGGGATCAGCCGCAGAAATTTTGATCTCCTGCTGAGTGGCGGTGCCCGGGCGCTTCTTCAACGCCCGCAGTGCCTCCAGCGCCTCTGGCAAGGCAAATTGTTCGCCGGTGAACCCGCCAACAAACCGTCCCCCGCGTAACTCACCCGTCGATTCGAGACGCCGATAACAAACCAACAGATCCCGCCAGGACGAAACGATCGACTCGCGTGCCAGCAGGTCCCGGAAGACCACGCCATACCGCTGCAGCAATTGCCGCGCAATGCGCTCTGTCGCCTGCGCGGCTTGCCAGGAACCAGGAACCTGAACGGAGGCGGACGGTGTGCGCAGATCGGACGAGACCGGACGCCCCCCTTGAGACGGTCCCATTGCCGGCCTCAGCAGCGACCAGCGGCCTCCGACGTGGCGAGGCCGGCGATTCCGGTCGGACGCCTCCGCCCGACGGCGTCGGGGATCGATGAGCGCCCGCAGATTGTCGAACCCGTCGGCCGTCACCAGCCCGGCCGCGACCAATTCCCAGAGCCCGTCTTCCACTTCCGACGCCAACAAGCGGGATCCGTGCAACAGCTCGCTGAAAAAACTCGCGCCTCGCTCCTGGAGGCAGCGGCGAATGGCCTGGGCCGAGAGACTGAGT
>WBZX01001718.1_pt1 | contig 14079 bp, 11 predicted proteins | sample 5204211 | NCBI WGS metagenome assembly WBZX01 (sample SAMN12344362, study PRJNA552823) | activated sludge metagenome | biome: Activated sludge suspended growth; feature: Nitrification reactor; material: Wastewater; isolation source: activated sludge from nitrification reactor of wastewater...
GGGTCCCAGCCGCCGAAGACCACGTCGTCGAGGCCCGCGAGCGGCACGAAGTCCTTGATCATGGGGTTGCGGCCCTCGTCGCGCTCGCCGAGTCGGATGTGCGCCATCTGGGTCAGTGAGCCGATCGGCTCGGCGAGCCCCTTGCGCACGGCGAGCACCCCTGCGTAGGCGGTGGAGGCGACCGCCCCCATGCCGGGGGTGAGGATCCCCAGGCGGCCGGTGGCGGGAGCGATCTGCAGCGGTTCAGGCATGGGCAGGACTCTAGGTCCCCCCGCTCCCCTGCTCATGTTGGGCGGCCGGCCGGCGCTCCGGTCGGCCGGCGCATCAGTCGGTCGACCCGCCAGCCTCGTGCCGGCGCATCTCGTCGATGCGCCGGTCGGTCGCCCGCCGCAGGGCATCCTCGGGGTCCAGCCCTGCGGTGTGCGCCGCCTCGACCAGCCCGAGCAGCACCGCACCGAGCGTGTCGGCGTCGCGCGCCGCGCCGCGCGACGAGGCGTCGACCGGGAAGCCGAGGCTCTCGGACTTCTTCACCACCTTGGCCGCACGTGCGAGCGCCGGCATGGCCGACGGGATCCCGTCCATCACCGACTCGCGGCCCAGCTCGGTGCGCTTGTCGGACTCCCAGGCGACCACGAGCTCGTCGATGGTCGGTGGCGTGGCGGGCGCCGCTGCGCCCGGCTCGACCACGACGTGGGGGTGGCGGCGCACGAGCTTGTCGTGGATCGCCGTCGCGACGTCCGCGAGGGTGAACCACCCTGCCTCGGCACCGATCGAGGAGTGGAACACCACCTGGTAGAGCAGGTCACCGAGCTCGGCGCAGAGCTCGTCGGCACCGTCGCCGCTGTCCGGGTCGTAGGCGTCGATCGCCTCGAGCACCTCGTAGGACTCCTCGAGCAGGTACCGCTTGAGCGAGTCGTGGGTCTGCTCGGCCTTCCACGGGTCCTCGACGCGCAGACGTCGCATCAGCTCGTCGAGCCGGGCCACCTCGCCGCCGACGGGCACGCCGAGCCGGGGGATCCACACCGAGGTCAGGTGGTCGGGCTCGATCACCCGATCCAGGTCCCACCAGTCGACCTCGAGCACCACCTCGTCGGGCAGGCCCAGTCGCTGGAGCACCGTGACCGGGCCGTCCGGTGGCTGCTCCAGCGAGAGCTTGATGTCGGACAGCACGAAGCGCGAGTCGCACTGGGCGACGAGCATCGGGCCCCGTTCACCCGCCGCCTCGACCGCGAACCGGTGGCCGTCGACCAGGCGGGCGCCGACCTCGACCGGGTCGACACCCAGGCGCACCCACGTCAGGTCCAGGAAGGACAGCGCGGGGTGGGCCACGACGCGGACCCGCTCGTCGGCGAGCAGCAGCTCGACGGTGTGCTCGGCCACCAACGGCGAGCCGGGCACGGCGTAGAGCACCTCGCCCGCAGCGACGGCGGCCGACACCAGCCGCTCGACGATGGCGGGGTAGACCGCCTCGATGTGGGCCGAGCCGTCGTAGACGTCGTCGAAGCTGGTCGCGGTGGCGAGCAGCGACGCCGCCGGATGACGGCGTGTCCGCAGGTACTGCTCGGGCACCGAGGCCAGCACCGACATCGTGCCGGTGGTGACCAGGTCGGCGTCGCCGGGGCCCAGGCCCACCACGTGCACGACCGGGAGCGCGCGCCCGTCGGCGGGGCGCGTCATGCTCAGCCGCCCGAGGTGGCGGCGCCGGCGTCCGCGGCGCCGGCATCTGCTGCGCTGCTGCCCTGTGCGGCGGCGGCCGCCTCGGCGGCTTCGGCGGCGGCGATGGCGGCCGTGAGGCGCTCGCCCACGGGCGCCTCGGGACGCTGGGGCGCCAGCACGCTGAACCCGTTGGCGGTGCGCACGACGCCCTGGCCGTAGCGGGGGTTGACCTCGGCACCGAGCGCCAGGAGCTGCACCCACTCCGCCGGTCCCTGCTGCGCCAGGCCCTCGGCGGCAGCGACCAGGTCCTCACGCACCTCGTCGAAGGACAGCTGGTCGCGGCCCTCCAGGCGGTAGGCGTAGGCCGTGACGCCACCCGAGCCGTCGGAGGTCAGCACCACGCCCCGCGTCACACCGATCGGGGCCTGCTCCAGGTCGGTGCGCAGCTCGGCGGCCAGGCCGATCTCGGCGAAGCAGCCCTGCGTCGGATCCGCGACCAGCTCCGCGCCCTGCACCGCGTCGACCAGGCCCTCGACCTCGATGCCGTCGTCGATGCGGTCCTGTGCCGCGCGGATGCCGGCCGCCGGCACCTGCACCACGGTCAGGCAGACCTGACGGAACTGCAGCTCGGAGCTCTCGTAGAGCCGACGAAGGTCCGCGTCGTCGTCGGGCGAGAGCGTCGCGAAGCGCTCCCCGAGCGCTGCCTGCGCCGCGAAGTACTCGACGAAGATCTCCCGTGTGCGGGCCTTGAGCTCGGTGGTCCCCGAGCTCGAGAGCTGCTGGTCGAGCTCCTGGCCCGCCGCGGCACGGTCCTCGTCGGTGATCTCCAGGCCCCACCGGTCGAGCTCGGCGAGCCAGACCTCGCGCTCGATCAGCACGCCCAGGGCGCCGCGCGCATCGGAGCCGAGCTCGGTGCTCTCGTTGCCCGTGCCCGGGCCGGAGGTGAAGGCGGGGTCGGCGAGCAGTGCCGAGACGTCGTCGGCGGGGATGTCCCGGCCCTCGACGGTGGCCGCGGTGGTGTCGGCGGTGACACCGCAGGCCGAGGCGATCAGGGCGACGCCGGCCGATGCGGCCAGCAGCAGGGAGCGGGTACGACGCATGGCGCCGATGCTAGGTCGCGCCGTCGGAGGGGGCAGAACCGGCAGCGGGCACCGCCTCGGGGACCAGCTCGACCAGCGCAGCGACCAGGTCGTCGGCGAGGCTCGTCCCGCCCTTCACCGGGAGGCGCAGCTCGTGCTGCTCCTCGCGGTAGGTGGCGCCCTTGTACAGCCGGGCCAGTCGCATCTGTCGGGACTGCGGCAGGGTGATCGGCGACAGCGTCGCCAGGAGGCCGCCGCCGGACAGCGCCGGGCTCTTGGTGACGGTGACCTCCCGCACCCCGGTGCGCACGCACTCGGCGCGCAGGTACGCGACCTGCAGCAGCGCGGCCGCGGGCGGGGGCACGGGCCCGAACCGGTCGACCCACTCCGCAGCGATGTCGTCGACGTCGGCGCGTGCGGCGACCGAGGCGAGCCGCCGGTAGGCGTCCAGGCGCAGGTCGTCGCGCTCGACGTAGTCGGCCGGCAGGAACGCCGGCATCGGCAGCTCCAGGACGATCTCGTCGGGCTCCTCGACCGGGGCGCCGTTCAGCTGCGCGATGGCTTCGTTCACCATCTGGCAGTACAGGTCGTAGCCGACCGCGGCGACGTGGCCCGACTGGCCGGTGCCCAACAGGTTGCCCGCCCCGCGGATCTCCAGGTCCCGCATGGCGATGCGGAAGCCCGAGCCCAGCTCGGTGGCCTCGCCGATGGTCTTCAGCCGCTCGTAGGCCTCCTCGGAGAGCTGCCGGTCCTGGGGGAAGAACAGGTAGGCGTAGGCGCGCTGCCCGGCGCGGCCCACGCGGCCGCGCAGCTGGTGCAGCTGGCCCAGGCCGAGCAGGTCGGCACGCTCGACCACCAGGGTGTTGACCGTCGGCATGTCGATGCCGGACTCGATGATGGTGGTGCACACCAGGACGTCGTAGCGACCCTCCCAGAAGTCCACGACCACCTGCTCCAGGCTGCCCTCGTCCATCTGGCCGTGCGCGACCGCGATGCGCGCCTCGGGCACCAGCTCGGCCAGTCGCGCCGCCTGCTGGTCGATGTCGCGCACGCGGTTGTGGACGTAGAAGACCTGCCCCTCCCGCAGCAGCTCACGGCGGATCGCCTCGGTCACCGCACGCTCGTCGAACTCCCCGACATAGGTGAGGATCGGCTGGCGCGCCGCGGGCGGCGTGTTGAGCAGCGACAGGTCGCGGATGCCGGTCAGGCTCATCTCGAGCGTGCGCGGGATGGGCGTGGCACTCAGGGTCAGCACGTCGACCTCGGCACGGAACTGCTTGATCGCCTCCTTGTGCGAGACACCGAAGCGCTGCTCCTCGTCGACCACCAGCAGGCCGAGGTCCTTGAACCTGAGGTCGCCCGAGAGCAGTCGATGGGTGCCGATCACGACGTCGACCTCGCCCGAGGCGACCCGCTCGACCACCGAACGGGCCTGGGCGTTGGTGAGGAAGCGCGAGAGCACCTCGACGCGCACCGGGAACCCGGCGAACCGCTCCGAGAACGTCTGGAAGTGCTGCTGGGCCAGCAAGGTGGTGGGCACCAGGACCGCGACCTGCTGGCCGTCCTGGACGGCCTTGAAGGTGGCACGAAGTGCGACCTCGGTCTTGCCGAAGCCGACGTCGCCGCACACCAGGCGGTCCATCGGGACCTGGGACTCCATGTCGGCCTTGACCGCGGCGATGGCCGAGAGCTGGTCCGGCGTCTCCTGGAACGGGAACGCCAGCTCCATCTCGCGCTGCCAGGGCGTGTCCTGGGCGAAGGCGTGCCCCGGCGTCGCCAGGCGCCGCTGGTAGAGCACGACGAGCTCCTGGGCGATCTCGGCGACCGCGGAGCGGACCTTGGCCTTGGTGCGACTGAAGTCCGCCCCACCCATCTTGTTGAGCTTGGGGGTCTCGCCGCCGGAGTAGAGCCGGATCGTGTCGATCTGGTCCGACGGCACGTAGAGCTTGTCGCCGCCGCGGTACTCCAGCAGCAGGTAGTCCCGCTCCACCCCGCCCATGGCCCGGGTGACCATGCCCTCGAAGCGGGCGACGCCGTGGACCTGGTGCACGACGTGGTCGCCGACCTTCAGGTCCTCGAAGAAGCGCTGCGCGTCACGCTTGGCCGCGCGCGGCGGGCGGTGCATGCGGCGCCGGCCCGTCAGGTCGGCCTCGGCCAGCAGCGCGAGTCGGGCGCCGGGGAGGATGACCCCGCGGTCCAGGGGTGCGACCAGGATGCGACCGCCCGGGGTGCGCAGCTCGGTGGCGGTGGGGGCGGCGCCGTCGGCCAGCACGGGGAACGAGAAGCCGTTCTGGTTCAGCAGCGCGTCGAGGCGGCCAGCGGAGCCGGCGCTGTCGGCGCAGACCACCACGCTGTAGCCGTCGTTGACGACCTGGCGCAGCTGGGTGAGCAGCGCCTGTGCCTCGCCGATCGCCGGCGGCCAGGCGAGCGCGACGACGGCGGGGCTGTCGGGCGAGTCGGGCACGTTGGCCACCGACCACACCGGCGCGTCGGTGTGGCGCAGCAGTCGGTCGAACTCGACGTGGAGCCGGGGCAGCTCCGCCGACGCGGCCCCGTCGACCGGCGCGAGCCCCCAGGTGCGCGACAGCGATGCGCCCAGGTCGGCCTCCTCGGCCGCGATGTCGCCCGCGCGGTCTCGCAGCCGACGCGGATCGACGAGCAGGATCTGCGCGTCGTCGGGGACCAGGTCGAACAGGACGTGCTCCCGGTCGGCCAGCCACGCGAGCCAGGCCTCCATGCCCTCGAAGACCTCGCCGTCGGCCAGGCGCTGCCATTGTTCTCGGCCCCAGGGCTGGGTCGCCAACAGACGCTCGGCACGCTCGCGCACCTCGGGGCCGGGGAGCAGCTCACGAGCGCCGAAGACCTGCACCGCCTCGACGTCGTGGGTCGCACGTTGGTCGGCGACGGAGAACTCGCAGAGCCGCTCGACCTCGTCGCCCCACAGGTCGATGCGCACCGGCGAATCGGCGGTCGAGGGGAAGACGTCGATGATCGAGCCGCGCACGGCCAGCTCGCCGCGGTGCTCGACCTGGTACTCGCGGCGGTAGCCGCTCATCACCAGTCGCTCGACCAGCTCGGTGGAGTCGACCCGGTCGCCCGGGTGCAGCTCGATGGGCTCGATGTCCTCGGCATGGGGTCCGAGCCGCTGCACCAGCGCGCGAGCGGTGGCCACCACCACCGACAGCGAGGGGTCGCCGGTGCGCAGTCGCCACAGCGTGCGCAGGCGCCGGCCCATCGTCTCGATCGAGGGGCTCACCCGTTCGAAGGGCAACGTCTCCCAGGCGGGGAACAGCTCGATGCCCTCGGCGGGCAGGAACGCTGCCAGGTCCGCGGCCAGACGCTCGGCGTCCGCCACGGTCGGCATGGCGACCACCATGGGATGCCGGCGCGACAGCGCCACGATGCCCGCCACCGCGACGGCCTGCGCTGCCTCTGGCACGACCAGGACCGTGGACGAGCGACCCAGCGCCGCGACCAGCCCGGGCTCCTCGCGCAGCATGGCCGCGGTGGCCGCCAGCGAGGCCGTGCGCGGCACGGCCCGGGGCGCGGCGCTGGGGCCGGGAACGGCCGAGGGGGTCGTGTCGGTCACGGCAGGGAACCTACCGCGGGTGACCGACACGCTCGTCGGCCGTGCGAGGCTGTCGGGCCATGGCCGTCCTGCTCGCTGCCCTCTCCGCGCTGACCTTCGGTGCCGGCGACTTCTGCGGCGGGCTCTCGGCCCGCCGCATGGCGGCCCAGTGGACCACCGCGGTGGCCCAGGCCACCGGCCTGGTGCTGATCGTCACCGTCGCCGCACTGGTCGGCGGCGCGCCACGAGGGACCGATCTGGGCCTGGGGGTCGCCGCAGGCACGTGCGGCGGCATCGCGCTGGTCGTCTTCTACTGGGCGATGGCGCAGGGCCCGATGAGCGTCGTCGCGCCGCTGTCGGCGGTCATGTCGGCGTTGGTGCCGACGGTCGCCGGCATGGTCGGGGGCGAACGGCCCGGCGCACTGGGCATGGTGGGGATCCTGCTCGCACTCCCCGCGATCGTGCTGATCAGCCGCGAGCCCGCGCCCGGTGACGACGAGGCGGACCGCACACCTGCCACACCCCGTGTGATCGCCGCCGCGGCGGTGTCGGGGGTCGGCTTCGGCCTGTTCTTCACCTTCGTGAGCCACACGAGCGAGGACAGCGGGCTGTGGCCGCTGGCCGGCGCGCGGTCCGCCGCGATCCTGCTGGCCCTGGTCGTCGTCGCCGTCAGCCGACCGGCCCGCCCCCGGGCCGACGGCGCCCGGCTGGCTATGCTGACGGGCTGCCTCGATGCCTCGGGCAACGCACTGTTCCTGCTCGCCTCCCGTCAGGGGCTGCTCACCCTCGTCGGCGTCATCGGTGCCATGTACCCGGCCTCGACGGTGGTGCTGGCACGTGTGGTGCTCGGCGAGCGGCTGGCCCGCCACCAGTTGGCCGGTCTCGCCGTGGCCGCCGGCGCGGTCGTGCTCATCGCGATCGCGTGAGCCGCCCGACGGCCCTCAGCCCTGGTTGAACTGCTGCATCGTGGCGTCGACGCCGACCGCGGCGATCGACTCGACCGCGTCGGCCGCGAGCTGGCAGGCGATGTCGAGCTCGGTCCGGGCGGCCTTGGGCACCTTGGACAGCACCCAGTCGGCGCCGCGTTCGGGACCACCTGGGGGCCTGCCCACGCCGATGCGGATCCGCACGTAGTTCTGGGTGTGCAGGTGCTGGGTGATCGACCGCAGTCCGTTGTGGCCGGCGAGGCCACCGCCGAGCTTCACCTTGATCCGTCCGGGCGGCAGGTCGAGCTCGTCGTGCAGCACCACCAGACGGGACCAGTCGTCGATCTCGTAGCGACGCACCAGGGCGGCCACGGCACGACCGGACTCGTTCATCCAGGTGGTCGGGAACGCGCCCACGGCGCGGCAGGCACCCAGGCGCAGCTCGGCGAGCAGTGCCTGGCTCTTCTTGTCGGGCGACAGACGGGTGCCGCAGCGCGCGGTGAGCACCTCGATGGCGTCGACACCGACGTTGTGGCGGGTGTTGGTGTAGCGGTCCCCCGGGTTCCCGAGGCCGACCACCAACAGGTCCCGGCTCACTCCGTCTCGGCCGCCTCGGCCTCGTCGCCGGTGGACCGGGCGGTCACCGCGGCACGGGTGAGCTCGGCGGTCACGACGGCCTGCTGCGGCTTGGACAGCGACACCGCACCCTCGGGCATGACCAGGTCCTTGACCAGGATGGAGCGGTCGAGGCGCATCTCGGAGACGTCGACCTCGATGGCGTTGGGGATCTGGTCGGGGCGCACCCGCACCCGCACCGAGTTGAGCCGCTGCTCGATCATGCCGCCCATCACCGTGACCTGCTTCGGCTCGCCGACCAGGGCGACGGGGATGTCGAGCTCGACCGGCTTGGTCTCGTCCACCTTGAGGAAGTCCACGTGGGTGACGTCACGACGCACCGGGTGGCGCTGGATCTCGCGGACCAGGGTCAGGAAGGACTGGCCGTCGAACTCCAGGCGGATCAGCGCGTTGCGGCCGGCCTCGGTGTTGAGCGCGTGGCGCAGGTCCGCCCGGGCGAACGTGATCGTCTCGGCCGGCTGGCCGGCGCCGTAGACGATGCCCGGCACACGGCCCTCGGCACGCAGGCGGCGGGACGGGCGGGTACCGATGGTGCGGCCGGACTCGGCGGTGAGCGTGACCTCGGACATGGAAGGACTCCTGGAGCTCCCGCCACTGCGGGCCTCGGCGAGGCGGGCGGGGATCGTCGAACGGACGGGATCTGCAGCGCGCGGGGCGCGTGCGGACCGAGCGGCGAGTCTACCGGTGCGCCGCTCGGCGACGCCAGACGCCGTGTGGCGCACCCGTCCGGCGGGCGGGTCCGCGCTCAGCTCTGGTTCTGGCCGTCGAAGATCTCCGAGACGGAGGAGTCCTCGAACACCGCGTCGATCGCGTCGGCGATGATGCCGGCCGCCGAGAGCACCTCGATCTTGTCGATGCGCTTCTCGGGGGGCAGCGGCAGGGTGTTGGTGATGACGACCTTCTCCAGGGTGGAGTTCTTGAGGCGGTCGATCGCCGGGCCCGAGAACACGCCGTGGGTGGCGGCGCAGTAGACCGCGCTGGCGCCCCGCTCGGTGAGCTGCTCGGCGGCGGCGACGATCGTGCCGGCGGTGTCGATCATGTCGTCGATCAGCACACAGGTGCGGCCCTCGACCTCGCCGACGACCTCCTTGGCCTCGACCTGGTTCTTGGCGCCCTTCACCCGACGCTTGTGCACGATGGCCAGGTCGGCGTGGAGCTGGTTGGCGTAGCGCTCGGCCACCTTCACGCGGCCGGCGTCGGGCGAGACCACGACGAGGTCCTCTGGCAGGTTCTCCGCCATCCAGTTCACCAGGACGGGCATGGCGGTGAGGTGGTCGACCGGGCCGTCGAAGAAGCCCTGGATCTGACCCGAGTGCAGGTCGACCGAGACGATGCGCTTGGCGCCGGCGACCTCGAACATGTTGGCGAGCAGCTTCGCGGTGATCGGCTCGCGGCCCTCGGCCTTGCGGTCCTGTCGGCCGTAGCCGTAGAAGGGCGCCACCACGGTGATCCGCTTGGCCGACGCCCGCTTGGCGGCGTCGACGAGGATCAGGTGCTCCATGATCGCGTCGTTGACCGACATGTCGCTGGTGCTCGAGTGCCCACCGAAGATGAACAGGTCCGCGCCGCGGATCGACTCGCCGTACTTGCAGTGCAGCTCGCCGTTGGCGAACTCGGCCAGCTGGACCGGGCCGAGGTGCTGCCCCAGCCGCTCGGCGACCTCCTCGGCCAGCTCGCGGTTCACGCGCCCGGACACGATCGTCAACCGCTTCTTGGTGACCAGCTCCACCGTGTGCCTCCCCTGCAAGCCCTCGCCTGCGGTCGATCTAGAGCCCGGGCTCCGCAGTGTAGAACGGCCCCGTCGACGAGTCTGCCGGAACCTCGGCCCCCGGGGCGAGCGAGGCGTACGGGCCCACGGTGCTGCGGTCGCCGATGCGGGCGTTGCGACCGGTGGTCTGCTCGACCACGCACTCGGCGCCGACGACCGTGTCGACCAGGCGCGTGTTGGGCCCCAGCTCGGTGCCGTCGCCCACGACGGTGCTGCCCTGCAGGATGACACCGGGGAACAACGTGACGTCACGGCCGACCACGACGGTGGTGTCGACGTAGACCGCGGCGGGGTCGACCATGGTCACCCCTGAGGACAGCAGCGACTCGTTGGTGCGGCGGCGCAGCTCGGACTCGGCCGCGGCCAGCTGGAGCCGGTCGTTGATGCCCTGGGTCTCGGCGGGGTCGCCCACGGCGACGGCCTCGACGGGGTGGCCGGCCGATGCCAGCACCTCGACCACGTCGGTCAGGTAGTACTCGCCCTGGCTGTTGTCCGGTTCGATGCGGCGCAGCGCCGGGGCCAGCAGGCTCCGGCGGAAGCAGTAGATCGAGGTGTTCACCTCGTCGACCTCGAGCTCCTCGGGTGTCCCGTCGCGTTGCTCGACGATGCGCACCACCCGGTCGTCCCGGCCGCGCAGGACCCGCCCGTACCCGGTCGGGTCGGGCATCACCGCGGTCAGCACCGTGGCCGCGGCCCCGGTGCGGCGGTGGTGGTCGACCAGCGAGGCGATCGTGGCGGGTCGCAGCAGCGGAGCGTCGCCGATGAGCACCAGCACGTCGCCCTCGTCGTCCTCGTCGGGCAGCCCGACCAGGCCGACCAGCGTCGCGTCGCCGGTGCCGCGCTGCACCCGCTGCTCGACGAAGTCGACCTCGACGTCGTGCGCGTGCTCCTGCATCTTCTTGGTGACCCAGTCGCCCTTGTGACCCACGACGATGACCGCGCGATCGACCTGGACGTCCGCGAGAGACTCGACCACGTACATCAGCATCGGCTTGCCGCAGAGGCGGTGCAGCGGCTTGGGGCGCTCGGAGCGCATGCGGCTGCCCTCGCCCGCGGCGAGCACGATCGCCGACAGCTGCGGCGCCCCGGGGGCCGTCTGGTCGTCTCGCGTGGCTGTGTGTTCGTTGCCCATGGCTCGCGGGGCAGGATTCGAACCTGCACTCTCCTGATCCAAAGTCAGGCGTTCTGCCAATTGAACTACCCGCGACCGACTGCAGTGCTCACGGTACCGCTCCTCCCCGACCGCTGAGGTCAGGACGCCTCGAGGGACTCCCTCGCACCGCCCCGGCCGAGCGCGGTCGCGACCGCCTCCTCCCAGAAGCCGAGCCCCCACCCCAGGTGGAGCGCCACGAACGCGGGTGCGACCCACTTGCGGTCCGCCGGCTCCTCGAGCTCGCCGACGGTGCGCACGGTGGCGGTCGCGACGAGCGCCGCGTAGGGCGCCACGACCGCGGCGCCCAGGAGCCGGGTGCGACGACGCGCGAGCAGGGGCACCGACAGAGCAAGGGCCCCCACGAGCCCGGGTGCTGCCAGGTGGCGCAGTCCGACCGACTCGGGGTGCTGCACGAGCGTCTGCACCTTGCCGGCCCCGTAGCGCCGGTACTGGTGGAACAGCGCCACCACCTGTTGGCGGCAGTCCCAGTCGATGTGGATCTCGGGATCGAACAGCAGCTCGTGACCGGCGCTGCGGACGCGGTAGTCGAACTCGTAGTCCTCGTTGACGAGCTGGGTCGCCGACCAGCCGCCGAGCTCGCGCACGAGCGCCGTCGGGTAGGCGCCGAAGGGGATGTGGTCCACGGGCTGCGCGCGGTCCCCGTAGTGGTACACCGAGTTGCCCTGTGCGAAAGGCGAGCCCATGACCGCGGCGATCGCCCGTCCCTGCGAGGTGTGGCCCCGCCCGTCCTTGCGCCCGCCGACACCGCCCCAGCGGCCCGTGCGCAGGTGCGCCACGACGCGCTCGACGTAGTCCTCGGGCACCCGGCAGTGCGCGTCGATCCGGACGAACCAGGTGCCGGTGGCGTGCTCGACCGCCAGGTTCATCGCCGCAGGGATCACCCGTGCGGGGTTCTCGACCAGCTCGATGCGGGGGTCCTCCACGGCGGCGGCGCGCACGAGCTCGGCGGTGTCGTCGCTGGACATGCCGTCGAGCACCAGGATCTGGAGCCGGCGGTGGGTCTGGCGGGTGACGCTGTCGAGCAGGGCGCGGATCGACGCCGACTCGTTGCGCGCCGGGATCGCGACGGTGACCAGGTCCTCGTCGGGTGCGTCCTGGTCGGGTGCTGGTGCTGCGGTGGTGCTGCTGCTCACCGACGCTTGCCGAGCAGCGTCGGGATGGTCCGCAGGCCGATCACCAGGTCACGCCACAGGGACCAGTTCTCGATGTAGCGGTTGTCCAGGCGCACCCGGGTCTCGATGCTCGTGTCGCCCCAGTAGCCGTTCACCTGGGCCCAGCCGGTCATGCCCACCGGGACGCGATGGCGGAAGTGGTAGCCGTCGATCTCCTCACCGAACTGCTCCACGAAGTGCGGGCGCTCGGGGCGGGGCCCCACCAGCGACATCTCGCCCCGGAGCACGTTGAGCAGCTGCGGCAGCTCGTCGAGGTGCGTGGGGCGCAGGAACCGTCCGACGCGGGTCACCCGGTCGTCCTCCTGCACCGACCACTGGGTGGCGGAATCCTCGTTGACCCGCATCGTGCGGAACTTCAGGATCTCGAACGGCCGGCCGCCGACGCCGATGCGGACCTGGCGGAAGAACACCGGACCGGGGCTGGTCAGCTTGACCGCGAGGGCGCACGCCACCATGACCGGCGACACGATCACCAGCAGCAGCAGTGCGGTGGCGATGTCGAGGGCCCGCTTGGCGGGCCACATGCTGGCCGAGGCGCCCGGGCGGCGCACCGGCACCAGCGGCAGGCCGGAGACCTCGTGGCCGACGTCCTCGGCGGACACGCCCAGCTCGAACAGGCGCGGGACGGCGTAGAACTGCACGTCCAGGTCGTGGCAGCGACGCACGATGCCGACCAGCTCGGGATCGTCCGCGGCACCGAAGGCCAAGATGACGTGGCGCACGTTGGTCAGCCGGAGGATCTCGGGCAGGTGCTCGGGGCGCCCGACCACCGGCAGGGGTGCGGTGTCCTCGTAGCGGTCGACGAAGCCGCTCGCGACCAGCCCGAACTCGGGGTTCTCGGTGAGTGCATCGGCGACCTGGAGTCCGACCGGGCCGGTGCCGATGATGAGCGTGTCCTCGAGGTCGTAGCCCCTGGCGCGGGCCAGGCCGACCAGGCGGAAGGTGATCAGGCGGCCGAGGAGGATCAGCGGAATGGTGGCGACGACGATCTGCACGATGGCCAGCACGTCGATCGAGCGGCCGTCGCTGGTGAGCTGGTCCATGCGCACCAGCGAGATGATGATCAGCGTCACGACGGGGGTCAGGCCCACGCGGCCGATGATGCTGAGCAGGCCCTCGCTGGGCACGACCACGAGCCGGCCACGGCGGGCGGTGGGCCACAGCAGCGCCATGCCCACCAACGAGAACAACAGGATGACCTTCAGCTGGATGGGCTGGTTGAGCACGAGCCCGGAGAGCACCAGCGGGGCGGCCAGTGCGAGGCCGTCGAGCAGGTGGCCGAGGAGTCGCAGGACGCGACCGACCGCTCGGCGCTCCTGCTGGGGCACCGAGCTCTGGGGCTCGCGGATGAGCACGGGGCCGTCGTCGCCGCCGCGCAGGTCGATCAGCATGGGCGCGGCTGCACCGTTCGGCGTGGTGCCGCGGGCGGGCACGCCGCTCGTGGCGCCGGAGCGCATCGAGGCGACCCGCCCCCCAGCGGATAGCCCATCAGCCTCGGAATACCGCAACATCGTGCCCCAATCGCCTCAACAACCGGATCTGATCCGCTTCCGGTTCCGCCGTGCGCCCGCCTGCCGAATCCCCTCTTCGGCCTCCGCCGTGCGCCTGCTCAAGTAAACGTGTGACAGTCGCCACCGTCAAGGGCTGCGGGGAGGAAGTTCGCCCTGAAGTGGTGGGCAATTCTCTGCCGCGACAGCTGAACCTCATTCGTTCATCCGGCGGTCGTCGGGGCGTCGCGCGGAGGTCCCGCGAGGCCCCCGACGATGCTCCAGTGTGCTCCCCCGCCCGCCGGCTCCGGTTGCCCCCTCGGTCGGTCTCGGCCACACTCCCCCGATGCCGTCACCCGACCTGCGGACCGAGGTGCTCCCCCACCTCGGCGCACACCGCGAGGCATGGGACCGGCTGGTCGCGTCCCAGCCGTTGCCGAGCCCGTTCCTGCGGAGCTGGTGGGTCGACCACGCAGCCGAGGGCACCCTCGCCGTCGTCGGCGGTGAAGACCTTGTGCGAGATATAGCCCGGCATGGCGCGGGCAAGTTCGCTCATGCGCGCGGCCATCGGGTCGTAGTCATCCCGGACGTCGGGCTTCAGGCGCGAGCGGAA
>WBZX01002081.1_pt1 | contig 14076 bp, 13 predicted proteins | sample 5204211 | NCBI WGS metagenome assembly WBZX01 (sample SAMN12344362, study PRJNA552823) | activated sludge metagenome | biome: Activated sludge suspended growth; feature: Nitrification reactor; material: Wastewater; isolation source: activated sludge from nitrification reactor of wastewater...
TCGGGGTCCAGTGTGAGCACAGCGTCGTCGGTGGCGTACACGCCGCCGCTGGTGAACCCGGTCGAGGTCCATGGCCCGTCACCGTCGCGACGGTTCAGCCCGCCGCTACGAACGGCGAACGTCGCGGCACCGCCCGGTCCGACGGCGATCTGACCGGGCCCGTCATCGAACATCGGGCTGCCGTTGATCGCAGTCCAGGTCGACCGCTCGGTGAACCACTCCCACGTCGCGGCCGACAACACGTGCTGCGTGTCGCCCCAGTGGAACGCGAACCGGCCACCCGCGCACTCATCGCTGTAGGTCGTCGGCACACCCGCCGGCACAGGGCCGACCGAACGCCAACCCGCAGCGGGGTCAGCCAGGTCAAGTACCTGGGTGTCGCCGGCGAGTGTGAACTGCGACTCAGCACCGAACTGGGTCGCTGCGAGCGGCACCACGACGGCGTACTCGTCGATGAAGCATGACACCGACCGCTGGCCGGCCTCGAGCGGAGCGGGTGGGAGTGCCGCCACGGCGCCGTCGGTGTCGATGACGTAGCTCGTCTCATCGATCGAGAACAGAGCGTGCGTCAGCAGTCCTGCAACGGTGGACATCTCGGCCTCCGACGACAGCGGCACATGGGGCACCTTGAGCGCGACCCACTCATCACGATCGTCGTTGAGCATCGCGATCGTGAGTGTGCCCTCGCGGTCGTCACAGGGCCCGCTGTCGCATGCCACGCCGCCGATGGCGACGGTGGACCCGAGCGACGCGATCGACCCCAGCACCGGAGGTTCCGGCAACGACTGCCAGGAGCCATCGCCGCGACGCAGGATCGCCTGACCCTCACCCGAGGCTGGGTCGCCCTGGAGCACGACCAGCGTGTCCTCTGCGCCAGCAGCGCCGATCATCGTCGTGGTGAGATCGGTCGGCGCTGCGATGGTGCTCGACGGCCCAGAGCCAGTGTCCCTCGCTGATGACGCCACACGCTCGCCCGGATCCGAGCAGGCAGATGCGGCGCCCGCTAGAGCGAAGAGCCCCACTGCGGCAACTGCCAGCTTCCTCATCCTCACCATCGTGCACCACAACCGGAACGGTGCAACGATCGGCCCCATCCGGGTGCCCCCATGTGCCTAGTTGAGATTTCGGGTGGATGTTGCGGCTGAGTTCGTAGCGTCAGGAGGCCCTGTCGGGGTTGCTCTCGAAGTGCCTGCCGGCCCGCTGGTCGGGTCTGGCTTTGTAACGAAGTTGGCGTGAACTGGCCGGGATAGCGGCCGGCGTTTCGCCAGGGATACCGATCGTCACCAGAAGCCGTCGGGCTCGGTGTCTGCGGCGGGCTGGTCTGTAGCGACTGCGTCGGCTGCGAAGGACTTGTCGGCGTAGTGGTTCGGTGACCCTGCGGGTCCTCCCCGCTCCTGGATGGCACCGTCCTTCGCCAGACGGGCGAGCGTCTTGCGAACGTTGTCTCTGGTCAACGGCTTCGACGCGTCGGTGGGGAGATGACGATTGGCGTGGTCGAGGACCTCGGCGACCGTCGCCCAGCACCTGAGACCTGCCAGCGCTGCGAGACACCGATGCCGACCGTCGTCTGGACTCCGGGCGGACCGGCCGACGGGCTCGGCGCTCACAGGCTCGTCGCTGTACACGAGAGCCGAGTGGAGGTCGTCCGGGTCGACGGCGTGGACCCGGACAAGGGTGTGCCAGTCGACCTCAGCTGCTTCTCCGCCCGTTGCTCGCCAGTGCAGCACCTTGGCCGTCTGACCCGGTGCATGGGCCTCGACGGACCTGCCGTCGAGGCTGAGCAGGAACCGACCCCACTCGGCGAGGCCCGCCCCGCTGAAGCGGCTGAAGTCGCTACCGGTTCCGCTCTTGTTCCAGTGGTGCACGAAGACCAGCACGCCACCGACCTCCTGCACCAAGAAGCGCAGGCGGTTGAGTGCTTCATAGACCAGCTCCGCCGACTTCAGCGGGACGCCCAGCAGCGACAGGAACGCAGGGTCGACGATCACCAGCGTCGGCCGGATCGCCTGGAGGTGAGCAGCGACAGCCTCCATGTGGGCGTCATCGAGCAGCGTGGGGGCATCGGCGACGATGTGGACGGGCAGCTCTCGGAAGTCGGCGCCGTAGTGCGCTGCAACAGCCCGCATCCGCCGAACCGCTGCCCGCATCCCGCCCTCCCCCCAGAACATCAGCGTGCTCCCGGTCTTGCCGACCTCCCACTGGCCCAACCACGGCTCACCCGTGGCGACAGCGACGGCGAGCGCAGCGGCGGCGAAGGTCTTCATCGACTTGGTCGCCGCCCCGATCACTCCATAGGCGTCTTCGGGAATGAGACGGGTGATGAGCCAGGCAGGCGGCGGAGTGGTGTCGTACCAGTGGTCGAGCTCTGCCGCCGACTGCGGCATGAACCGCTTCTTGGCGGCAGCGACCGCCTGGCGGTGGCGAAGGTCCACGCGAGCTTCGCCGTCTCGGCGATCCGGGATGCCGGACTCGCTCAGGAGACGGTCGATCTCGGCCTCATCGAGGTCACGCAGCAAGCTGACCGGCTCGTCCGAGCTGGTCACAGCCGGGTCGATGCAGGGTGCAGCGGCGGATGTTGGGGTACTCATGGGGGGTGCCTCCCCGGTGTTCGGGCCAGCGGTTCTGGCCGGTCGCCGCTCACCGTCCCGACCCACCAGACGTACGCACGGAACCGCCCGGCCAGGTCGGCTGTCGGAAGCAGGAGACCCCCGCCTGGGCACCAACCGTCAGGTCGAGGCGGGGATCTCGCTTTCGACAGTCCGCGGTCCGCGTCACCGCGCATGCCTTGGTCACGCGAGGTGGGTCCAGGGTGGGTGGGACAGGACATTTGTATGTCCTGTCCCACCCACCCACCCCGCCCCCTGGCACCCGTCTGTCCCATGGGTGGGACAAGTTGTCTCACCCTGAGCCAGAGGTTGGGTGCGCTCAGATCACATGCCGAACGCGCCGCTTCGTACGCGCAGATGGGGCCAACGGTCCGCTCCCGGAGCTGGAAGTGCCGGGCAGGCGAGCTGCCCGGCCAGGTGCTTCGCGACGCCGGCATCCTCCACCTGCTCGAGCAGCCCGGAGGCGAACGGTCGTCGGAGTTGGCGAGGAGACGATGCAGTTCGCGTGTCGTCTCGTCGCGCACGACCTGGTCGGCCGCTGCCAGGAGCTCACCGACGCACGGGCCGCTCCTTGATTGGCTCGCCGGGCACTGCGTCGAGACGTTCACGAAGCGGGACACCTACCGAGCCCTTCGCCGCCTCAAGACCGCCAAGCGAGCAGGCATGGCACTCGACGTCCTGTGCCAGTACGGCTGGATCCGAGACCGCTACCCGGAGCCATCCGCACGTGGTCGAGGACGCGAGGCGTACGACGCTCACCCGGCGATCGGGCGAGCGGCGGTCGATCTCACGTAGTGCGGCCCTGTTGGGGTCAGCGGAACCGTCGGCCGTGATCCGCCCTGCGCTCAATTCTGAGAGTGCACTCAGCAAACCGGGGAGACTTCGCTGCCATGAGTCCCGGCGGATGCGTGGCAGAGCCCGGCGGCGAGAACCGCTGGACGCCGCGCAAACGCATGGCGTCCAGCTCGACCGCAACACGGCGGACGAGCTGGTGATCAAGGGAAGAAGCCATGCCCCCCATCACCACCCCCGTGACCCTCCTCGCTACCCGGACCCGGCCCGACTCGCTGGACCGCCTACGAGGAGCGGAAACCAGGATGCTCGCCGCACTGGGCGGCGAGCCCTGGCAGCTCGACCGCCTCACCCCCGACGCAGTCGCCGAGGCCAAGGCGCTATGGCAGCAGGTCTGCCAGGCTGCCGGGTACAAGGGCGCCGGACGCTGGATCACCGACGAGACGACCAACTCCAAGCTCGGAAAGGGCGGCATCGCAACTCGAGGTGTGACCCTGCACCCGGCGACCGAGGCGAAGGTCGCCTTGCCCGAGCTTGACGTGGCCACACAGCTGGCGATCGCCGAGGCGTTCGGCGTGGATCTCGAGGTACTCGGTCGGGCTGTCGGACTGACGATGTGTCCGAAGGCCAAGGTCTGCATCAAGGTGTGCGTGGCAAGCCAGAGCGCCAACGGCAAGATGTCTGACGCACGCAAGACACGGCTGCTGCGCACGCTGCTCCACCTCCTCCGTCCGGAGCTGGCGTTCGCCCTCACGGGCGACAGCCTCCGGAAGGTGCGGGCCAAGCACGGCGACGACTGCCGGTGGCGAGTGAACATCGCCGACGACATCCGATGGGAGAGGATCGCCCCGGGGCTCTTCGAGATCGGGGTCGCCGCCTACTCGTACACCAAGTTCTCGCCCGCCCAGCGCAAGGGCTTCGACGGCTTCAAGCTCGTCTACTCGGCGAGCGAGACGACCAGCGACGCCCAGATCCTCGAGATGATCCGAGCGGGCCACAACGTCGCCGTCATCTTCAACGTGAAGAAGGGCGAACTGCCGGCGGTCTGGCAGGGAGTCGAGGTCGTGGATGGCGATGAAACCGATGACCTCCACAGCCACAAGCCGGCGACAATCGTCGGACTGGCGGTCAAGGGACCGACGCTCGACATCCGGTCGCAGGCAGCTGAGCACGGTTTCGCCCGAGCTGCCTGACCCCCACCCCATCAACACGACTCGAGGGCCCGCAGCATCGCTGCGGGCCCTCGTCGTTTCTGCTGCAAAGAGCGCCGTCGCGGCGTTCGCCGGTGGCCACCTAGTGGACGCCAGCAAGCGCCCTCAGGCGGGCTCGGTTTCGCTCGTCCGCCTCAGCGCCCGACCGCACGTACACCGCGTACGTGAACGAGACGCTGTGATGTCCGAGATACCTCGAGACGTCGGCCCAGTCGTAGTTGCCGACGTCGTGCATCCACACGGCCGCATGGTGCCGCAGCGAGTAGTTGGTGTGACGCGGGCGCTGGTCGGGTCCGAGGTGTCGGCGGGAGTCCTCGTGGCGCCGCACCTCCACCGTCTCCCACTTCGCCCTGAGCGCCGCCTCGATGTGGAAGCGACGCGTGGCCGACTCCGAGATCGGCATGCCCGGGCGCTCCGGGTCCTCAAAGAGCAGGGCATCGTCAGCGCACCCCGCTGCTCGACGTTGCTCGGCGAGGTGCGCGAGACGTTCGACCGTGGGTACGGGGAGCAAGACGTCCCGCACCTTGCCGTTCTTCGGCGGTCGGCGGACCGGGCCCTTGCCCTTTACCCAGCTGATCGCATGTTCCACGCGCACTGCGAGCTGGTCGGCTTGGACATCGCAGATCCGCAGGGCGTCTCGCTCGCCCGGCCTCAGCCCGCCGTACGCGCCGACCAGGGTTCGTACGGGCAGCCAGTGCAGCCCCGTCTCCTCTGCAAGCTCCTCGTACGCGGCGACGAGCTGCTCAACCTTAGAGAACTCCGGCCGGTCGCTCTCACGGACGAACTCCGCTCCCTGGCCCTGATCGGTAGAGCCCTTCGTGTACTTCACGCCGAGCATTGGGTTGTAGCCCGGCGGGATCCAGCGGAGCTCCCAGGCAAGGCTGACCATGGTCCGCATGAGGGCTCCCAGGTCCTGAACGCTCGAGGCGGCGAGTCCCTGTACGCGGGCCGAGCGCAGCACCTCCCGACAGCCCTCGCTGTTGGCGGCCCAGTCTCGTACCGTCCAGTCGCCGAACACGGGACGAAGGCGGAAGTCGTAGAGACCGACACGCGTGTCGATGTAGTCGGGCGAGCACTCGTCATCGACCCACCGCTTCACGCGCCGCTCGAACAGATCATCCACCGTAGGCCCGGATCTGCGCGGCGCCTCGCTCGCCAGAGGAGCGGCGAGGCGTGCGCAGCGGAGGTACTCGAAGGTCTCGTCCCAGAGCGCGAAGGCGTCCGCCTCCACCGTCCGCCTGGGTTGCTTCCTCAGTCCGGTGAACGGGTCGAGGTAGTCCAAGCGGTACGTCGGGTTCTTGTCAGTCGGTCCGTACAGGGTCAGACCGAGTTCCTGGTCGAACTTCACCGGGAGTCCGGTGCGTGGCCTGCCCATCACGCCACCCGCTTCGTGGAACCGGGCTTGCGACCGGGTCGTGCGGGCGCCGGCGGCGAGATCAACACCGGCGGCGCCGGCTGTGCCGGTTCGGCCACCGTGCCGGTGAGCGAGTGGGCGAGCTCCCATGCCTCGATCGCTGCCTCGGGGTACCGGTGCATCCCCGGCACCACCGAGCGGGGGAACCCCGGTGTGGCGGCGAGCTCGCCCGCCTTGGTCTTTCCGATGGCGTAGCGGAGCTGGAGTGCCTCCAGGTCCAGAACCACGCCGCTGATGCTTGCGCCGGCCGGCGCTGGTGTTGTGTGGGTCATGGCGGCGACCGTCCGTGCCGCGCCGATCCGGGCAAGCAGGCTGCCGAGATTTCTTCGGCGATTTGTGCCCTTGGTTTGTGCCCATTCCCGAGGATCGCCCTCGGAGGCGCCGTTTCCCTTGCTGTGACAGGCTCGAAGCATGCAGGTCCACCTGGTCGACGGCACCTACGAGCTGTTCCGCTACTTCTACTCCCCCGGCGGCGGGCACGCGAACGCGGCGGGCGAGCAGGTCGGCGCGGTGCGCGGCGTGCTGCGGTCGATGGTCGCCATGCTCGACGACGGCGCGACCCACCTCGGCGTGGCCACGGACCACGTCATCACCTCGTTCCGCAACGACCTCTGGGCCGACTACAAGACCGGCGAGGGCATCGACCCCGAGCTCTTCGCGCAGTTCCCGTGGCTCGAGGACGCCCTCCGGGCCCTGGGGGTCACGGTGTGGGCCATGGTCGAGGTCGAGGCCGACGACGCGCTCGGCGCCGCGGCGCAGGTCGCCGCGGACGACGCCGGGGTGGCGCGCGTGGTGATCTGCACGCCGGACAAGGACCTGGCGCAGTGCGTCGGCGGCAAGGTCGTGCAGTTCGACCGCCGGGCCGGTCAGTTCCGCGACGAGGCCGCGGTGCTCGAGAAGTACGGCGTGGCGCCGATCTCCATCCCCGACTGGCTGGCCCTGGTGGGCGACAGCGCCGACGGCTTCCCCGGGCTGCCGGGCTGGGGCGCCAAGACCGCCGCGACGGTGCTGCGCCGCTACACGCACCTGGAGGACATCCCCCACGCGCCGGGCCAGTGGGACGTGACCGGAGTGCGCGGCGCGGCCAAGCTCGCGGGCACGTTGGCGGAGCGCTACGACGACGCGCTGCTGTTCAAGCGGCTCGCCACGTTGGACACCTCGGTCGAGGTGGGTCGTCCCGAGGACTGGCGTTGGAACGGTCCGACCGACGAGCTGGCCACGTGGTGCGAGCGACTCGACGCGGCGGACGTGCTGGCCAAGGCACGGCGGCTCGCCGCGGCCCTCCACGCCGACTGAGCGGACCGGCACGACACACGAGGAGATTTTCGTACTTTCTCCGGCGTCGCGCATCCACGCTCCGCTTCCCGGGCGAAGCACCTCCGACACCCCACGAGGCAGCGTGCCCCCCGGTCGCCGCCCACCCCCCCCTACGGAGGAAGCATGCGAAAGCTCATGGTTGCCACGTTGTCCCTCGCTGCGATCGTGCTCGGAGGCTTCGCCTTCAGCCCGGTCGCCGGCGCCCAGGAGGCCGAGTGCCAGACGATCGTCGAGATCGCCGCCGGCAACCCGGACTTCTCGACCCTGGTCACCGCCGTGACCGAGGCCGGTCTGGTCGAGACCCTCAACGGCGACGGTCCGTTCACCGTCTTCGCCCCCACCAACGAGGCGTTCGCCGCGCTGCCCGCCGGCACCCTCGACTCGCTGCTGGCCGACCCGTCGGGCGCGCTGACCGACGTGCTGAAGCTGCACGTGATCGCCGGTGCGGTCGACTCCGAGGCGGCGATCGCCGCTGCGGGGACCAACGTCGAGACCCTCGGTGGCCCTGTGGCCGTCGCGCTCGACGGTGAGAACCTGACCGTCGGTGGCGCCACCGTCGTCACCGCCGACATCGAGGCCTGCAACGGCATCATCCACGTCATCGACGCGGTGATCACCGCTCCGGCCGCCGCTGCGCCGACCACGACCGCCCCGGCCGCCCCCGCCCCGGCTGTCGAGGGTGAGTCGACCGGCGCCATGCCGATGCCCACCCGTGTCGACACCGGTGACTCGGGCCTCGCCGCCTCGGCCGGCGTCAACGGCGCCCTCGTGGCCCTGCTGGCCGGCATCGCCCTGCTCGGTCTGGGCTCCTCGTCCTACGCGCTGGTGAAGGCCCGCCGCCAGGACTGACGCTCCTCGGAGTGCAACCCTGACGGGGGAGGGCCTCGGCCCTCCCCCGTCACGCGTCCCCGTCCCGCTCGACCCATGGAGTCCCCGTGCCACGCCGCAGCGCACTCATCGTGATGACCATCTCGATCCTGTTGCTGATCGGTGCCGCGGCGCTCTGGGCGGTGCAGGGCTCCGGCGACCCCAGTGCCGACCTCGTCGGTGCACCCGCGACGACGACGTCGACCACCACCACGACGGTGGCGACCACCACCTCCACGACCCCCACCACGGTGGCGCCGCCGGCAGTGCCCGTCCGCCTCGCCATCCCGACCCTCGGCGTGGATGCACAGGTCGTGCCGGTGGGGCTGGAGCCGAACGGCGAGATGCAGGTGCCGCCGGCGGACCAGGCCGGCTGGTACTTCTACGGGCCCCGGCCCGGCGAGGCCGACGGCACCGCGGTGCTCGCGGCGCACGTCGACTACGGCGGCCAGCGCGGCGTCTTCTTCGACCTGCGCAGCCTGGAGGTCGGCGCCGAGGTCGTGGTCACCGACGAGTCGGGCGTGCCGCGCCGTTTCGTCGTGACCGAACGCTTCCAGGTCGACAAGGACCAGTTGCCGATCGAGCAGATCTTCGTCGCCGACGGACCGCCCGGTCTGACGTTGATCACCTGTGGTGGCAGCTTCGACAGCGGCGCCCGGAGCTACCGGGACAACATCGTCGTGCGGGCCACCCCTGCCTGAGCGTCAGGCGCCGTCGGCCCGTTCCGCACCCGGATCGGCCGGTACGACGCTGGCACGCGCGCTGTTGCGCAGCAGGAGGGTCGAGATCGCGAGCAGCAGCACCACACCGGCCAGCACGGCGATCTCGACCATGGCACGGGTGAACAGGTCCTCACCGGTCGCGATGACCCGCTCGGTCCCGCCGATCAGGACGATCTCCTTGATCGCCGCGATGATGCCGACCAGCAGGAACGGCTCGGCGATCAACCGGCGTTGACGGATGGTGGAGCGCACTGCCCCCAGCAGCTCGACGAAGACGAACACCAGCAGCAGGACGCTGAGCATCTGCGTGGCCGCCCAGAGCACGCCCTGGTCGAGATCGTCGACGAACGACTTCACCGCCTCGATCAGCAGCGACACCGCTCCGATGACCAGCACCACGCAGACAACTGCGTAGATGACCATCTCGACGTACATGATCACCGCGTCGGCGGTCTGCGCGAGCGAGCGGCTCCGCTCCTCCTCGTCCATCGACGACGCGGCCCGGCGACTCAGGACTCGGTGGAGCTGGTGCCGTAGGGGTCGGTGGCCGGCGGCGTCGCGCCGGAGCCGCCCATCAGCTTCTTGGCCACGACCACGGTGATGCCGACCACGGTGGCGATCAGGAGCAGCTTCACCAGCTTGGACCCCTTGCGCTTGGCGGTGGCGGCGGCCTGGTCGGCCTTCTCGACGGACTTCAGCGCCTTCTGGGTCTTCTCCAGCGCGGTCTCCAGGTCGGAGATGCCCGCCGATGCCTGCACTGCCTTGTCACCCACTGCGCTCATGTCTGCCTCTTCCTCGGTGGTCGCTCCGACCGGCCTCGTCCTTCTACCCGTCGACCTGCCGTCGACACCACGACCCTATCGGCTGGGACGGCGCCCGCGGGCCCGTCCCGCGCCGTGCTGCGCGACCGCCGTCACGGTCTCCGCAACGGTGGCGACACAGAACGGGAGGGGTGGTGCACGTGACCCTGAAAGGTGCACATCGACTGCATGAAAGGTGCCATGATCCACCGATGGCGAGCATCCGGCGCGAGCTGCGCATCGACCGTCCCGCTGAGCAGGTGTGGCCCCTGGTCGGGGACCCGGCCCGCATCCACGAGTGGTTCCCCGGCATCGTGACCTCCACGGTCGAGACGACCGACGCGGGGGTGACCCGGACGGTCACCCTCGCCACCGGCATCCCACTCGTGGAGCACGTGGTGACCAACGACCCGATCGCGCACCGGTTCCAGTACCGGATCGCCGGGGGTGTGTTCTCCGAGCACCTGGGCACGGTGGACCTGATCGACCTGGGCGACGGCTCCTGTCTGGGCGTCTACAGCACCGACGCCCGCCCCGATGTGATGGCGCTCGTCATCGGCGGCGCGTCCGGCGTCGCACTGCAGAACATCAAGTCGCTCGCAGAGACCGGCGCGCTCCCCACGCCGTCGATGATCAGCGCACCGACCGAGGAGGGCACCCGCTGATGGGCCGCAAGATCCTGTTCGTCACCACCGACCAGCAGCGTTACGACACGCTGGGCTGCAACGGCGGCACCCTGGCGCGCACACCCGTCATCGACGCACTGGCCGCCTCGGGCATCCGCTACGAGCGCGCCGTGCCCCAGTCGGTGGTGTGCATGCCGTCGCGTTCGACCATGCTCACCGGGCAGCACCAGGCCACCCACGGCGTGTGGATGAACGGCGTGCCGCTCCCGATCGACGCCCCCTCGGTCGCCACCCTGCTGCACCGAGCGGGCTACCGCACCGCGCTGATCGGCAAGGCGCACTTCGAGCCGCTCCTGGACCCGCTGGGTCGGTTCAACGAGAACCGACTGTCCGGGCTCGGCACCTCGACGGTGACCGCACCCCAGTTCGACGGCCTGCCCGGCCCGCACCGCGGCTTCGAGCACCTGCAGTTCGCCACCCACGGCGCCACCGGCTGGGTCCACTACGCGCAGTGGCTCGGCGCGCACCACCCCGAATCCGTGCGCGACTACTACCAGGTGCTCGACGGCGAGCTGGAGGTCAACGCCGAGGGCTTCGGCGACACCGGCGCCCCTCAGGTGAAGCACAACGCGATCCCCACGGAGTGGTACCACACCGACTGGGTCGCGCAGCGCACGATCGACTGGCTCGACGGCCTGGACGCGGACGACGACTGGTTCTGCTGGATGAGCTTCCCGGACCCCCACCACCCGTGGGACCCGCCGCAGTCCGAGCTCGGACGCATCGACTGGCGCGACGTGCCGCTGCCCGAGGGCTACCCCGAGTCCGCGTCCGAGCGGGAGCGGCTCCTCGACGCCAAGCCCCGCCAGTGGCGGCTCTGGTACGACGGCAAGCTCGTGTCCAACTACGAGGCGCCCACTCGTTGGGTCCCCGCGACGCTGACCGCGGACCAGGTCCGTGAGGTCAACGCGCTCAACGCGATCGAGTGCGAGCTCATCGACGAGGCGCTCGGTCGTGTGCTCGCCGCGATCGACGCCCGTGGCTGGACCGACGACGTCGACATCGTGTTCACCACCGACCACGGCGAGCTGCAGGGCGACTTCGGCCTGCTGTTCAAGGGTCCGTACCACACCGACTCGCTGATGCGACTGCCGCTGGTGTGGCGCCCCGCACCGAGCGCCGCCGTGGACCCCGCAGTGGTCAGTGCACCGGTCGGACTGGTCGACCTGGCCCCCACGTTCTGCCGCATCGCGGGGCTGGACGCACCCGGGTGGATGCAGGGAACGCACCTGCCCGTGGACGACCCCGACGCCACCGCCCGGGGCGTCGACCACCAGCTGACCGCGTGGGACAGCGAGTTGTTCGGCGTGGGCATGTACCTGCGCACGATCACGCGGGACGGCTGGGTGTGCACCGCCTACCTGCCGGGAGCCGTGCACGACGGGACCGAGGGCGAGCTCTACTCGCTGGCCGACGACCCGCTCCAGCAGGTCAACCGGTGGGACGACCCCGCGGTCCGATCGCTGCGTGACGACCTGCTGGGGTCGCTGTGGGACGAGCAGCCGGTCGACCACAACCCGCGCCTCGAGCTCCAGGCACCGGTCTGACCCGCTCCGCCGTCGGCAGTCCGACCCACTCCGCGGTCGGCAGAGCAGTTCACTCCGCCGCGGTGTCGCGCTGCTCGCCGAGGGCCTCGATCAGCTCCGCACGGGCGCGGGAGACCCGGGACCTGATCGTGCCCACCGGCACGTCGCAGACCTCGGCGACCTCGGCGTAGGACATGCCCAGCAGCTGGGTCATGACGAACGCGCTGCGTCGGTCCAGGTCGAGCCCGAGCACCAGGTCGTCCAGGTCCTGGCCGTCGCTGCCGGCGTCGCCGGGGGTCAGCGCCTGGTCCTCGGTGGTCGTGGCACGCAGCCGTTCGGCCAGCCGTCGCTGACGGATGGTGCGGCGCAACGCGTCGGCGCAGGTGCGCCGGGCGATGGTCAGCAACCAGGTGCGGGCGCTGGAGTCACCGCGGAACCGCGCCAGGGCCGGCACGGCGCGCAGGTACACCTCCTGGGTGAGGTCGTCCGCGCTGGCGCGGTCGACCAGGTGTGCGCAGAGTCGCCACACCTCTCCCTGGCTGGCCCGCACGAAGCTGGCCAGCGCCTGACGGTCCCCGTCCCCCGCGGCGAGCGCGAGTCGGGTCAGGTCGTCCACGCCGAGAGTGAACCCCCGATGGGGTGCGCCCGTCCACTCCGACGCGACAGGAACTCCACGGCCGACTCGGGCGACTATGGAGGTATGGACTGCGACGCGTACCGAGACGCCATCTCCGCGGAACTCGACGGCGAGGACCCCGGGATGCCCGCGGCCGAGCTCCTGCTCCACGTCTCGACGTGCACGGGATGTGCGGCGTTCGCGGACGGTGCCGCGACGCTGCACCGCTCGACGAGGCTGCGCGAGGCCGAGCCGGTGCCAGACCTGGTCGGCGCGGTGCTCGCACGGGTCGAGACCCCCCAGCGCCGTCGCCCCGAGTGGGCGCGCTACGCCCTGTTCGCAGTGGCGCTGTCCCAGCTGGTGCTGGCAGTGCCCCTGGTGCTGTTCGGCCGCGACCTGGGCGCGTCGGTCCACGTCGCCCGGGAGCTGGGCAGCTGGGACGTGGCGCTGGCCATCGGTCTGCTCTACGCCGCGTGGAAGCCGGACAAGGCCAGCGGCCTGCTGCCCTTCGCCGCGGCGCTCGCCGGGGCGATGGTGGTCACCGCGGCGCTCGACGTGGCCTCGGGCCGTCAGAGCGTGCTCAGCGAGTCGCACCACCTGCTCGAGATCGTGGGGCTCGCCCTGCTCGTGGTGCTGGCGCGCCCCACGTGGCGACGGTCCGACCGCTCGGACCGCACCACGGCCGCCCTGACCTGACCCGGCCCGACCGGGGCGGGTGCGGACTCAGCCCGCGGGTGCGACCTGCAACGTGGCGATGCCGGACGCGTCGACGGTGGCCGGCAGGGCATCCAGTGCCGCCGGAGCGCCCTTGAGCTCGGCGTCCAGGAACGCCACGACCGAGGCCGTCAGGACCTCCACCTCGGGCGGGCCGAACATCGAGTTGTGGTTCCCGTCGGGGAAGGTCAGCAGCCAACGGGGCCCGCGCAGCTCGGCGAAGGCCTGCTCGGAGTGCGAGATCGGCACCGTGGCATCCAACGTGCCGTGCACGATGAGCGTCGGGCGCGGCGCGCTCTGGCCGAAGGAGGCACCGGGCGTCAGGTTGACCGCGACGCCCGCGATGTCGATGACGGCGTCGGGGTCGAGCTGGTCGCAGCAGGGGTCGAACGCCGCGGCCAGCGTGGTCGCACCACCGAGGGAGTGCCCCGCCACGGCCAGGCAGTCCGAGAGGACCTTGGCGTGCAACGGGTTGGCAGGATCCTGCACCGCGGAGCGGAACGTCTCGGTCACGAACACGACGTCGCCCGGTTGGTTCGGCAGATCCGTGATCTCCGAGGACGGGCGGCTGCTCAGCGGGAAGGTGGGCGCCACGACGACGTAGCCGGCGGCCGCCCACCGGGACAGTGCGTCGTGGCGCTCCATGCCGTTCGAGGCCACGCCGTGGGAGTACACCACGACCGGGAACCGGCCGGCCGCCGGCTCGGCGCCGTCGGTGACCGGCGCGCCGGGCGTGCCGAGGGCCGGATAGAGCACCGCCACCGGCAGCACGCGGCCCGTCGTGGCGGCCCGGCCCGACGCGGGC
>WBZX01002082.1_pt1 | contig 14072 bp, 13 predicted proteins | sample 5204211 | NCBI WGS metagenome assembly WBZX01 (sample SAMN12344362, study PRJNA552823) | activated sludge metagenome | biome: Activated sludge suspended growth; feature: Nitrification reactor; material: Wastewater; isolation source: activated sludge from nitrification reactor of wastewater...
GCGCAGCGTCCGGGCATGGTCGTTGTTGTCGCAGGCGCGGCCCAGCGCATAGACGTAGGCGCGGTTGGCCATCCAGGTCGAGTACATGTCGGCGACCTTGCCCTGCATCAGCTGGAATTCGCCGATGCTCTGGCCGAACTGCTTGCGCTCGTGCAGGAAGGGCACGACGACGTCCATGCACGCGGCCATGATGCCGAGCGGGCCGCCACAGAGCACGGCGCGCTCGTAGTCGAGGCCGGACATCAGCACCTTGGTGCCGTTACCGACGCCGCCCAGCACGTTCTCTTCCGGCACTTCGCAATCGTCGAAAAACAGCGGGAAGGTGTTGGAGCCGCGCATGCCCAACTTGTCGAGGTGGGTGCCGTGGGTAAAGCCCGTGAAACCCTTTTCGACGATGAAGGCGGTCATCCCCCTGGCGCCGGCGTTGAGGTCGGTCTTGGCGTAGACGACCAGCGTGTCGGCATCGCCGCCGTTGGTGATCCACATCTTGGAACCGTTCAGCACGTAGCGGTCGCCCTTCTTCTCGGCCTTCAGCTTCATCGACACGACGTCGGAACCGGCGTTCGGCTCGGACATGGCGAGTGCGCCGACATGCTCGCCGGAAATCAGCTTGGGCAGGTATTTCTGCTTCTGCGCTTCGCTGCCGTTGCGGCGGATCTGGTTCACGCACAAGTTGGAGTGGGCGCCGTAGGACAGCCCGACCGAGGCCGAGGCGCGCGAGATTTCCTCAAGGGCGACGATGTGCGCCAGGTAACCCATGTTGGTGCCGCCGTATTCCTCGCCGGCGGTCATGCCGAGCAGGCCCATGTCGCCGAACTTCTTCCACAGGTCGGCCGGGAATTCGTTGACGCGGTCGATCTCGGCGGCACGCGGCGCGATTTCGGTGTCGGCAAAGGCCTTCACCGCGTCGCGCAGCATGTTGATGTCTTCGCCGAGGCCGAAGTCGAGGCTGGGAATGTTCATGGGTTTGTCTCCGTTCCAGGTTTGTTTATGGCTTACTTTTCGCTCTTGCCGTGCATGACCATGATGGTCTGCTGCATCAGTGCGCACAAGGTCTCGACGCCGTCCTTGACCGCGAAAACCTCTGCCTGGGTGATGATCAGCGTCCGGCCGGGGCGCACGACCTTGCCGCGGGCGACCAGTCGTTCGCCGTCGGCCGGCGCGACCAGGTTCATCTTGTACTCCACGGTCAGTACCGAGGCGCTGGCCGGGACCATGGTCATCGCCGCGTAGCCGGCCGCCGAGTCGGCGATCATGCCGACGACGCCGCCATGGACGAAGCCGTGCTGCTGCTCGACGCCCGGCCAGTGCGGCAGGTGGATCTCGGTGCGGCCGTGTTCGATCACCGGCAGGCTTGCCTGGATCAGGGCCATCGCGTTCTGCCGGTCGAAACTGGCGCGGACGCGTTCGGCGAAGTGGGGGTCGGATATGCGGGTCATGGGACATGATTGTATTTACGTTGACGTAAACGTCAACTGGTCGGGAAAAATATTCACGGCGCGTTGCGGCGGGTCAGTTCCTGCCGGCACAGCGTCTCGAACTGGCCGATCTCGGCCAGCATCGCCTCGAGGTCCTCGCGCTGTTGCTCAAGGGCTTCCCGGCGGCTGGACATGACGCGCAGGCATTCCAGCAGTTGCGGCGTTTCGTCCTCGGTACTCGAATACATTCCGATCAGGTCCTTGATCTCGGCCAGCGACAGGCCGAGGCGTTTGCCGCGCAGGGCCATCTTCAGGCGCGCGCGGTCGCGGCGGGTGAATACGCGTTTGCTGCCTTCGCGTTCGGGGGCGAGGATGCCCTGGTCTTCCCAGAAGCGGATGGTGCGCGGCGTGATGCCGAATTCGCGGGCAAGGTCGGAAATGGCGAAAGTCGCGGCCGGCTGGTTCAATTCGGGTTCCTTGTCGATGTCGCTTCAGTAAATCAGAAGCAGGGGCTTTTTTCAATCCGCTACCGTATGGTAACTTGTGCGGCCCTGTCGAGCGGATCGTTCATGTCCCTGCATTATCCCCATCCCCGCCATCCCGGCGCGGGCGAGCTGATCGAGGTGGCCGCCGGCGTCTTCTGGCTGCGCATGCCCCTGCCGTTTCAACTCGATCACATCAACCTCTGGCTGCTGCGCGATGGCGACGGCTGGACCATCGTCGATACCGGCTTCCCGAACGACGCGGTGATGGCGACCTGGACGCAGATCATCGACAGACTGGACGGGCCGGTGAAGCGGCTGATCGTCACCCACTTCCATCCAGACCATCTCGGCCTGGCGGCCTGGCTGATGGAGCGGACCGGGGCGCCGCTGTGGATGACCACCGGTGAATTTCTGACGGCGCATGTCGTGTGGAACGAAGTCGGCGGCCACGGGGCGCGTTTCATGGTCGAGCAGTTCCGCCAGCACGGACTGGATGCCGAGCGGCTGGGCAAGTTCGAGAAGCGCGGCTCCGGCTACCGCAAGGCGGTGCCGGCGTTGCCCCAGTGCTACCACCGCCTGAAGGCGGGCGACGCCGTTGCGGTCGACGGCCGGAAATGGCAAATAATCATCGGCCACGGTCACGCGCCCGAGCATATGGCGCTTTACTGCGCCGAACTCGGCGTGTTAATTTCCGGAGACATGCTTTTGCCGAGAATTTCAACGAATATCAGTGTCTTCGCGGCGACCCCGGATGCCGATGCCTTGGGCTGGTTTCTGGAATCGCTGGAGGAACTGGCTGGTGAAATGCCTGAAGAAACCCTGGTCCTGCCTTCGCACGGCTTGCCTTTCACGGGCGTCCAGGCCCGGGTGAAAGCTTTGCGCGAGCACCACGAGGAGCGGTTGCAGGCGCTGGAGGAAGCATGTGAGGAGGCGCCGAAAAGTGCGGCCGAGTTGCTCGATACCTTGTTTCAGCGGGCGCTCGATACGCATCAGACCATGTTTGCCATGGGCGAGGCGATCGCTCATCTGAACCACCTTCAACAAGCTGGCCGGTTGTCATGCAGCAGCGACGCCGACGGTGTAATTCGATACCTGCGGCGCCACCATAACCGGCCGCGTACTGACAGAGAGGGAGTTTGAGAATGTCGCAGCAAACCGAAGACAAGGCAGGCAATCTGCCCAACCCGGCCGAGATGGCCAAGACCTACGCCGAAGTTGCCCAGCGCGCTTCCCGACTGATTACCCAGTTCATGGAAAAGAAAGCCAAGGATGGGGTCGAAGCGCCGTCCGACGAACTGGGTGTCGCCAAGGCCTTCATGGACCTGTCGTCGCGCCTGATGGCCAATCCGTACAAGATGGCCCAGACGCAGATGAACATGATGTGGGACTATTTCTCGCTGTGGCAGAACACTTCCATGAAGATGCTGGGGATGCCGGTGCAGTCCCCGATCGCCGCGCCCAAGAAGGGCGACAATCGCTTCAAGGACGAAGAATGGGAAGAGCATTTCCTGTTCGATTTTGTCAAGCAGTCCTACCTGATCACCGCCCGCCACCTGCATGACACCGTCGCCGGAACCGAAGGCCTCGACGAAAACACCCAGCAGAAGGTCAACTTCTTCACCCGCCAGTACATCGACGCGCTGTCGCCGTCCAACTTCGCGCTGACCAACCCGGAAGTCTTCCGCGAGACGGTCAAGAGCCACGGCCAGAACCTGATCAAGGGCCTCAACAACCTGCTGCACGACGTCGAGTCGGGCGACGGCCAGTTGCGCATCCGCATGACCGATACCTCGGCCTTCGAGATGGGCAAGAACGTCGCCACGACGCCGGGCAAGGTCATCTTCCAGAACGAACTGTTCCAGCTGATCCAGTACAACCCGAGCACGCCCGACCAGTACAAGAAGCCCTTCCTGATCGTGCCGCCGTGGATCAACAAGTACTACATCCTCGATCTGCGCGAGAAGAATTCGATGGTCAAGTGGGCGACCGACCAGGGCCATACCACCTTCATCATGTCGTGGATCAACCCGGACGAGAAGCTGGCCCAGAAATCCTTCGAGAACTACCTGCTGGAAGGCTCGATCGAGGCCATCAACCAGGTCTGCGCCCATACCGGCGAGGACAGCGTCAACCTGGCCGGCTACTGTCTGGGCGGCACGCTGACCATGACGACGCTGGCCTACATGGCGGCGAAGAAGGACAAGCGTGCCAACTCCGCCACCTTCTTCACGACCATGCTGGACTTCTCCGATCCGGGCGAACTCGGCATCTTCCTCGACGAAGGCGCCGTCTCGGGCCTCGAAAAGCGGATGCAGGAACGCGGCTATCTCGAAGGCTCGGAAATGGCCGGCACCTTCAACATGCTGCGCGCCAACGACCTGATCTGGTCCTTCGTGGTCAACAACTACCTGATGGGCAAGGACCCGTTCCCCTTCGACCTGCTCTACTGGAACTCCGACTCGACCCGCATGCCGGCGGCAATGCACAGCTTCTACCTGCGCAACATGTACCTCGGCAACCTGCTCAAGGAACCGGGCGGCATCACGCTGGGCGGCGTCAAGATCGACATCAGCAAGGTCAAGACCCCGTGCTATTTCATCTCGACGGTCGAAGACCACATCGCCCCGTGGAAGAGCACCTACATGGGCGCCCGCCTGCCCTCCGGCAACACCAAGTTCGTCCTCGGCGGTTCCGGCCATATCGCCGGCATCGTCAACCCGCCGGTCGCCAACAAGTACGGCTTCTGGACCAACGATGCCACCGACGGCAACCTGCCGGAAAGTCCGGAAGACTTCCTGGCCGGCGCGACGCAGAACGCCGGTTCGTGGTGGACGCACTGGAACCAGTGGGTGACCAGCCTGCCGGGTGGTTCCGCCAAGGTCAAGGCACGGCAGCCGGCCGATGGCGCGCTCAAGGTGCTGGAAGACGCCCCGGGCAGCTACGTCAAGTTCCGCCTGGACGCCCAGAAAAAGGCCAAGTAAGGCGAAAGCCCAGGCAGAAGAACGACGGGAGGCTGCGGCCTCCCGTTTTTCGTGAACTTCTCTCCTGACGCTTGTCCAACGTACACCGAAAAAGGAGGTGTGCCATGCTGATGAGCGAATTGCCCGTAGTGTCGGTCCATATTCCGCCGGCCTTGCGCGCCTATGCCGACGGTCGGGAGGAAGTCATGGCCAGCGGCGAAACGGTCGGCGAAATCCTTGCCGCCGTCGCCCATAGCTACCCGGCGTTGGGCGAACGCCTGCTCTGTCGTGACGGCGAGCTTGCCGACGGGTTGCGCGTCTATCTCGGCGGCAACAGCCTGAGCACGGCCGCAGCGCTGGCGACACCGGTGGTGCAGGAAGAAACGGTCAGCCTCGTCGCCGTCGACGAGCCGAACTGTCCGCTGGGCTCAGGCGGCAATCTGCAGCTGGAGAAGCATCCGGCCGACCAGGCGGCGGGGGGGGATATTTCTATCGGCGATTGAACGGCGGGGCGAGTTTCTCAGCGCGACAGCAGCGGCAGTTTTGGCAGTTGTGGCCAGTCGACCGCGTCGAGCATGTTCTTGACGATGAGACCGAGTTCGGTGTCGCCGCTGATTTCCAGTTCGCGGTTGAAGAACAGCGTATCCGGGTCTTCCTGGCGCGCCAGCAGTTGCAGGTAGGCTGAGAGGTTGGCGGCGAAGGCGAGGTCGGGTTCGCGCGCGGGGCGGAAAACCGGGCGGAACAGGCCGTCGCGATAGGTGTAGCAGGCCTCGCCGCCGGTATCGAGGACGCGGACGCGGAACAGCTTGTCATCGAGTGCGGTCAACCCGTCTTCCGGCAGCAATTTCATTTTCAGGGCAGCGTTGAGGCCGCCGACCAGCGCGACCGCATGCGGCCATTGCGGCAGCTTGCGGCCAATTTCGGCGACAAAGCCGGGCAGGCGGAACTTGGGGATGGTGAAAGTCGCATTCATGCTCAGGCTCCGATTTTGGCAAGGGCTTGCGTGTGGCGCTGGACGATGCCGGCATCGCCGAACCAGTAGCCGTCGACCAGGCCGCTGGCATTCCAGCCGCCGGTGTCGGGGTGGACGGCCGCGCCGCGCCGGGCCGCGTCGAAGGCAGCGATGATCGCCCCAATGTGCTGTTTCTGCGGGCTGATGCGGACGATGTCGATGCCCATCTGCAGCATGTCGGGGATTTCGTGCAGCAGGTTGTAGCTTTGCGCCGACATCGTCTGGATGCCGTTGATGGTCAGGAAATCCTGCCCCTCGCGCGTCTTCAGCGTCAGGCCCTCGGCATGGTCGAGGCACTTGAACTGGCAGTCGTCCTTGTTCAGGTCGTAGTGGCGGGCGGTGAAGCAGCGCGCCGAGAAGGCGAGCGGCAGCTTGCCGAAGGCGAAGACCTCGGTTTCGACACCGGCCGGCCGGTTGCGGTGCAGCGTGTCGACCAGCGTGCGCCTCGCTTCCAGCGGCGGCACCCAGCGCTTCATGCCGTAGCGCGCGAAGCTGGCGAGGGTGGCTTCGTTGTAGATGTTGAGGTGCGGGCCGGCGACGAAATCCTGCCCGTGCACGAGGTTGACCGCACCCAGGTCGTTGGCTTCGATCATGCAGCCAGCATCGTCGATCAGGCGGCGCAGCGCCTTGAGGTCGCTTTCCGATTCGAGCAGGGCCTGGGCGGAGACGACGACCTGCTTGCCGGCATCGCTGAGGTCGCGGGCGAGGCCGACCCAGTCGGCGGTGCGCAACTGCTGGCGGCGCGAGCAGACGACTTCGCCGACGTAGATGATGTCGAGCGCCGGGTTCTGCGCCATTTCGGCGTAGAACTCCATGACTTCGGCCTTCGGCCAGAAATAGAGCAGGGGTCCGAGTGAGAGTTTCATGCTGCCATTTCCTTCAGCGCCACGGCCGGTTGTAGGCGCCGAGCGTCGCCTGGCTGCCTTCCGAGACCTTGGCCAGCTCGGCCTGCCAGGCCGGTTTCACGTGGAACCGCTCGTTGCCGTCGCGCAGCGAATCGAGTGCCGCGCGCAGCGTGCGAGTGACCTGCGTGACGTAGGCCGGACTGCGCTGGCGGCCTTCGACCTTGATCGCACGAACGCCGATCTTCAGTATTTCGGGGAGGATTTCCAGCACGTTGAGGCTAGTCGGTTCTTCCAGCGCGTAGTAGGTGTCGCCCTGGACTTCGAAGCGGCCCTTGCACAGGGTCGGGTAACCCGCCGGTTCGTCGTCGCCGAAGCGGTCGATCAGGATGCCGTTGAGGCGGGTTTCCATTTCGCCCGGTTTCTTGTCCCACTTGACGTACTTGGCCGGCGAGCAGGCGCCGACGGTGTTCGGCGATTCGCCGCAGGCGTAGGACGACAGCCAGCAACGTCCCTCGTTCATGACGCACAGGCTGCCGAAGCCGAAGACCTCGATTTCGACCGTGGTGTTCTTGATGACGTGCTCGACTTGGGCCAGCGTCAGGACCCGCGGCAGGACGGCGCGGCGGACGCCGAATTCGCGCTGGCAGAAATTGATCGCCTCGTAGCTGGTCGCCGACCCCTGGACCGACAGGTGCAGGCGCTGCTGCGGGTGGCGGTTGCAGGCGTAGTCGAGCAAGCCGACGTCGGCCAGGATGATGGCGTCGACGCCCTGGTCGACCGCGGCATCGACAGCCTTCTGCCAGTCGGCGACGCGGCCGGCCTGGGCGAAGGTGTTGATCGCCAGCAGCACTTCTCGGCCCTTGGCGTGGGCGTAGCGGATGCCGTCGGCCATGGCCTTCGGGTCGAAATTGAGGCCGGCGAAATTGCGTGCGTTGGTGTCGTTCTTGAAGCCGAGATAGACGGCGTCGGCGCCGTTGTCGACGGCGGCCTTGAGCGCCGGCAAACTGCCGGCCGGGCAGACGAGATCAGGGAGACGCATGGGTATCGGAGCGGTAGGGTAAGCGGGGCAGTATAGCCAGCCGCCACCCCCTGCCATTGATGCTGGTCAAACCGCGGGCAGATAGCGCCGGCCGGTGCCGGCTCAGCGCAGGACGACGGTCGGCTTGTAGCCGAGGGCAGCGCGGATCTTCTCGGCGACGCGGTCGGCGTCCGCCCGGCTGGCGTAGGGGCCGAGATGCAGGCGATGGATACCACCGCCCGGCTGGACGCGCATCGGTTCGGCCAGCCAGTCGAGTTCGCGGGTCAGGTGGTTCTTCAGATTCTCGGCGTTGTCGGCATTGCCGAAGGCGCCGAGCTGCAGATAGACCCCTCCCTTTGCCGTGCCATTGTCGCCGCCCATGCCGGCCATCGTCGCGGTCTGCACCGGTCGCTCCTCAAGCGCCATGCGTTGGGCGAGTAGCGCGATCTCGTCCCGCTCTGCGGGCGCCGGCCGGACCGGGGGCGGTGCGACCTGCGCGTAAGTGGTCGTCGCCGATTCGCCGAGAGTGATCGCTTCGACTTCCACCTGCCCGCTGCCACCGTTGATCAGGCCGAGCTTGTAGGCGGCGGTGTAGGAGAGGTCGATGACGCGGTCGGCGTGGAAGGGGCCGCGGTCGGTAATGCGGACGACGACGGCCTTGCCGGTCTGCACGTTGGTGACGCGAACGTAGGAGGGCAGGGCTAGCGTCGGGTGGGCGGCGGTCATCGCGAACATGTCGTAGGGTTCGCCGATCGAGGTCTTCTGGCCGTGGAATTTCTTGCCATACCAACTGGCGATGCCGCGCACCTTGTAGGGTTTCACGGCGGTGTTCGGCACATACTCCTTGCCGAGCACGACGTAGGGCTTGGTCGCCGGCTTGTGCAGCGGCTCCAATTTTGGCTCGGCATCGGGAATGTCGTCGAGGCCGTCGGGAATGTCGTCGGCCGGGCCATCGTCCTTGTAGAAGCCGCCGCCGCGCTTGAGGACCGCCGTCGGCTTCTTGGTCGGCGTCTTGGAAATACCGCCTTTTTGACCGTCGACCGCAGCATCCTGCCGTGGCGCGCTGCCGCAGGCCGCCAGCAGCAGGGCCGCAAGGGCGCAGGCGACGAGACGGGCGTTCATTTCTTGACCAGCATGCGGTGGGTGTGGATCGACATCAGGATGCCGATGCCGACGAACAGGGTGACCAGCGCCGTTCCGCCGTAGCTCATGAAGGGTAGCGGCACGCCGACCACCGGCAGGATGCCGCTGACCATGCCCATGTTGATGAAGGCGTAGGTGAAGAAGCCGAGCGTGATGGCGCCGGCGAGCAGGCGCGTGAATTTGGTCGGGGCGGCGGCGGCGATCATCATGCCGCGGCCGATCAGCAGGGCGTAGAGGAAAACCAGCAACGAGTTGCCGAGCAGCCCCCATTCCTCGGAATAGACGGCAAAGATGAAGTCGGTGTGTTTTTCCGGGATGAATTCGAGGTGGGTCTGGGTGCCGTTCAGGTAGCCCTTGCCGAAGGAGCCGCCGGAGCCGATGGCGATGGTCGCCTGGATGATGTGATAGCCGGCGCCGAGCGGATCGGTGGTCGGGTCGATCAGGGTCAGGATGCGCTTGCGCTGGTAGTCGTGCATCATGCCCCAGAGCAGCGGCGCGGCGGCACCGCCGGCGGCGATCAGGCCGACGATGACCTTCCACGGCAGGCCGGCGAAGAAGATCACGAAGAAGCCGGCGCCGCCGACCAGCAGCGCGGTGCCGAGGTCGGGCTGCTTGGCGATGAGGCCGAAGGGAACGAGCAGCAGCAGCGCGGCGACGACGAAATGGCGGGCGCGCAGCGTTGCCTCGTATTTGTGGAAATACCAGGCCAGCATCAGCGGCATCGCGATCTTCATGATTTCCGACGGCTGGATGCGGGTGAAGCCGAGCGACAGCCAGCGCTTGGCGCCGTTGACCTTGATCCCGAACATGAAGACGGCGACCAGCAGCAGCAGGCCGACGATGTAGAGGGGAATGGCGAAGCCCATCAGCTTCTGCGGCGGCAGGCGCGAGACGAACCACATGACGACCAGGGCGATGCCCATGTTGGCAGCCTGCGACATCATCCGATGCGTGCTGTCGTAGGTCGCCGAATAGACGGTGGCCAGGCCGACCCCCATGATCGCAGCAGTGATCAGCAGTAGCGGGAAGTCGATGTGGGCGACCAGTTCGCGCGCTCCGCGCTTGAGGGTTCCGACGACGTCGATCATTCTTCGTTGTCATCCTCGACGGCGGCCGCATCCTCGCGGGCGGCGCCGGCCGGCAGCTTGCCGAGCAGGTGGTAGTCGAGCACCATGCGCGCGATCGGCGCCGCCGACTGGGCGCCGAAGCCGCCATTCTCGACCAGCACGGCGAGCGCGATGGTCGGCTTGTCGGCCGGTGCGTAGGCGATGAACAGCGCATGGTCGCGCAGTTCCTTCTTGATCGCGGAAGCTTTGTAGTCCGAGCCCTTCAGCGAGAAGACCTGGGCCGTGCCGGTCTTGCCGGCGACTTCGTAAGGGGCGCCGGCGAAGGCGCGGGTGCCGGTGCCTTCCTTGTTGACCCCGACCATGGCGCGGCGGATTACCTCGACGTTCTGCGGCTTCAGCTTGAGGTCGCGGATCGGTTGTGGCTCGACCGGCCTTTTCTCGCCGGTCTTCGCGTCGACGATCTGGTTGACCAGGTGCGGGCGGAACATCACGCCGTTGTTGGCGACCACCGCCGTCGCCTGAGCCAACTGGATCGGCGTGTAGGCGTTGTAGCCCTGGCCGATGCCGATCGAGATCGTCTCACCGGCGTACCACTTCTGCTGTTCCGGCTTCTTGAAGCGCTGCTTCTTCCACTCCTGCGACGGCAACACGCCCTTCGATTCGCCCGAATCGTCCTTGCCGAGATCGACGCCGGTGCGCTGGCCGAGGCCGAGCTGGCCCATGAACCTGGCGATGTTGTCGATCCCCATGTCGTTGGCCAGCATGTAGTAATAGGTGTCGCACGAATGGACGATGGACTTGTACATGTCGACACTGCCGTGCCCGCCCTTCTTGTCGTCGCGGAACTGGTGGTTGCCGAAATTGAAGTAGCCGGGGTCGGAAATCGCCTGGTTGGGCGTGCGCTTGCCCATTTCCAGCGCCGCCAGCGCCATGAAGGGCTTGAAGGTCGAACCCGGCGGATAGGCGCCGTTGATCGCCCGGTTCACCATCGGCTTGCTCGGGTGTTCGTTCAACTCCTTCCAGTTGTCCGGGGTGATGCCGTCAACGAACAGGTTGGGATCGTAGGTCGGGTTGGAAACAAGCGCCAGGATGCCGCCGGTGCGCGGGTCGATGGCGACCAGCGCGCCCTTGCGGTCGCCGAAAGCCTGCTCGGTGATTTCCTGTAGCCGGGAATCCAGGGTCAACTGCAGATTGTTGCCGGAAACCGGCGGAATCCGCTTCAGGCTGCGCAGCGCCCGGCCGCCGGAATCGATCTCGACCTCCTCGTAGCCGGTTTCGCCGTGCAGTTCGAACTCGTAATGCTGCTCCAGGCCGGTCTTGCCGATATGGTCGGTACCCTTGTAATTGGCCTGCTGTTCGGACTCCTCGATCCATTTCAGGTCGCGGTCGGTGATCCGCCCGATGTAGCCGATGGCATGCGAGCCGACGCTGCCGAGGGGGTACTGGCGGAAGAGGCGGGCCTTGACCTCGACGCCCGGAAAACGGTAGCGCTCGGCGGCGAACTTGGCAACTTCCGCGTCGCTCAGGCGGGTGCGGATGGGGATCGATTCGAAATTCTTGGCTTCGTCGAGCAGGCGCTTGAAACGCTTGCGATCCTTGGGCTGGATGTCGATCAGCTCGGCCAGCGCGTCGATCGTTTCCTCCAGGCTGGCGGTCTGCGATGGGGTGATTTCCAGCGTGAACGCCGAATAATTGCGGGCGAGGATGACGCCGTTGCGGTCGGTGATGACGCCGCGGTTGGGCACGATGGGGATCAGCGCGATCCGGTTGTCCTCGGCGCGGGTGCGGTAGAAGTCGTGCTGAACGACCTGCAGCCAGACGAAGCGGCCGATCAGCACGCCAAAGGCGAGCAGCACCATGACCGCGGCGATGCCGATGCGGAAACGGAAGCGGTCGAGATCGCTGTCGGGGTTGTGGAAGTCGCCCATGGCCGGAAAGCCCGTCAGATCGGCCGGTCAGGGTTCTGCTCGACCGGCCGGTATTGCGGCAGGAGCAGGATGAAGGTGGCGGGAATCCACAGCAGGCTGGCGACCAGGGGGCCGATGAAATAGCTCCAGCCGGGGAATTCGGCGCCGACCGCGAGGCGCATCAGAACCTGGATCACCTGCGTCAGCAGCAGCAGGGGCAGTACCTGCAAGGCCTGCTGGAGCAGCGGGAACCACAGCAGGCGGCGCGACTGCGAAGCGGCGAGGAAGGCCAGCAGCACGTAGGCGAAGCAGTGCTGGCCGAGTACCGCGCCATCGGCGACGTCCATCAGCAGGCCGAGGACGAAGGCCCAGCCCATGCCGACACGGCGAAACTCGCGCACGCTCCAGAAACACAGCACCAGCGCCACCCAGTCCGGCATGCCGGGCCAGTGGGCGGTCGGCAGGAAGTTGAGCAGCAGCGCGACGATCAGGCTCAGGAAAATGAACCAGGGCCGGACCGGCAGCAGGATGCGCGAGGAGGAGAAGGTCGGTTGCATCAGTTTCCTTTCGCCGCGCGCTTCTTCTTCGGCCGCAGGCCGGGCTTGTCGCTGCCGTCGGTGCCACGTCCCTGGGCGGCCGGCGGCGGCGGCGGCAAGGGCTGGCGCGGGTCGAGGATCATCACTTCGCCGAAATTCTCGACGCCAGCGATCGGCGCGGCGAAGATGCGGGCGAAGGAATAGGCGCCTTCGCGCTCGATATCGACCACCCTGGCCACCGGGAAGCCCTGCAGGTAGATGCTGTCGAGGCCCGAGGTGACGAGTACGTCGCCGACCTGGACGTCGGCATTGGCCGGCATGTAGCGCAGTTCGAGCTGGCCGTTGCCGAGGCCGAAGACGACCGAACGCTGGCCGGTGCGGACGATCTGCACTGGCACCGCCTGGTCCTTGTCGGTAATCAGCGTGATTTCGGCCGAGAAGGGAAAGATGCGGGTCACCTGGCCGACGACGCCGGCTTCGTCGATCGCCGGCTGGCCGGCGACGATCCCCGATTGCTGCCCCTTGTCGACGATCACCTTGCGCGAAAAGGGGTCGCGCGCCGTGTACAGGATCTGCGCCACTTGGCCCTTGGCCTGTTCGCGCTCCTTGACCACCAGCAGCTTGCGCAGGCGCTCGTTCTCAGCTTCCAGCTGTTCCAGGCGCAACAGGTTGGGCGCCGTGTTGAGCTTGGCGTGGCGCAGTTCGTCGTTCTCACGCTGCAGCAGCTGCATGCCATGCAGGTAATTGCGGGTGTAGTCGACGAGGCTGCCCGGCGTCTGCGCAACGCGCTGCACCGGGTCGACGACCAGCGCCACGCTTTGCCGGAGCAGGTCGAGGCTGCGGAAGCGCAGGTCGACGACGAAGATGGCCAGCGAAATCAGGACGTAAAAAGTCAGCAGGGCCAGCGGTGCCGGCCCTTGCTTGAAAAATGGTGGCGGAGCGTGGTCGATGCTGGCCACGGCCTAATCCAGCCTTGCTGCGGTCAACGTTCAGTCCGAGGCAAAAATGCTGCCCAGCTTGTCCATCTTTTCCAGCGCCATGCCGCAGCCGCGGGCGACGCAGGTCAGCGGCTCGTCGGCGACGATCACCGGCAGGCCGGTCTCTTCCATCAGCAGACGGTCGAGGTCGCGCAGCAGGGCGCCGCCGCCGGTCAGCACCATGCCGCGTTCGGCGATGTCGGCGCCGAGTTCGGGCGGGGTCTTTTCCAGCGCCGACTTGACGGCGGAAACGACCTGGTTGAGCGGATCGGTCAGCGCTTCGAGGATTTCGTTGGAGGAAATCGTGAATTTGCGCGGGATGCCTTCGGCCTTGTTGATGCCGGAAACTTCCATTTCCTTGACCTCGGCGCCCGGGAAGGCGGAACCGATGTGCTTCTTGATGTTTTCGGCGGTGTTTTCGCCGATCATCATGCCGTAGTTGCGGCTGATGTAATTGATGATCGCTTCGTCGAGCTTGTCGCCGCCGACGCGCACCGAGCCGGCATAGACCATGCCGCCGAGCGAGATGACGCCGACTTCGGTGGTGCCGCCGCCGATGTCGACGACCATCGAGCCCGTCGCATCGGAAACCGGCAGGCCGGCGCCGATCGCAGCGGCCATCGGTTCCTCGATCAGGTAAACCTGGCTGGCGCCGGCGCCGAGGGCGGATTCGCGGATGGCACGACGTTCGACCTGGGTCGAGC
>WBZX01002083.1_pt1 | contig 14069 bp, 13 predicted proteins | sample 5204211 | NCBI WGS metagenome assembly WBZX01 (sample SAMN12344362, study PRJNA552823) | activated sludge metagenome | biome: Activated sludge suspended growth; feature: Nitrification reactor; material: Wastewater; isolation source: activated sludge from nitrification reactor of wastewater...
GGCATCGGCGGCATGCCCGACTGGTATCTCGACTACTTCATGGTCGATCCCATCCTCGAAGCCGACGGCTGCATTTATACCGACCCGAGCAGCATCGGGCGGCTGAAGATCATCTGCATTGGCGAGCCCGATCCGATTGACGCGGGCACGATCATTCATCGCGACGGGCGGCGCTTCCCTGTCGGGCTGCATGTGTGGATCGACAAGACCGACGGCACGCTGATGACGGCGGAGCGGGAGATCTTGGCGAGGCCGGACGAGAAGACGGCGAAGCTGGCGATGGTGGTGCAGCAGCTCGTCGAGGTGGTGCGGCGGCGTGAACAAAAAACCGGCAAGCCGTGTTTTCTGCGCGGCGGGATCTTGCATGCGGTGAGCGACCCGAGCTTGGCGGCGATGGTGGCGTACGACGATCAGGGGGGCGGGGCGTCGCTGCTCGGGTATGAGCTGGCGCGGATGATCTTCTGCGACGCAGAGCCGCTGGCGGGGGGACTGCCGATTCTGCCGTTTGGCAAGGGTCCGCGTGCGGCATCGGGGGCGGCGCGGCAAAAGGTGGGCGAACTCATCGAACACGAAACGCCAGCGGCACTCCCGGCGGCAAGTACAACGAAAGCAGCAGGGACAGCGAATGAGGCAGCAAGCCTCCTCAGCGAACAGAGCCGCAAGCACCTATTCGAGGGCGAGATCAGCAAAAAGCGAGGAAACGCCACAGGCTGGCACTACGAACCGACGGGAAACAAAGAAAAGGGAACTTATGTCATCGAAGGAACGCGGAGTCCGCCGGATGAACATGGCGTTTATGCAGCGAACGTGGTGATCGAGGGCGTAAAAAAAGACGACCGCTCGACGTTTTTTCCAAAGGATTGGACTGAAAAGCAGGTCGCGACTGCAATTGATGAGGCGTATCAGAGCAGAAAGAGGAATGAAGCAACTGGACTGTACCGTGGAACAAGCGAGGCTGGCGTAGAGATCGAGATGATGCTCAAACCCAAGGGCGGCATCAATCGTGTGTATCCGGTCTACAAAGGACCGAAGTACGAAGGACCGAAGAAATGAGAGCGATTGCCACTTCGATACCGGGCTTTGACAGTGCAATGGCAGCGGTCGATGACGAGCCGGACCCCGTGCGGCGCATGCTGCTCAATGGATATCTGGCGGACAGCGAGGGGAATGAAGACCTGCGGCTGGCGGCGCTCGACCGGGCCGAAGCCGGAACGCCGGAGCTGAACTGGACCAATCACTATGTCGATACGGACATGTATCCCGACGGACGGGTGGTGATTGCGAAGACGGAAGGAATCCTCGAAGAAGACGAACAAGACAACCCGCCGCAGATCACGATCACGATTGCGGAGGCGAGAAAGCTCATCCTCGATTGGATCGAAGCGAGGGACAAGTGGTACGCTGAGCGGGAAGCGAAGCGAGCGGTGGGCACTGCACGAGGGAAGTAGGGACTGCGCCCTGTTTCGTCTGAAACAGCCACATCCTGACCGTTCCCTGGCCGTTCCTTGCCACTTGAAAACGCCGGTTTTCTCGACGGAAAGTCCCGGAGTAGACGTACAGGCTGTGTGGCTGGCCCAGGGCGCCGACGTGGAAGCAGCCGAGGAGTTCCGTCGCTGGTAACGCAACCGCTCGCTGCTGCGACAGCACGCTGGTGCGAAACACGTACAGGCCCAGCTGCTCGGGATGAAAGCGACCCCGCGCGCGAACATCGACGCTGCGCTGTGTCTGTTCAAACGGTGTTCCAATCCGATCGAGCGCGTCGAGTCGGTGCAAGCTGGTCGTCGCCAGGCCAAGAGGCCGAGGGCTATTTATGTGCTGCGACGTCACCACCAGCGACTGATACTCGACGGCGTGCGCAGGCCAGCCCGTGACATCTTGGGCCAGCGCGGGCAGCGTCGCCAGCGTTCCTTTTCGTCGTCGATACCCGAGCGTGTTGGCCGTAAACGCGCGCGCATTCACTGCGTGACGCAGCCGCGCCCCGATGACATCGCCCAGATACGGCACCGCCCACTCGTCGCAGGTCTCGATGAACCAGTTGTCATACAGCCGGGCAATGTCCGACTCTATAAGCGACAGCTCTTCTTCGAGCAGCGACAGCAGCGCTCGCAGCGGCTCCCCTTGCTGCGCATCGCGCAGACGATAAATCACAGGCAATCGGGCATAGAGTCGCTCACAGAGCGCTCGCACAGATGCAACCTGGCTCATGACAACACCCCCACACTGTCGTCGTCCAGCACAAGGATCAGGATCTCGGCTCCAGCGCTGCGCCCTGCGCGATCGATCCGCGCCGGGGCCGCTGGTAGCAGCAGTCGTCGCTGCGGCGGTTCATCCTGAAAGTGCAGTGCCAACAACAGCGCGCCCTGCACACCAGACACCGACTGCACCACGTCGAGCACCTCTGCCGCTCGCACCGACTGCGCAAAGCCTCGCGCCGCAAAGGAAAACGTCTGCGCAAGCTCCGCCTTCACCGCCGCACACACCGATTCAGGCACGTAGCGAGGGTCCACCGACAGCCGCAGCGTCAACCGAAACAGCCGAGGCTGATAGTCATCCAGCAGCAGTGGCTGCGTCGGGTCGCCCAGCGTCAGCAGCGTCTTGCGCAGCCCTTCACACAGCGGCGAGCTGCGCTCAAGCGGCTCGCCATCATCCGTCGCCACCGTCAGATGCACCGCGACCGCACCCGCCGCTCGCACCGACGTCGCTTGCGCCTTGGCAATGCCCGGATAGCTCTTGGCCATCGTCTCGTGATCGCGCAGCGACACCGCGCGCCCCAGCGTCGCCACCGACTGAGGCAGCTCGCTCACCAGCTCCTCGGGCGATGACTCAGCCGCCGCCCCCGACGAAGGCAGCGGCTGACTGACGCTACGCAGCCCGAGAGGTCGAGACAGCAGCACTTGCAGGCTCCCCGCCGCAAGCTCACCGTCTGGCCCACTACCGACACGATAGCTGGCGACGACGTTGTCTTGGCCACTCGGCAGCCGCGCACCGTGCGTTCCGTCGCCAAACATCACGCTGACCTGGCCACTGCCAGACCGATGGAGCACGTAGCAGCGACTGCGTCCGTCTTGCGCCAGCAGCGAATCGACCTCTTGCCACAGCACGCCACCGACGCGAACCGTCAGCGAGCTACGAATCCCTGTCTCACCCGGCAGGTACGTCAGCGGCCCTTCTTTGAGCGCAAACTGCTGATTGGCCTGCCCTGCGTCTCCGCTGCCTAAAACCTCTTTGGCGACCGTTTTGCCATGGGTTGCAGGTGCGACATTCGCACAGACCGAAACGCTGCTCCTCGTTCGTTCTGACGCGAGTGGAGCGGCAAAATACACAGAGGTATAGCCTCCACGATGCACCACCTGCGCCAAGGTCACGATCTCGCTGCTCGTCACACCGCTCTGCGCGGCATGCTCACCCGTCACCAGCAGCGGCTGTCCGACTTGCAGACCCAGACACAGCCCTGATAGCTCGACGGAGTCACGCACCGGACGGTCATCCGTCGAAGGCACCACTGCACACAGCGCCAGCGCTTCGCTTTGTAGATGAACCACGCTGTCGCGCACAAGGAACTTGGTGCTCTGCGCCAAGGTCAGCGCTTGGCTGGAACCGCTCAGCTTGATGCCAGTGCTGCGCGCCGTCGTGCCGTAGCCGCGTACGGTGGTATGGCTGACGCTGCCGACGCTGTAGCTACGATATCCGACTGAGCCAGCGATCAGGATCGTGCTGCCTGCCGTCAGCTCACTGGCGGTGCGGTCCAAGTACAGGTCGCAGCTTGTCGTCGCGCTGTAGAGCTGCCCCCACGAGTCTTCCCAGATGCTGCGCTTGTTGCGCGTCACCGTGCTGCTGCTCGTCGCGGTCTCGTCCCAGCTACTGCTGCTGTCGGCATATAAGTCGGTGCCACGCAGGTACGCGGAGTCCACCTTGGGCAAGCTGCTCCACGGGGCTGCGCCGGAGCCAAAGCAGCTACACTGCTGACGATACACCGTCACGCTCCCCGTCGAAGAGTTTGCCAGCACCGACGCCGTGATCTGCTCGACTTGTTGCGCGTCCCAGCCTCGCGTTGCAATCGCCGAAGACAGGGTCAGATGATCCCACGAGCGCCCGAGGATGTGCTCGCGCACCACAGACTCGCTCAGCACACGCGGCAGGCTCGACGGGTCGCCACTTGGTAGGCTTACACGCGGTGCCAGTCGAACCGAGGGACCGTCGACCACCTGAAACGTCACCTCGGTCAACAGCAGGCTCTGATCGCGGCGCAGCGCTGTCACTTGCAGCGTCGAGCTATCGCCCAAGCGCAGCAGCGATCCGACTTGCAGTCCCGTGCTCTGTCCCTCCAGGCGTAGCGTCGTCACCACCGAGCCTGCACTCGCCAGACTGCTCGACAGCAGCGTCTGCGGCTGATCCAGCCGTGGCAGTAGCTGGTTGAAGTCGACACGCGCCGTCAGATCCGTGCTCGTCTCAAAGATCTGCGGCAGCTTGGTCCCGACGGGAACGCTCATCACTTGGGTGCCCGCTGGAATCGATACCTGCGTCGGCATGCTCGCTGCGTCATCCACCACAAAAGCCAGGTGTGTCGATGCGGACAGCGCGGGCTGCGCTCGATAGCCAAGACCCTGCGACAGATAGCGCAGCGACAGGCTCTCCGTCGCGGTGCGTAGGTACGCTTCGTGGGCAAAGCGCTCTTGATAAAACGTCAGCACATCCAGTGCCGCCGACCACGCGTCGAGCAGCGCCACCACCGGCTCTCCATCCGCCAGCGACGTCAGCGCCGAAAGCGGAGTCTTTCCCTTCTGCGGCCCGCTCGCAATCGCTTGCTTGGCCAGCCGCGTCTTCATCCGCAGCAGGCTCTGTCCGTGTGTCGTCGCGCGATAGAAGATTGTCGACTGCCCAGGTCGATTGACCGAGTAGTCCGGCGTAGCGAGCTTCTTGTCGTCGCTCATGGTCGTCCTCCGATCAGAAGCTCCAGCGTGCCGCGCGCTTTGTCGGTGGCGAGGTTGTCCACCAAAGGCAGCTCGCACGGACGCATCACCAGCACATCGCCATCACGCCCTTGGGGATCGCCGTAGCGACGGAAGCGAACCGGTTCGACCCACTGCACGCCGCGCACGCGCATCGCCTCGCGAACCAGCTGCGACAGATACACCGGCTGCCCCAGCGTCTGACGGTCTGGATGAAAGAAGCCCGGCGCAGCGTCACGGCCTGGGCCAAGCGCCGCATACAGCGACGTCAGCACGTCGGACCGAAAGTGCCCCGGCTGCACGCCAAGCAGCAGCCGAATGTCGAGCGGAATCCGCACCGGCTCGACGATACGCAGCACATGCCCGGCCATGCGAAAGCGATCCAAGTACGCAAGCAGTCCGTCTGCAAAGCGCTGATCCAGCGCGAGCCCGCCGTGCCGAACCACCGTGAGCACCGTCGTGTAGAAGCTGCCGGTGTAGCGACGCGTGACCACGACATCTCGCACCGTTGGATAGCGCTTGGCGATGCGAATGTAGTCGTCGCTGCTGACCGCGCGCTCTTGGGTCCGAAAGTGATGCGGGGCCAGCAAACGAACCTGCTCAATCGACTCGGGCGCACGGCCAAAAGCGGCAGGCAGTGGATTGCGAATCGACACAAGTCCCGTAAGTGCGCTGGCAATGTGACCGAGCGACTCTGCGCCGATGTTGCCAGCGACACCGCAGCCCACGCGATAGCGCGCCCGCAAGCGACCCGTCGCACGCTGCCCCTGCACACCGTCGCCAAAGCGCAGAAACGTCCGTCCGTCGTCTTCCGACTCGACCACGAAGTCACGATCATGCGCACCACTGCGCAGCAGATCCCGACGCGCCAGCCATGGCGCTCCGTCTTCGTCCGACAGCGAAATCACCGGACGCAGCAGCGTGTCTGGCCCAAGCGCTGCGCTCATTGCATCCGCCGCCGCGCCACTTGGGTCAAACAGCACCGGCTGTCCCGATGACATCACCAGCGTCTGCCAGGTCAGTGGTCCATCAGCAAGCTGCGGTCTGCGACGATCGCCGTCGGTGTAAAGCGACTCCTCGTCTGGCAGCGAGTAGCCGTGATCCGCCAGCACCACGTTTCCGACGATGCGTGCTCGCTCCGCAGTCAGTGCAAACGGCAGTGCGTCCGCCGCACCAAAGCCAATCCGCACCACACGCTGTCCGCTTGGGTTTTGGAACACGTCGACGCTGGTTAGGCGCACCGGATGCCGTCGAGCCAGCGCAACTGCCGTCGCTGCGGGCTCTGCACTGTCTTCAAAGACCAGGACATCCCCAGCGGTCAGCGCCAGCGTCCCCGCCGCATCCAGCAGCACCGCCGACTGAGCCCCCACCGCCAGCGCGCCATAGCCCGGATCGATTGACAGCACGTTGTGCGCACTGCGCAGCGAGAGATCGTGTGTCGTCTCAAACACCAGCGCACCACGACTGCGCAGGCTCGGAATCTCTTGCGGAAGCACCACAGCAGGCTGGCCATCGATGCGCGTCATAAGCACAGTGCCTCGCGGCAAGGTCGCACCGTCGGCGCTCGCAGTCACACAGACGCTGACCCACACCCGCGCGTTGCAGCCATCGTGCATCGCATAGTCCAGCTGCCGAGCATGTCGCCGCACTGACGTTCGCAGCCGCGCCGTGGACAGATAGGACTCTGTGACCACCGCGTCTTGATACAGGCTCAGCTCATCGGCGGCACTGGCCAGCAGCTCGACCAGCGTTGTGCCCAGATCCGCTGGATGTCCAGTCGCCGCATCTGGGCTTAGGCTGGCCAAGCGATCCAGCATCAGCCGTCGGAAGCTGGCAAAGTCGCGCGTCAGATAGTCCAGCGTGGGCCCGCTGCCGCTCTGTTCGTCCTGGCTCATTGCAGACCTCCCAGCGAGCCACTCGATCCAGTGCTCGACTGCTGTCCCGACGCAAGGTCGGTCGAAAAGCGCGTAAGCTGCTGCTGCTGCGTGCGCTGCACCACGTACTGCACCGTGATCGTCACCGTCGAGTCTTCGACTTCCACCGCCACGGCCTGCACCATCACCAGATCCGCCAGCCAGCGCTGAAGCGTCGCCTGCACGCTCGCTTGCAAGGCCGCTTGTAAGACATCTCCACCCGGTGAAAACACCATCCCGAGCAGTCCGCTGCCGAAGTCCGGTCGATTCACGCGCTCTCCCGGCGTCGTCAGCAGCACTTGTTCCAGCAGATCCCGCACGTATGCGTCTTCGCTGCTGTCTGCGGTGGCGGTACTGCCACGGCTACCCATGTGAAACGGAAAGCGAATCGCCATGGTTACGTCCCCTGTACGCGAGAAGGTGTCGGCGTCACAATCGGCGGCACAGGCACTGGCAGACACTGTCCCGGCGATGTCGCCAGCAGCGCAGGAACACCGCCAATCCACACCCGCAGCGCGGGCATCGGCCACATCACGGCTGCGCACATCGGTCCTGCGGTGGGTGGATTTTTGCAGCCCACCACTTGGTACTGGTCTCCGGCTGTGGCGAGCGGCTGTCCAGCCGACGTCACGCGCCCGTTCTTGCTCACAATCAGCACCACACCCGAGTGCGGACACGTCACCTGCGCAGTTGTCGTCAAGACAGGAGTCGGCATTACGTCACCATCAGCCCATCGTTGTTGATCATCACCACCGAGCCATTCATGCGAATGCTCGCGCCTTGTGCGGTCGAAAGCTCAATCCCAACCGGGCTCACCACCAGGCGATTTCCCGTCGAGCTTTGCAGCGTAATTCCCGAAGGAGCGACCTCTACCTTGTCCCCGGTCAGCGTCTGAATCAGCGCGCCCTTGCCAGGAGAGATCTGCATCACATCACCGGCCACCGTCGTCAGCTTGATTCCGCCTACGCCCGGCGTGTCATCCAGCACAATCGAGTGTCCGCTCGCGGTCTGTAGGACTGTCTGTAGCGGTGCAATCGCAGAGGGAGCCGTTCCCGTTTTCCAAAATCCTCCGCACCAGATCGGACGCTCTGGGTCTCCCTGTTCAAACTCCACCCAGACACTTGCGCCAATCTGTGGCAACGCGAGCAGTCCGCTGCGTACCCCCACCAGCGGCAGACACGGCTCCGCCCAGCCGCTTACCCCATCTTTGTAGACCGCAGGAACCTGGACCAAGATTCGTCCCCGACGCTCTGGATCCAAGACGTTTACGACCAGACCGCGATGCTTTCCAAAGAAGCTCTGTTTCTCTGACATCACATCACCACCGGGGTTACAGAGCCGATTCCTTCTCGGCTCAAGGTGAAGCTCTGGGAATACGCACCCTTGCCAATCTGGTGCCGGACCTTGGACACAACGTAGTAGCCATCAAAGGAGTAGCCAGCGCCGGTCACTCCGATGAGCGAGCGCGGCTTGAGGATGCTTCCGTAGCGAACCGTATCGAGCGTTCCGGTGGCCTCTACGGATGAAGAAACAGAGCGCGCTTGCATCGCCGATGCCGCCACAAACGCACGCGACACACTCCGTGCAGACAGATCCCGATCAAAGCGCAGCTTGGATGCAAAGGTCGGTACAGCGGCCAGCGGAGGCACCGCAACATACGGTGCGCCCATCACCGGCACCGCCAGCGGTGAGCCCGTAGGAAACGATCTGCCTTCCACCCAGGTTGCTTGTGAGCCATCCTGACGAACCGACAGCGCCGTGACATTGCTGCGCGCTCCCATGTCAACCCGCAGCGGCGTAAGTGGTACCGACAGCCGCGTGTCCGGTCCGAAGTACGCCAGGTTCTTTCCAAAGCCCATTGGCTCTACGTAAAAGACAAAGTTGTTGTCTTGTGCGAGCCTCCGCAGACAGCGAAGGTCCGTCTCACGCTGGAGCGGAATCCGCTCCGTGGGCAGCGGTACATCCGGGGTTACAGACACCGCAGGAATCAGTCCAAACGCCAGATAGCGCGCCAGGATCATCGTCGCAATCACCGAATCGGGACAGCCCGGATAGCTCATCACCACATCGGCGCGATCGAGCAGCATGCTGACATCGCGTCCGGTCACAGTGAAGCGACTCTGTCCGGGCTCTGCGCTCGGCTGAAGCTCGCGATGGGTGATGACGCCATCACAGAGCCACTGCGGCAGCGCCCCCATCATCACTCCAATCACCACCCGCGAACCCACCGCAAGCTGCGGATTGCGCAGCAGATCAAACTCGCCTCCTGCACTCTTTTCCGCACGCAGCGTCAGCTGAAAGCCGCCGGTATCATCGGCGCTACGCTCTACTTCCAGCTGTTCAATCGCCGATAGGAGCGCATGCGAGGTCGGCAGCGGCACCGGCCCCGCCCACAGTATCAGCCGCAGTCCAAGCAGATTGGCAAGCACAGCATCCCCCCGATGATTCGCCCCGCGTCATGCAAACATGCCAGCGTCTACCCCTACAGTCCCGACAGCGCGATGCGAATCCTTCTGCGCACGGTCAGTAGCTCACGCGGATGCAGCACGGCATTGGCATCCAGCAGTCGATACGCTTGCAGCGGATCTCCGTAGCTCAGCGCTGCAATCTGATCGAGCCGATCGGTCTCTGTCACGATGTGCTCGGTCAGCGTGGTCTGCGTCGCGATCTGCGGCACAAAGCGACGCCGAAGATAGCGAATCGTCTGTCCGTTTTGCTGCATCTGTGCCACTTCCACGCTGTCGTAACGGCTTCCTGGTTCCAGCATCCCAAGCTCCCTGCGCTGTGACTGGCAGCAGACAGTCCTCGCGAACCCTGCTGCTCGGTTCAGTAGACGGTGAATCGGACTCCCTTACAGGATTCCTTTTATCGCCTTGCCGATGACTCCCATGTTGAGCCCAAGCGAAGCAGCGGCACTCTGGGTTGCAGACACCGCAGCCGATACCGCCAGGACTTCCCGCTGCAAGTGACCTGCCATCGACAGCATGCCACCCACCGACCACATGCCCAGGTCTTCGTAGGTCAGCACCTTCAGTCCCAAGCTCACCTGCGCCCGCAGCGGGTTGAGGGCTCCATCGAACTGATCTTCTGTGATCGTAAACGACTCGATCTTGACCGGCACCACGCGACGAGTCCCCCACACCAGCACCGTCAAGACCGGCAGCGGAGGAATCAGCTCGATCACCCCAAAGCGCGCAAGCGCAGCATTGGCCAGCATCCGCGCAGCACTCGGATACAAGATCATCTCCAGCGCAGCCAGCGAAGGATAGATTCCGCTCGCCAAGCGCAGCCCACTTGAGCGCTCTGCTTGGTCCCCTGCATCAAGCAGAATCTCTAGCTGAATCGTCTCACCTGGCGGACCTTTGAGCCGCAACAGATCCGAGCTGCCCTGCCCCATCGTGGTTGCACTGAGCGTGCGAGTCAGCCGCTCCGGGTTGTACTGAAACGGAATCAGCATCGGACCATGAATCAGCGCCCCTTTGCGTAGCGGAGGCAGGTTCGAGATTCCGTTTGCAACATCAGCCGCTGCGGAAGAAAGCCAAGAGGACGCACTCATGGTTGCTCCTTCGATCCGAAACCCGACGAAAAAGACGATGGAGAAGGCTGTATGACCGCGCTCTGTCGCTCCTTGTGCGCCCCCATCACGCTGCGCATCACGGCGGCAGCCAGCTCACTTCCCAGCTGTGCAGAGCGCGCGGAGCGGCTTCCCACACTGACGCCACTTGTCAGCTTGCCAGCGTCGATGCGCTCGACCTCGACATCCGGCAGCGCTTGCAGCGTAGACAGCACCTCTGGACGCAGCAGCAGCGCGTGAAGCGCCTGGGTCAGCTGCTCCGACAAGTCCGCAGCGGGTGTGACTCCGTCCATCCACACTTCATCAATCGAAAGGACAATGCGCGTCGTCATACCCAGCCTCGCGTCTCTGACTCGCTGAGCGGTCGCTCGCTCTTTTCATACTCGCTGCGCGCCGCCTGCAAGATGTCCTGCATCGTGACCGGACGCTGCGCAGACACCGCCAAGAACGCTGCACACAGCGCGATGTTGCGAATCTGTCCGCCCGTCACGCTGAGCCGCGACAGCTTGTCAAACGACAGTCCCTCGGTTGGCACCGAAGAGGGAAACGCGCGTCGCCACAGCACAGCCCGCTGCGGGGCATCGGGAAACGGAAACGGCACAATGAAGCGGAGCCGGCGCAGAAACGCACTGTCGAGCGCCGAGCGTAGGTTGCTGGTGAGCAGCGAGATCCCTTGATAGGACTCCATCCGCTGGAGCAGATAGCTCACTTCCATGTTGGCATAGCGGTCGTGGCTGTCTTTGACTTCGCTGCGCTTGCCAAACAGTGCGTCCGCTTCGTCAAACAGAAGGACCGCGCCGCCCTCTTCCGCTGCATCAAAGACCCTGCGCAGGTTCTTTTCCGTCTCGCCGATGTACTTGCTGACCAGCTGCGACAAGTCGATGTGATAGAGGTCAAGCTGTAGCTCGTGCGCAATCGCCTCGGCAGCCAGAGTCTTGCCAGTGCCGCTCTGCCCGACCAGCAGCGCCGTCACACCGAGCCCTCGCTGCGAAGCGGTCGCCATGCCCCAGTCGAGATACACCGTCGCTTGGTGTCGCTGATGCGCCACCAGTTGCTTGAGCATCGCCAGCTGCGCAGGCGGCAAGACCAAGTCGTCCCACGTCACACGCGGAATCACCCGGCGCGCCAGATCATCCAGGTGAGGCCGAGCCTGCTGCCGACACGCATGCCACAGCGACTGCGACAGCGGCTCGGTGCTGCCTTGCGCCCACAGACAGGCCGACGTCATCGCGGTCCGTCCCAGGCGAAAGTGCTGCGCCAGCTCCAACAGCAAAGAGGAGCCCCCCGGACCAAGCGCCGCATCGAGCTGCGCGGACTGCTTGGCCAGCAGAAGCCGTAGCTGCTGCGCCCGCTCCGCTGTGGACAGCTTGGGAACTTCCAAGCTCACCCTGCGCCGCACGCCCATCCGCAGCGGGGCCGGACTGCTCAGCAGGACAAGACCTGGCAGCGCATCCGCAAAGCGCAGCGCACCGCGCACGCACTCCAGCGAGTCCCCGTCTTCTATGCAGACATAGACCGCCAGCGGAAGCAGGTGCTGTTCCCGCACACACAGCGCCGTCAGCTTCTCGCGCTCACCGTGCGCGCTGGCTGCCTCGTGAAGGTCCACAGCCCGCAGCCGATACAGCCACAGACCCAGATCCTGACAGACCGCTTGTGCCACCGCGTCACGATCACCGACGTCCCCGCCAAACAGAGACAGCACTGGAAGCTCGGCACTCACTTCCTTTTGCAACAGGAGTCCCAGCTGCTCGACGAGCTGACGCAGCGAAGGCGCAAGCCCGGCCTGCGTATCGTCTGCTGGCTCACGATGGGTCCGCAGCTCCCCAAGCTGTGACAAGCGATGATCCACGCGCTCCACGCCGATGAGAAAGTGCAAGATGCGCTCATCGAGCCGCAGCGTGCTCAGCGTCAGCGTATCCCCACCCCCCACTTCCAGTAGACGGGCCTGACGCAGCGGCGACTCGGGAAGCAGCGCCGTCAGCTGGGGCTCGGGCAGCACCGACAGCGCCAGCGAAAAGGACGGAATCGAGCTGCCAGACAGAAGCAGACACAGGCTCCGAAACGCTGGGTCTAGCTCGACACCGACGCACAGCAGGATCACATCACGCTCAAAGGAGGACAGCGCAAACGCCGCACACAGGTGCGAAAGCGCAGCGTGAAACGTCTGGTCCGGCGCGCCAAGCTGGGCCTGCTCCTGTGCGAGCTGCCGCGCGACATCCGCGAGCAGCGGCGTACTGTCTGCCGAACGTCCCCGTGCAAGCGCCGCGTCGTACAGCGTCTTCTTGACGCGCAGCAGAGCGGCTTGCAAAATGCGCTGACAGACGGCAGGCCAGGCTGCCTGCTGCTGCGCGGGATCATGATGAGCCCAGTCGTTCATCGCTCGCCGTCCCCTGCCAAGGTTCCCAGCGACAGCTTCACCTGCGCAGGCGCTGCCATTTCGGACCCCGGATGCTCGTGATCAATCAGGACGATTCCCACCCGATAGACCACCGACAGCCGGTACTTCACTTGAAAGGTGCCCCACAGGCGGACCATCTCTTCGCTGCTCATCACATGCGGAACGATGCGGACGCGATCGCCGGACTGGTGCAGATCACTCACGGTGCCGCGCATCGCCTCTTCAACTTCCTGCGCATCCAGCGTGGGGTTTGAGTGCAGCAGGCTCATCACCCGACCGAGCAGCCGCTGACTCAGCAGCTCACTTGTGTTTCGTCCATAGAACGTCACCAGATAGAACAGATCGAGCGCCAGCGCCGGCTTGCGTCCCGCTTGGCCCCGTCCGTCCAGGTTGCGTCCCGGAGCGCTCGGCTGCACTTGGTACAGAAACAGGTTGACCTGGCTGTGATCTTCGGCCAGACCCGCCTTGTCCGGTGGCAGCGTTGTGACCAAGGTATCCGATAGCTCGCTGGTCGTCTCTCCGGGCAGCGCGGCGGTGACAGCCCCCAAGCGACTGCGCAGTGCAGCGGTAACAGCCGTGATCGACAAAGAGTTGCTCATCGTCTACCTACTTCCCTTTCGCCCCAGCAAGAACGCCAGCGAGCGACAGCGTCGGACGAAGCTCTGCCGGAGCGCTGCGTGCAGCCTGTACCACCTGCGGACTGCGCACCTCGATCCGACCAATGCGAATGTGAACCTCGGGCGGCGCTGCCTTCTGTCCACTGACCCCGCCGCTCGCAGGCTGTAGCCAAGCGCCCGCAGCAGATGGGTCCAGCGCAGCCGCATGGCGCCGCGCAGCCTCCGTACGCTCCGCGAGAGCCGCTGTGGGTTCCCGTACAGCGGAGGCTATGCGCGCATCCGTACGACGGTCAGGCTGTGAAGCCAACCGCTCATCGCCCCCCACAGCCGATGGACCCCGTACCTCCGATTGCTGATCGTCTGAAACAAACTGCTGATCTCGTGAAACAAACTGCTGACTTGATGAAGCACGTTGCTGATCTCGTGAAACAAACTGCTGACTCGACTCTGCGTGCTGCTGACTCAACTCTGCGTGCTGGTCACTCAACTCCAGGCGCGGCTGACCCGACTCTGCGTGCTGGTCACTCAGCTCCGGGCGCGGCTGACCCGACTCTGCGTGCTGCTGACTCGACTCCGGGCGCTGGTGATTCGACTCTGGGCGCTGGTAGCTCAACTCCG
>WBZX01002085.1_pt1 | contig 14066 bp, 12 predicted proteins | sample 5204211 | NCBI WGS metagenome assembly WBZX01 (sample SAMN12344362, study PRJNA552823) | activated sludge metagenome | biome: Activated sludge suspended growth; feature: Nitrification reactor; material: Wastewater; isolation source: activated sludge from nitrification reactor of wastewater...
GGTCGGCTGCCGCCGCCCGGGCGGATGCCGCGGTGACCTCGACCATCGCGACCAGCTGGTCGTTCGACCGCTCGATCGCCGCGAGCGCCTGCTCCGTCAGCTCCGCCGAGGTGACCTCGCCGGCGCGCAGCGCGGCGAGCGCCTCGACCAGCGGGCCCCGTAGCCCGTCGTCGGTCGGCGGCGACGTGGGCGCGGGCATCGACGTCGGGGGCACGCGGTAGTCGTAGGGGACCCGGACGCTCAGGTCGGCCAGCTCCTGTCGGCCGAGCAGCTCGAGCGCCTCGTCGAACGCCGCTCCGGCGATGCTGCCGTCGACCCGTGACGGGACGGCATCGACCGGGGTGGTCACGACGTGATGGCCGACAGCAGCGCGTCGGAGGTCGCGACGGCACCGAAGACGCCACCCTGCATGGTGACCATCTTGAGCGCAGCCTCGTAGTTGCCCTTGTCGGTCGCTCCGGTGCAGTCCGACAGCAGCAGGCACTCGTAGCCGCGGTCGTTGGCCTCCCGCATGGTGGTGTGGACGCAGACGTCGGTCGTGATGCCGGTGAGCACGATGTGGGTGATGTCGTGGGTGCGCAGGACCAGGTCGAGGTCGGTCGCGTAGAACGCGCCCTTGCCGGGCTTGTCGATGATCGGCTCGCCGTCGAGCGGGTACACCTCGGGGACGATGTCCCAGCCGGGCTCGCCGTGCACGAGGATCCTGCCGCACCCGCCCTCGTCACCGATGCCGGCACCGATCTGCTTCGAGCGCCACAGCTTGTTCGGCGGGCAGTCCGAGAGGTCCGGGCGATGCCCTTCGCGGGTGTGGATGACGAGCCAGCCCGCGTCGCGCACGGCATCGAGCACCTTGGCGGTGGGGCCCAGGCCCGCACGGGTCAGGCTGAGGTCGTACCCCATGCGGTCGACGTAGCCGCCGGGCCCGCAGAAGTCGGTCTGCCAGTCGATGTTGATGATCGCGGTGTGGGCCGGATCGATGGTGCCGTCGTAGGGCCAGGGGTACGGATCTGCGTCGACGGTGCTCATGGTGGTCCTCTGCTCGAAGTGGTGGATCGGTGGGTCGGGTGGGACGGTGGGTCGGGTGGGACGGTGGGTCTGCGGGTCGGCTCGGGTCGGCGGGGTGGCGCCGTCAGCCGGCGAGGGTCGTCGGTGCGTCGAGGCGCTCGAGCGCGGCGAGCAGGGAGTCGCTGGTGCCCACGGCGCCGAAGATGCCGCCGGACATCGTGATGCTGTGCAGCTCGCGCACGCCGGTGGCCTGGTCGAGGGGGGCGGTCGCGTCGGAGAGGGTGAGGCACTCGTAGCCGCGGTCGTTGGCGCTGCGCACGGTGCAGGAGACCGCGACCTCGGCGGCCATGCCGACCGCGACGACCAGGTCGATGCGCCGGGCCCGCAGCTCCAGGTCGAGCCCCGAGCCGCAGAAGCCGTCGTGGCCGCTCGCGGCGACGACGAGGTCCTCGTGCGAGGGTCGGAGCACGGGTGCCCAGCCCTCCTCGCCGAGCGCGGGCAGCAACGGCCGGGGGCGACCGAGCTGCGGCCCGCTCGGGGCGGTGTGGCGCACGTGGCACACCGTCGCGCCGCGACGGCGCAGGGCGACGGCGAGGCCGTCGATCACCTCGGCCACCTCGTGCGCGGTCGGCGAGGCCTCGGCGTGCACCCGTTGGGCGCCGGCGACGAGCAGGCACATCCGGGCGGGGTCGAGCTCGCCGTTCCACGGCCAGGGGTACGGATCGGTGTCGGGGATCACGACGGAGGTGTCGAGGGGCACGTCGGGCTCCGGTCAGCAGCGGTCGGGTGGGTCCGTCCGGCCCGGCCCCACCGAGGTGGGACCGGGCCGGGCGGTCAGCTGGTGCTCAGCTCTCGGGGATCTCGCCGACGACACCCTCGACGAACATCGAGTTCTTGCCCTCGGCGGTGTCGTACTCGCCGATCTCGCCGTCCTCGAACAGCACCGTGGTGCCGTCGTTGGCCAGGATCGGGCCCTCGAACGGGGAGCCGGTGGTCGAGATGCGCTCCAGCGCCGCGGCGACCTCTGCCTTGGTCTCCTCGGTCACCGACGGGCCGAACTCCGACTGGATGAACGGGTTGGCCCCGTCCTTGTAGCCGACCCGGTAGTTGGCGTTGTACTTGCTGCCGGTGAAGTCACCCGCGAGCGACACCTTCACGATGTCGATGTAGAGCGCATCCCAGTCCCACTCGGAACCGCCGAGCCAACCCTCGGGCGCCAGCTCCGAGGCGTCCGCGTGGTAGCCGACGACGTAGGCGCCCGCTTCCTCGGCCGCCTTGGTGATCGTGGCGGTGCAGTCCTGGTGCTGGGTCAGCACGTCGACGTCCTGGCCCAGGAGGCTCGAGGCCGCCTGCGCCTGCGCTGCGGGGTCACACCAGTTGGACGTGTTCACCACGTAGGTCTCCACGTCGGGGTTCACCGACGCCGCACCGAGCTGGAAGGCGTTGATGTTGGCGATCGTCTGGGGGATCGGGAAGGCGTAGACGTAGCCGAGCTTGTTCGTCTCGGTCGCCGCCCCGGCGAGGATGCCGGCCAGGTACACCGGCTCGTACACCGTGCCGAAGTACGTCCCGAAGTTCGGCGGGATGTCCTCGACCGTGCCGCCCTGGTGGACCACGACGCCGTCGGGGTGCTCCTCGGCGACGCTCAGCGCTGCGTCCAGGTGGCCGTAGCTCGTCGCGAAGAGGATCTTCGCGCCCTTGTCGATCATGCCCTCCATGACACGGGCTGCCTCGTCGGTCTCCGGCACGTTCTCCGCGGTCAGCACCTCGAGGTCGGGGTAGGCCTCCTCGACGGCCATGGCGCTCTCGTAGACCGCCTGGTTGTAGCCGAAGTCGTCCTTGGGACCGACCATGATGAAGCCGACGGCGGGACTGTCCTTGCCCGGCGCCTCGCTGCTCGACGACGAGTCGTCGGACGAACTGGCGTCGCTCGAGTCATCGTTGCTGCTGCACGCCGCGCCGACCAGGAGCATGGTCGCTCCGATCGCCGCGGCCAGGATCCGTCGTGTTCTCATGGGTGCTCTTTCCTTGTGGGTACGCAGGGGTGGGTGGGGAGGGTGACGCTCAGCGCGTCGGCGACAGCTCGAAGACCTTCCGCAGACCTTCGGGCGTGTCGTCGTTCTGGCGGCGTGCCAGCACGATCAGGGCGAGGATCGTCGCCAGGTAGGGGATGGCGTGCAGTGCGAACTGGTTGACCGAGTAGCCACGTGACTGCAGCGCCGGCGAGAGCGCGAGCGCGGTGCCGAACAGCAGCGAACCGGCGGCGACCGGCACGGGGCGGCGGTTGGCGAAGATGACCACCGACACCGCGATGAACCCGCGACCCTGGATCATGTTCTCGAACCAGGCGTTCGCGTAGGCCGTCGAGAGCTGTGCGCCGCCGACGCCCGACAACGCGCCGCCGATCAGGACCGCCAGGTACTGGGTCGGGATGACCCGGTGGCCGTAGGTGGCGAGCACCTCGGTGCGCTCCCCCGCGCCCCGGATGAGCAGGCCCCAGCGACTACGGAATAGCAGCCACCACGTCGCCGGCACCAGCAGGTACGAGAGGTACGTGAGTGGGTCCTGTTCGAAGAAGACGGGGCCGATCCAGGGGATCTCCGACAGCACGGGGATCGGGACGATGCGGAACGGGGTGATCGTCTGGCTGACGTAGGCCGCGCCGAACAACGAGGTCAGGCCGAGCGCCAGGAACAGGACCACGAGGCCGGTGGCCAGCTGGTTCGAGCCCCGCGACAGCGTGAAGAAGGCCAGCACGAGTGCGAGCAGCGCGCCGGCGAGTGCACCGGCGGCCGCGCCGACCCAGGGGTTGCCCGTCTCGGCAGCGACCGCGTAGCCCGCGCAGGCACCGGCGAGCATGCAGCCCTCGGTGCCCAGGTTGACCACGCCGGCGCGCTCCGAGATGGTCTCGCCGAGGGCGGCGTAGAGGATCGAGGTGCCGCCGCGCACCCCGCCGGACAGGATCTCCAACAGCAGGTTCATGCTGCTGCTCCCTTCTTCTTGCCGGTCCAGCCGAAGACGGCGAGCAGCACGAGCGCCATCAGGATGTTGACCGAGGCGGCCGGCAGACCCGAGTCGATCTGGAGGCTGTCGCCGGCGATGGTGAGCGCTGCCAGCACGATCGCCGCGAACGCCACCCGCACCGGGTGGTGTCGGGCGAGCCAGCTCGCCAGGAACCCGATGTAGCCGTACTGGAGCAGGAAGCCGGGTCGCAGCTTGAACTCCGCACCCGCGAGCTGCGTGAACCCGCCGATCCCGGCGAGGGCGCCACCCACGAGCATCGCCCCGAGCATCAGCGCGCCCACCCGGTAGCCGGCGCGACGTGCCGCCTCGGGGTTGCCGCCGACCACACGGAGCCGGAAGCCCCAGGTCGTGTAGCGCAGCACCGCCCAGACCACGCCGGTCGCGATCACCGCGATGACGAAGCCCATGTGCAGCTCGGTGGTGCCCACCAGCGGCAGGCGCGCCGACACCGGCAGCTTCGGTGAGGCCGGCTGGCCCGACCCGAGCGGGTCCTTCCACGAGTCGTAGATCAGGAACAGCATCAGGTCGATGGCCAGGTAGTTGAGCAATAGGGTCGTGACGGCCTCGTTGATGCCGAGCCCCTCACGCAGGACCCCGGCGATGCCCGCCCACAGCGCCCCGGCGATCGCGGCGGCGAGCAGCATCGCGGTGAGCGTGACGAACGACGGTGCCCCCTCGCCGAGCCAGCGGACCACACCGGCTGCGGCCACACCGCCCAGCACGAGCTGGCCCTCGCCGCCGACGTTGGTGAGCCCGGCCCGAGCGGGCACGGCCACCGCGAGCGCCGCCAGGATGATCGGCGTGGACTTGATGAGGATGTCGACCACCGAGCCGCTGGCGAAGATCGCCGAGAACATCTCCTGGTAGGCGGCGATCGGACTGACACCCTTGGCCCAGATGACCGCGCCGAACACGACCACGGCGCCGCCGATCGCGACCACCCAGCGGATCGCGCCCTCGGCGAGCTTCCCGGCCCTGGTGTCGCCCGTGGGCAGGCCGATGGCGGTCATGGCGCCACCTCCCCACCCCGGGCGGGCACGACGTCGCTGCGGATCATGAGCGCTCCGATCTCGAACCGGTCGGTCGAACGGGGGTCGAGGTCCGCGACGAGCGCACCTGCGTTGAGCACGACGATGCGGTCCGACAGCTCGAGCAGCTCGTCGAGGTCCTCGGAGATCAACAGCACCCCGGCGCCTGCTGCGCGGTGCTCGAGCAGCAGCTCCTGGGTGCGGCGGGTCTTGGCGATGTCCAGGCCGCGGCTCGGGTAGGCCGCGACGACGAGCTGGCGTTCGGCGCCGAGCGCCCTCGCGAGCATGACCCGCTGGATGTTGCCGCCCGACAGGTCGGCGACGAGGCGGTCACCACCGGCCAGGGTCAGCCCGGTGCGATCGTCGAGCTCGGCCAGGCGCTCGCGCACCGCGGCCCAGTCGACCCCCACCCCCTTGCGGAACCGGGGCAGGTCGTCGAGCGCCACGTGCTCCGCGACCGACAGCCCGGGCACCACCGCGTCGGTGATCGGATCCTCGGGGATGCCCACCGCGCCGTGGGCGATCGCCCGGCGGACCAGCTTGCGGTCGATCGGGTCACCGCCCAGCAGCACCCGCCCGGCGCTCACGGGCCGCAGACCGAGCGCCACCTCGTAGAGCTCCCGCTGGCCGTTGCCGGCGATGCCGGCGACGCCCACCAGCTCGCCCGACCGGACCTCCAGGGTCACCCCGCGCAGTGCGGTCGTGCCGTCGTCGCCGTCGGCGACGGCATCCTGGATGTCGAGCACGCGCTCGGCGCGCTCGGCCACCTCGACCCGCTCGGCGGGCAGTGCCGGCACCGACATCCCGACCATGTGCTCGATCAGCTCGGGGTCGGTGAGCGTGGTCGGATCGGCACCCATCAGCACCATGCGACCGCCGCGCAGGACCGAGACGCGGTCCGCGATGCTGCGGGCCTCGGCGAGCTTGTGGGTGATGATCACCACCGACAGCCCGTCCTCGCGCAGCGTGCGGACCGCCTCGAACAGCGACTCGACCTCCTGGGGGGCGAGCACGCTGGTCGGCTCGTCGAGGATGACCAGGCGAGCGCCCGCGAGCAGCACCTTGAGGATCTCGACCCGCTGCCGTTCGCCGATCGAGAGGTGCTTGACCTGTGCGGTCGGGTGCACCTCCAGGCCGTAGCGCGCCGAGGCCTCGCTGATGCGGGCGGCGAGCTCCTTGCGGTTGACCGTCGGCCCCGACAGCGGCAGCGCCAGCGCGATGTTCTCCACGACGGTGAAGGCCGGGATCAGTCGCAGGTCCTGGAAGACCATGCCGATGCCCAGCTCACGACCGATCGCCGGAGAGGTGATCTGCACCGGCGTGCCGTCGACCGCGATCTCACCCTCGTCGGGCTGGTACGTGCCGTACACGAGCTTCATCAGGGTGCTCTTGCCGGCGCCGTTCTCACCGAGCAGCGCGTGCACCTCGCCGGGGACGATCTCCAGGTCGACCTCGCCGTTCGCGACCAGGTCGCCGAACCGCTTGGTGAGCCCGGTCACCCGGAGCCGCGCCGGCTCGGCCGAGGTGGTGCCGTCGCTGCTCGCGGGCGCCGAGGAGGTGGGGTCGGTCCCGGTGCTCATGCGTCGGCACCTCCCTGCACCATGCGGCTGACCGCCCGACGCACCCGGTCCTCGACGACGCCGATCGAGGCACCGATGTGGTCCGACAGCAGCTGCTCGGCCTCCTCGCAGCGGCCGGCGAGCAGGGCGTCGAGGATCATCAGGTGCTCCGCGACGGTGGTCTGGATGCGTCCCTCGACCATGAAGTCCTGCATCCGCACCACCCGGATGCGGTCGTTGAGCAACCGGAGCTGGTCGACCAGCACCGAGTTGCCGGCGGCCTCGGCCAGCGTGATGTGGAACGACTCGTCGACGGCCACGAAACCCGGATCCGGCTCGTGGTCGACGTCCTCGGCGAGCTGGAGCCAGTCGCTGCGCAACGACTGGAGGATCCCGCGGTCGTGTGCGACGCCCAGCAGCTGCGGTCGGCGGATGGCCGCCACCTCGAGCGCGGCGCGGACCTCGTAGATGTCGCGCATGACCGAGACGTCGGGGGCCACGGGCCGGAACCCCCCGTCGGTCCACCGCTCGACCAGTCCCTCGGCGTGCAGCCGGAACAGCGCCTCGCGGATGGGCGTGCGCGACATGCCGATCAGGGCGGCGAGCCGCTCCTCGCCCAGCCGGACGTTGAGGGGGAACTCACCGCTGAGCAGCCGGCGCTTCAGCTCGGCATAGGCATGGTCCGCACGGGTCGCCCCGGCTGTTGCATACGCGTCTGTATACATGGCTGCGGACCGTACGGACGCTGGGTTTCCCGCGAAGTTCGCCGGTGTTACGGAGCAGTGAACGCACCCGCACAACCGGGGCCCGGGGCGCTCGGCGGATCTGCGCCGGGCGACGTCGCTGCGCGGCCCACCGACACGCGGCGCGTGGCGGGACCGATGGTCAGCGGGCGGTCACGGCCGCCGGCCCGCGTGCCAGGAGACGTGCGCGCTGGCGACGCGCCAGCCCGCCGCGGTGCGGATCCAGGTCTGGGACTGGCGGCCGACGGCCGCTGACCCGTCGGGCACGAACTCGGTGTCGGCGGTCGCCAGGTCGGACCCGAAGGTCGTGATGACGGTCGCCCGGAGCTGCCGCGGCGGAGTCGCCACCGCCTGGCTGCGCCGGTAGTCGGCGATCGGGCCGTGACCGACGTGCTCCTCGTCGATGCCGTAGCGCACCGTGCGAGGGTCGTCCCAGAAGAACCCGATGAGCGCGTCGACGTCGTTGGCGACCAACGCGGCCTCGTAGCGGTGGAACACGTCGGTGACCTCGGCGAGGACCTCGGGACGATTGATCTGGTCGGGGTCGGTCGGGCGCTGCTCCATGGCGAGAGTTGTACTCGCGCCGAGCGCCCGCGGCGACCACGCCGGCGCGGGACGGCCGCCCCGGGTCAGGGGCGCCGCCACAGGACGAAGGGCAGCACCTGCTCCGCGCCGGCCTCGAGCAGCGCCTCGGCGACGACGGTCATGGTCCAGCCCGAGCGCAGCGTGTCGTCGAGGACCAGCCCCGGGCCGGCAGGCAAGCCGCCCGCGGGCACCTCGACGGCGAACGCGCCGAGCACGTTCGCCGCCTGCGTCGCGGAGTTCTCCATCCGGGACTGCGGCGGCGCGTCGGGGCGCACCCGCCGCACCGCGTCGACCAGCTGCAGCTTGCCGAGCGCGGCGAGCTGCTCCGCGAGGCCCTGCACCAACCGGGGCCGGGTCCGCGACGGGACCCAGGTGACCCAGCTCGGACGACCGGCCCACGGCCACGCCTTCAACGCGGCAGCGACGCCGCGGACCAGGTCCTCGTCGGGCGGGGCGTCGGCCTGCCCGAAGCGCTCGGCGAGCTGCTCGGACCAGCCGGGGTCGTTGCCGAAGGCCAGCGCGCGGCCTTCGGCCGCGCGGCGGTCCCCGGCGATGTTGCCCGAGCGACCGTCCAGCCCACGCGGCCACTGCTTGCGCGGCTCCAGCACCACCGGGGCCGCACGGAGGAAGCGCTGCGCGTCGGCGACCGCCGCTGACTCGACCGCCGCATCGAGGCGCACCCCGGTGCAGTTGTCGCAGCGACCGCAGTCGGTCGCGCCGTCGTCGTCGAGCTGCTCACGCAGGAACCGCAGCCGGCACCCGGTGGTGACCTGGTACTCGCGCATGGCGGCCTGCTCCGCGGCCCGGGCGACCGCGAGCTGCTCGTAGCGCTCGGTGTCGTAGGTCCAGTCCAGGTCGGTGCGCAGCCAGGTGCTGCCCTGCCGGTCCACCGCGCCGTCGACGTCGAGCACCTTGAGGAGCGCCTCGAGCCGGCCGCGGCGCAGGTTGACCATGCCCTCGAGCTCGACCAGCGTCGACGGGCCGGCCGCGGCGAGCACGGACAGCACCTCGTCCACCGTGGACGCCGGCGGCATGGCGGTGGCGTCGAAGTAGGCCCAGATGTCACGCTCGGTCGGCGTGGGCAGCAGCACCACCTGCGCGTCCACCGCACCACGCCCCGCGCGCCCGACCTGCTGGTAGTAGGCGATCGGCGACGAGGGCGACCCCAGGTGCACCACGTAGGCGAGGCGCGGGTTGTCGTACCCCATGCCCAACGCGGACGTGGCCACGACGCACGCGAGGGAGCCGTCGTCGAGCTCGGCCTCGATGCGCTCGCGCTCGGGCGCGGCCGTGGCCCCGGTGTAGGCCGCCGCGGCGATGCCCGCGGACGCCAGGAACTCGGCGGTGCGCTGCGCCTCGGAGACCGTGAGGCAGTACACCAGGCCGGGGCCGCCGTGCCGGGCCGCCCAGGCGGCGACCCAGGCGAGCCGGTCCTGGGCCGAGGCGATGTGCGCGACCGACAGGTGCAGCGACGGGCGGTCGAGCGAGCCACGGAAGGTGAGCGTGTCCTGGCCGATCTGCGCGGCGACGTCGGCCTCGACCCGGGCGTTGGCCGTGGCCGTGGCGGCCAGGACCGGGACCTCGTCGCCCAGCCCGGCGAGCACGTCCGCGATGCGGCGGTAGTCGGGGCGGAAGTCGTGGCCCCAGTCCGAGATGCAGTGCGCCTCGTCGATCACGAGCAGGCCCACGCTGGCCGCCAGGGACGGGAGCACCTCGGTGCGGAACCGGGGGTTGTTGAGCCGCTCCGGCGAGATGAGCAGGACGTCGACCTCGTCGGCCTCGATCGCGGCCTCGATCTGGTGCCAGTCGTCGATGTTGGCCGAGTTGATGGTGGCGGCGCGGATGCCGGCGCTGGACGCCGCCCGGACCTGGTTGCGCATGAGCGCCAGCAACGGCGACACGACGAGCGTCGGGCCGACGCCCTGCTCGCGCAGCAACCGCGTGGCGATCCAGTACACCGCGGACTTGCCCCAGCCCGTGGCCTGGACCAGCAGCACCCGGCGCTGGTGGGTGACCAGCGCGTCGATCGCCCGCACCTGGTCCGGCCGGAGCTGCGCGGTGGGACCGGCCAGCTGGGCCAGCACCTCGGACGCGGCCAGGGCCAGCTCATCGGTCGGCGCGGGCAGGGCAGCGGCGGAGGTCACCCGACCATCGTCGCACCCCCCACCGACACCGTCAGCGGGGAGCGCGGCCCGCTCGGCCCGACCCGGCCACCGTGCGGCCACCTCGGGGACACCTGCCGGAGGCACATCGGGCAGATGCTCGACATCGGATCCCACCGTCGGCCTAGGGTTCCGCTGTGTTTCCGACAGATGATTCTTTCGTTTCCGCTGCTGTCGGAGAAGGAATCACTTGCAATAGTGTCCGAATGCCACGGATTCGATCGTCATGGGGGTCCACGACGCATGAGTGAACAGGCTGCAGGCAACGGGTCGGCGACCGCCGTGCCGTCGTCGGACCCGGTCATCCGCCTGGACGGCGTCTCCAAGCGCTTCGGCGACTACGTGGCGGTCGAATCGGCCGACTTCGACATCGCGGAGGGCGAGTTCTTCTCGATGCTCGGTCCGTCGGGCTGCGGCAAGACGACGACCCTGCGCATGATCGCCGGCTTCGAGCAGCCGACCTCGGGGCGGATCCTGCTCCAGGGCCAGGACGTGTCCCGCACGCCGCCCCACAAGCGCGACGTCAACACGGTGTTCCAGAACTACGCGCTGTTCCCGCACATGAACGTGTTCGACAACGTGGCGTTCGGGTTGCGCAACAAGAAGACCCCGAACGACGTCGTGACGACCAGGGTCAAGGAGCTGCTCGAGGTCGTGCGCCTGCCCGACATGGCCGAGCGCAGGCCCAACCAGCTCTCCGGTGGCCAGCAGCAGCGCATCGCGCTGGCGCGGGCGCTGGTCAACCTGCCCAAGGCCCTGCTGCTCGACGAGCCACTCGGCGCACTCGACCTGAAGCTGCGCGAGACCATGCAGCTGGAGCTCAAGCGCATCCAGCGCGAGGTCGGCATCACCTTCATCTTCGTCACCCACGACCAGGAAGAAGCCCTGACGATGTCGGACCGCATCGCGGTGATGACCCAGGGCCGGGTCGACCAGATCGGCTCCCCCACCGAGATCTACCACCGCCCCGCCACCGCCTTCGTGGCCGGCTTCATCGGCACCGCCAACCTGCTGCCGGTGACGGTGCGGTCCCAGGACGGCGACAGCGTGACCGTCGACTCGCGCACCGGCAACCAGTTCCGCATCCCTGCCGGTGGGGCGCACTACGACCCCGGCGCCGAGGCGACGGTCATGATCCGCCCCGAACGGCTCGTGCCGGCCGGCGCGCCGCTGCACGGCGGGGAGCCCGCCGGCAGCATCGAGTGCACGGTCACCTCGATGGTGTTCCAGGGGCCGGTCGTCCGCTGCCAGGTGGCCACCAGCACCGGCGCCGACCTGGTTGCCCACCTCGGCCCCGAGGACGACCCGGCCAGCATCACGGTGGGGTCGCCGCTGACCATGACCTGGGCCTACGACGGCGCCTACCTAGTGCCCGAGGCCATCACCGCCGACATGGCCGGCGTCAGCCAGCCCGACGACGAGCTCGCGGCGACCTGAGTTCGCCGGGCACGACGCCCGCTGCACCCTTTCCCGATACCCCGACCACCCACCACAGCGACGGAGGCCGACATGGCGAACCGAGTGACACGACGACAGTTCATGACCCGCACGGGGCTCGCCATGGGCGGCGTCGTCCTGGGCCCGCAGCTGCTCGCGGCGTGCGGCGGCGACGACGAATCCAGCTCGGGCGGCTCGGGCGGCTCCGAGGACCTCTGGTTCGACAACTGGACCCTCTACATCGACAAGCCCGACGACGAGCTCTACGGCAAGGGCGGCACGCTGGACCTGTTCCAGCAGCAGTCCGGCCTGAAGATCAAGTACACCGAGGGCATCAACGACAACACCGAGCTGTTCGCGAAGATCCAGCCGCTGCTGTCCAAGGGTGAGCCGATCGGGTCGACCATCATCGCACCGACCTACTGGATGGCCGGTCGCCTGTTGCTGCTGGAGTGGCTCGAGAAGCTCCCGCTGGACCAGGTCCCCAACGCCGCCAACCTCACCACCGACCTGCAGAAGCCGCCCTCGGACCCGACCGGCGAGTACTCGCTGCCGTGGCAGGCCGGCATCGCCGGCATCGCCTACAACCTCGAGGAGACCGGCAAGGAGATCCGCACCATGGACGATCTCTGGGACCCGGCCCTCAACGGCAAGGTCGGGGTGCTCTCCGAGATGCGCGACACCATCGGGCTCATCTCCATGTCCCTCGGCATCGGTCTCGACAACGAGAGCTTCTCTGCCTACGAGCCCGCGTTCGAGGTGCTCGACGAGCAGGTCCAGAACGGCCAGATCCGCCAGTTCACCGGCAACGACTACGTCGACGACCTCGAGCAGGGGAACTTCGCTGCGTGCATCGGCTGGTCCGGCGACGTCGTGCAGCTGTCGCGCTCCAACCCGAACATCAAGTTCGTGGTGCCCGAGAGCGGCGGCACCCTGTGGTTCGACACGATGGTGATCCCGAAGGGTGCGGACGAGGAGTCGGTGGCGGCCGCGGCCAAGTGGATGGACTTCGTCTACGACCCGGTCAACGCGGCGCGGATCACCGAGTACGTGCAGTACATCTCGCCGGTCCAGGGCGTGCAGGAGGAGCTGGCCAAGAAGGGCGGCGAGGCAGCCGAGCTGGCCGAGAGCCAGCTCCTGTTCCCCGACGCCTCGACCCTGGCCAACCTCCAGAGCTGGATCCCGCTCGAGGAGGACGAGGAGCAGAAGTTCGACGAGGAGTTCGCCCGGATCTCGGGCTCCTGAGCCGACGGCACGACCGGGAACGGGACGAGGAGGACGGATGGCCAAGGCCACGGTGGACGACGACCGCGGGCTCCGCAAGAGCCGGTGGATGCCCTATGGGCTGCTCAGTCCCGGCATTCTGTGGCTGCTCCTGTTCTTCCTCGTCCCGGTCCTCATGCTGCTCCGGGCCTCGCTGTCGACCAAGCCCAGCCGGTTCGCCAACCCCGAGTTCAGCTGGGACTTCTCGAACTACTCGTCCGCGTTCAGCGACTACAGCGACGAGTTCCTCCGCTCGTTCGTCTACGCCGGGATCGCCACGATCTCGGCGATCATCATCGGCTACCCACTCGCCTACTGGATCGCCACCCGGGGTGGCCGGTGGAAGAACTTCCTCATCGGCCTGGTGGTGGTCCCGTTCTTCACCTCGTACCTGATCCGGACCATCGCCTGGACGTCGATCCTCCAGGACGGGAGCCCGGTCATCGGGATCTACCGGGCGCTGCCCTTCGTCGGGGACGACTCGCGGATCCTGGCCACGCCGCTCGCGGTGGTCGGCGGGCTCACCTACAACTTCATGTCGTTCATGATCCTGCCCATCTACGTGAGCCTGGAGAAGATCGACTTCCGCCTCACCGAGGCGGCCGCCGACCTGTTCAGCACGCCGTTCGCGGCCTTCCGCAAGGTGGTGCTCCCGCTGTCCCTGCCGGGGGTGTTCGCCGGCAGCCTCCTGGTGTTCATCCCCGCCGCCGGTGACTACCTCAACGCCCGCTACCTCGGCTCACCGCAGACGACCATGATCGGCACGGTCGTCCAGAACAAGTTCCTGGTGCAGTTCGACTACCCGCAGGCAGCGGCCCTGTCGATCGTCCTGATGATCATCATCACGGTGCTCGTGCTCATCTACTCCCGGTTCCTCGGCACGGAAGGGCTGGCGGTATGACGATGTCCGGGGGCGTCGCCCCGCCCACCTTCGAAGAGGTCGAGCCCGGCCTGCCGTCGTTGCCGGGCACCGGGAGCACCAAGCCGCAGCGAGTCGGCTCCGGCTGGGGTCGACGGATCCTGACCGTGGTCGCCGTCTGCGTCTACATCTACCTGTTCCTGCCGCTGATCAACATCATCGTCTACACGTTCAACGACCCGAAGGGCCGCTACAACCTGTCGTGGGACGGCTTCACGCTGGACAACTGGGCCGACCCGTTCAAGGACCGGGAGCTGACCGACGCCTTCGTGCGCAGCTTGCAGGTGGCCTTCATCTCGGTGGCGATCGCGCTGGTCATGGGGTCGCTGGTGGCCATCGCG
>WBZX01002086.1_pt1 | contig 14060 bp, 1 predicted proteins | sample 5204211 | NCBI WGS metagenome assembly WBZX01 (sample SAMN12344362, study PRJNA552823) | activated sludge metagenome | biome: Activated sludge suspended growth; feature: Nitrification reactor; material: Wastewater; isolation source: activated sludge from nitrification reactor of wastewater treatment...
ATGGTCGATGTACCATTTTGGGTAACCACAAAGCCTGATGGAAGTGTCACAGCGCCTGTTAGTGTCATTGTTGCAGCATTGGAGGTTGTCAATGCTCCACTGGTCAGTGTTGATGTTCCGGTTACTGCCAACGAACCGCCACTGATAGCTAGTGTAGCGGCTGCATTGTTAATGGTGAGGTTTTTAACAGTAAATGCACCGGAAGAAATTTCTGGCATATTTCCCGAACCTGTATTGATGGTCACGTTATGAGCTGTTGCATTTGGCACTGTACCCTGGTCCCAGTTGGTGCCATCATTCCAATCAGTACTTGTCGTACCTGTCCATACATAATCTACAGGAGGGGTAGTCCTTCCTGTAAACACCCTACTGCCAACTTGTGCAGTAGCCTGTGTCTGAGAATTGATTAAAAGTGTATTGACTGAAGCTGAACCTGTCAATGACGTCCAGTTAGCTCCATCCCATGTTGCCGGTAGTATAGAAGCCTCCGTGCCATTGATATCTGCTGCAGTGTACCGGTATGAAGATGTATATGCGTAGGTACCTACACCCTCCTGGCTATCTGTATATGTCCAGTACCTTGAAAGGTAATCAACTGCTGTGCCATTACTTGGTGGATTGGCATCGGTCACGATGACACCAATGATCCTTTCTGTTGAATTTGCACTAAACGTCAGGTCAATACCGGAATATTCATCTGTACCCGTGATATCGCCAACAGGGAAACTGACTACTGTACCACCAATAGGGCAGGTTCTTTTTAATTGACCCGTACCATTAGTGGCAATCATCTTAGTCGCGCTCGGCGAACTGACACTGATTGGATTGTTAAATCCAAAAATCAGATCATTGTTACCCAATACGAATACACCACTTGTCAGCGTAAATGTACTGGTGCCGGACATCGAGCGTGATGTTGTCAGCGACACCCTATTATTTGGAGCTGTTCCAGTGTTTGCAATAACTACATCTGTATTCCCTGAAACGATCACCGGCCATTCTGCACCTGTTGTTTGGTTAGTTGATCCACTATAGATAATCGTACTTCCATTGGTATAAGATATAGACCCTCCGGAAGAGGAGACTATTCCACTGGAAGCATGTGTAAAGGAACCGCTATCAGGCCCGCTGACAGGGAGGATACCACTCTGCAAATCTATGCCGGCAGTATTGCTTTGCTGATATTTGATCGTATTGAGAAACGACCCGGCCACATTTACAGTTTGCGCACCTGGCAGGGTTTTCGAAAACTGGATTAAAGTTGATCCAAAACTGGTCTCCGTGATGATGCCAGGAGCGGACTGATCAAAATTACCATAAAGCCTAAGTGTAATCCCATTTGTTGAACTAGATCCATTCGTAATGGTACCGGCTGTTTGAATAAAATTACCTGCATTACCACTATTCCCAACGTTGATCGTATTGGTTCCAGAAGTAGTGGCGCTGGAAATCGTACCCCCATTTTGAGTCAATCCTCCAATAGCAGTAAGCGTGCCGCCAGCAGAGGTTGAATTTGACAATCTGAATTCACCTGAGGTAATTGTTGTCAATCCGTTCACTGTGACGGTAGGGCCTCCACCAAATGCAATGGACCCTGCACCTGTGCTGGTCACTGTGAAGTTACCATTGATAGTAACAGGCAGAATACCCAGGTTAAGATTTGATCCGGAAGTTATCCCAGGGCAATTAATAACCAGGTTACCCAATGTGCCTGTACTCAACGTCGCACTCGTAGTAGTCAGTCCATTGATGTTCAATGTAGATGCATTAGCATATGTTGCCAATGGAATAGTGCCGCCATTCCCATTGTGATTAAAGGTACCATTGATGAGCAGTGCTGTGCCACTTGGGTTAGTGATGCTGCCGCCGCTGGTGTTGGCATTGGTAAATGTTCCATCCACAGTGGTCACGGCATTTGCGCAATTGTAAGTGATTTGTGCAGAACCTCCTCCAAGGACAAACGTACCGGCTATAGAAGCAGTCGCGGAACCATAAGCCAGTGACATCGTATTAGTACCATTGATGGTCAGTTTGCTTCCGACAGGTATATCGAGATCAGTTCCGGTACCGCCGTTGATGGTCAATGTATTTGCAGCTGATCCGGATTGGAGGGTAACCTCAGCATTGTTTAATAAAACCATCCGGCCAATACCTTCGGTAGGAACAGCAGTCGCGGTGATCGCCCCGGTACCACCTACTCCATCGATATTGCTGCCGTCAAACTGCAGTACATCTGATGCATCTGCACTTCCTCGGGATGGAGACCAGCTTGCAGGAGCATTGTAGGCAGCTGCCGTCCCACCAACCCAGGTATACACAGCTACTGCAGCAGGCCTGAGTGTGAAATCTGATGTACCACCACCAAGAAGTGTATAACTCAATCCGGTGAGCGCCACACTGGTAGCACCAGGCACAGTGCCAGCTACCAATGACCACGATGCACCATCCCACTTGTTGACTCTGGTAGAGCCGGGTGTGCCAACTACGTCGCCTGCCTGGTAGTTGAGTGTCAAGGAGAAAGTCCCTGAGGCTGCACCACTTTCGGTGAATGAATAATAGCGGGAGAGATAATTGCTTCCGGATCCATCGGATGGATGTTGTCCATCAGTCACTCTCACACCCACGACTGATGTTCCTGTCAAGGCTGAATAATTGAGTACCACTGCACTTGCCTCATCAGGACTGGTCGCATCACCCAATGGGAATGTTTTTGATCCGGTAGTAGTGTAAGTTTGCTTCAATTGCCCAGTTCCATTTGTGGCTATGAAATTAGTATTGCTGGCAGCTCCTGAAATAGTCCCCGTCATTGTCAGGTCATTATTGCCCAATTGGAATACACCACTTGTCATTGTCAAGGTACCAGTGATAGTGCGCGCTGCATGCAGACTTACCCGGTTTGCCGTTCCAGCAAGACCTGTATTATTGATGGTTATGTTCGTTGGGCCACTTGAGGCGAGCCATTCGTTGCTTGTGGTAGTTTGATTACCTACTGCATCATAGACCAGGGTAGTTGTTCCAGTATAGGTTAATGTACCACCGGTGATTGGTGCTGCAGCAGTAGAAGAAATTCTTAGCGATGCACCTGTGGTGATGGCCATGGTGCCGGTGAGGTTGATGCCGGCATTATTATTAATCCTATAGTTTATCGTATTTGAAATGGTACCAAGGGTGACACTTTGAGCAGAGGATCCGTTGAATTCTATGGTGCTTGCTGTAGATGAACTACTCTCAGTAATGGTACCACCGGTTTGATTAAAGGTCCCACTGACCTTTAAAGAACTACTGGATGAAGAAGAAGCTAGATCTACTGTTCCAGCGCTGACTGAAAAAGAACTACACGTTAGCGTGCCCGCACCTGACGCACCAATTATTGTTGTGCCTGAAGATGAATGGGTAAATGTCCCAGTGACATTAACTGTTCCTGAACTTGAGGAAATATCACATGCACTACTACCTGACACTGTTACACTTCCAAGCACATTCAGAGTCCCGGATGAAACACACCTGAATTTCTGTGTGCCTCCAGTGGCCTGGATTGTTAAATTTCCTTGTAGCGTTACACTATTGGATCCCCAAAAATTAAACGTACCAGAGGAAGCTCCAGGACAATTCCATGTCAAATTGCCAAATGATTGAACTGCATTTGTTGGTGCAGATGATGATGTAGTTAAACCTGAAATAGTCACTGTTGATGAAGCTCCCCATGTTGCTAATGGTATCCATGGTGCACCAGTTGTTGCACCTGACACATTATATGATGAGCCATTTGAAAATACCAAAGAAGATGTTGAACCCGTTACATTTCCATTTGTGCTAATGTTGGAAGTTGCTGTGTTGTTAATTACCCCCGTACTTGTAACAGTAACGACTGTGCCTGTTCCTCCGGTTGTCAAAAATGAATTTGAGGTAGTCGCACTTGTCGTTGCACCAGATACCGTAAGCGTACCAGCAATTGTGCCTGTCATTCCGGTCCCCGTTGAGAAAATAATAGAAATAATATTGGATGTATTGGTCAGCAGGATCGAGCTACCCGCCCCAATGCTGAATTCATCACCCACTGATCCAGTCAAGGTCAGGACTCTTTGGGTGGCTGCACTTGATTGAAGAGTAACTGCAGTGCTGTTAGTTATTTGCAATGACCCAATGGATTGGCTTGCGCTCATACTTACTGTCCCAGCCAATCCAGCGGTGGTTCCCATGCCATCGATAATTAATATATCTGTAGTAGAAACTACTGATCTACTTGAACCCATCCCATCAGCAGAAGTGTTCCAATTGCCTCCCGTATTCCAATCAGCCCCTGATATCCCAATCCAGTAATAAGTAGCTGGCGGTGATGTCGCTTGCGTGCCTGTGATGCCGGCACTCAAGGCTCCTTCGCTTATTGAAACCACTTTCCAATCATAGGTCGTGCCTGGGGTAAGACCTGTTACTGCCAATGTATTGGTCCCCAGATTGGTTGTGTTTACAAAATTGTATGTAGTACCCCCATCAGTAGAATTATATACGGCGTACTTAAGAATCCCTGTTGTTGGAGACGCGGCAGACCAGTTTAATGTCATGCCCGAGCTAGAAATAGCAGAGAACGTCAGCGGACTTGTTGGAGATGCCAGCGATGTTATGGTTATGTGCCCTGCCGAACCCGGAGGGGTGAAACGATAATAGCGCCTTGTGCCTTCTGATGAAGAATGGAGATGAGTTACAGTAGAACTCGCAGTTGGCGTAAATGTTTCAAAAGCTCCGGAAGTATTCGATACATGTGAGGTATTAATGGTTACAAAATTATTTGCTGTTGTATTTATTCCAAAGCCGACATTTACAGGGCTCTGGGTAGCGGAATTGGTGGCCATTGCGCCATACATGTATTCTATAATACCAGTGTTTTCATAGAGACGCACCTGCCATGTTCCAGTGCCAGGGGCGGCAGAAGCCATATACCTTATCATAATATTCTTATACTCAATCACCAGGACCCTATTGGGGGCAGTGCCAAATAATTTGTACTGAACTACACCATCAGTTCCTACCCTAAGGTCGTTGGCAAACGGCGCAAGCAATTTCAAGGTAGTATTGGCTGAAATAAGATATGCATTTGTAGCCACTGTATTGCCGCCCAATTCCACGATACCATTTTCAGTGCAACTGAAATTAGTGACCCGCGAGCCCATCATCCAAAATTCAAATCCGATATTGGTAAGACTTGATCTGGTGTCATCTGTACTCGAAGGAAGCAAAGAAGTTGCACCACTTGACATGTCTAATGCATTTCCATTCATATCCAAACCAAGGGAACCTGTTGCCGCAGTGGCAAACGTATAATTCGCACTACTCTGCCCCATCACTCCCCCCGCAAATCCCAAGGCGAGAACAAATACCATAAGCATCCGCATCATGACGGTGAAATGCCTCATGCTACTTTCCGGTAGTAGCGCACGAAGGGCAGGACGTAAAATAAAACGGTCGGTGGTTTGGGGGAAGGAGAAGGGAATTTGGTTTTCCATAAATTTCAATGATTGGGTAATTGTCAGTTGTCAATTGTGAGTTGTGAGTGAGCTATCAGCAGTATGAGAGTGAACATCTGTGATCCGTGATCGGTGATCCGTGATCCGTGATCGGCGGTTGCTGAGCTGTAGCACAAGGCTGCGCGTTTGCAGGTCGAAGCATGATCGGTGATCAGTTTGAGTGTGTGAGTGGGTGTGGCAATTGTAAATCGTCTTTCGTAAGTTCATAGGCGAGTGATCCCAAACGATCCTCTATGGATACGGTAACAAAAAAAATACAAAAAATCAGTATGTGAAGCAACCGGAGGAAAAAGTGGCATGCCTAAATCTAGGCATAGCCATTGCTTCCGTAAAGGTCCATAAAAATGTATGTGGAACTTTACACCTGATGCAATCGACTGAAACTTAATCGGGTTCCGGGAGTATGTCAGTGGTATCCCAAATATATACATATTACTCTTTCCACCTATGGCTATATGTAATGTATACACGATCCAAATATCCGGGTGAACACACCACCAGAGGACATTGATGAAAAACCGTACATATTATATTTCACATCCATGTATAATGTGTAATATGGTCAATGAGATAAGGATTCTGACTGCAGACTTAACGATATCCCCTCTTACATGTTGATGCCAGGCAGGTAAAAGAAAAATGCACATTATACTATACCATATTCCTGGTTTAGCATAATGTGCATTGCAATTTCCAGCTCCCTGGCGGTTACCGGATGACTACGATTTTCTCTAGGTAGGTATCCGTATCCGAACTCACCCGAAGGGTGTAGATGCCCTCTTCAAGCGTATTGAGCTCAAGCTCGAGATCAGACTTGCTGATCTCAAACCGGAGATTCAACCGTTCCTTGCCACTGACATCAGTCATAGTGAGGGTCCCAGGCCGCCGCGCATCCCTGATACGGACATACAACTTGTCTCTCGCCGGATTAGGAGAAGCTACAACAGTCATAGAAGTTGTACCAAACACAATCTTACGTACTGGCGAATAGGTATCCTGTGCTTCCACACCGGTCTGCCTTAGACGATAGTAATTATCTCCTACCACAGCTGCCTTGTCAAGGAACTGGTATACCCCCATGCGCTTGTCCTCATGCACAGCCTGCACTTCGCCAATAGCCTCATAGGTCTCTCCATCAAGCGAACGCTCGACGACAAAGGAAGCCGCATCACTCTCCGCAGAGACAGACCAGTCCAATTGCGATATCCGGTCTCCAGCAGGTACTCCCTGGAAATCAAGGAAGGCGGTTTGCTGGGCCGCATCATACCGTATGCGTGTGAAGGTCGCAGTCTGGAAGGTCGGGAATTCAGTGACAAATGATCCGTTGCCTAAATCAACACTGGTCGTCAGATCCGTGACCGGGTCTTCTTCTATCGAGACTGACTCACCGGTAGGGATTGTCAGGCACACCTGATGCAGGATCACCGGCACACCTGCCGTGATCTGGTTGTTGGCGATCGTACCGGAGTTTCCCGAACTGTTCATCAGTACTTTGCCAATGGCACTGCAACCATTGACCACATTGTTATTGGCAACCATACTGCACCCCTGGTTTTTGGCAATCGCTGATCCCAGTGAAGTACACGACACCATAAATCCTGTGGTGTAGCTGGTCAATACCCCGGTAACCTTTGGAGTATATTCCAGTACATAGCATTGGGTCAGGCCACTCTTTGAAGACTGGTCAGTGCATTTGCCAAATGCCGATTGAGGCGGCGTAGGAATCCAACGCATAGTTTGGGCATGTGCCAATGCTACTGTGCATATCAACACCAGGCCGCTCAGATAATATTTCGTTTTCATATACTATTCGTTTGATGTCTGTTATTGGAAGATGATACCTGTTGATTTATTCTGGTTAAACTTCCAGACCGTCTCGTCAGTTGAGTTTACCGCAGAGTTCATGTTGTAATCGCCGATACTATAGCCGAGTGCATTTTGCAGTAAGCGCCATGTTGTCCGGTCAGCAGAACTGATGGCCGGCCTTGAGGCAATTTGCTCTCCGTTTGCAGCATGCATCGCCCATATTCCGGATTCCACTTCCTTCTGTCCATACCTGAAGACTGGCTTGTAGGAATTCTCGGTTGTGAAATCCCAGTTGATGACATATCCGCTGCAAGGCATGTCTACAGTGTCGAGTACTGCCAGGTGATTTCGGTGTTCGACCAGCACAAAGTATTCCAGCGAAGGATTAAAGGTGAGTGGTCCACATGGTTCAGGGAAAGTCACCTCACCATCTGTATGCACCCATCCTGCACACTTCCATACATTGTTGGCAGGTAGTATGCCATTTTCCCTGACGGTGACCAATACCCAATCGACTACATCAGCAGGATATGGTGTCACACCCATTGGTGCGCCAGGAGCAGTAGGATCACCGAAATTCATTCCCATATTACCTGTATAGAACCATGGTGCTCCGCTGTATGGTTGTCCAAATGGAGTGAAAGGTGCTGCAAGTGCAATGGACGGATTTGGTGATAACAACTTGTTCTGTCCGGGCAGTACGTGATCGATATTCAGTTGTGGCACCATCAGGTTGGTCATCGTATTGTATGGGCCTTCAAGGAATACACTCAAGGTAACCGGATCACATACTACTGTGTAGGTGTAAACCCAATTTTGGGTATTGCCTTCACAGTCGGTGTATGTCCATGTGTATGTGCGTATGCCACCACAACCTGGAATAGGAGTTACTACCGGACCTGTTGGTGTCAGGGTCTGGCCACAATTGTCCGTCACTACAGGCGGTGTAGGAACTGTATTGGTACTCAGCGGGCAGTTGACTGTACTTCCGCCAGGAGCCGGCACGCTAAATGGCAGACGCTCGATGGTGTAGGTATAGACCCAGTCATGTGTATTGCCTTCGCAATCCGTATACGTAAACGTATAGATCCTCGTGCCTTCACATGTTGTATAGGTGCCACTTACTACTGCCGCAGAAGGTGTCAACGGATTGCCGCAATTGTCGGTCACAGCAGGTGGAGCAGGTTCAACAGCGAGTGCGATACAAGCTACTGTTGATGAACCATCAGGTGTACCTATCGTAAAGTCCTCACGCTCGATCGTGTATGTGTACACCCAGTCATGTGTATTGCTTTCGCAATCTGTATACGTGAATGTATAAATCCTTGTGCCTTCGCATGTCGTATAGGTACCACTTACTACAGCTGCTGATGGGGTCAATGGATTACCACAATTATCGGTCACCGCAGGTGGAACTGGTTCAACAGCTAATGCAATACAAGCTACTGTAGAAGAACCATTCGGTGTGCCAATGACAAAATCTTCTCGCTCTATGGTGTACGTATACGTCCATGGCATGCTATACCCTGCACAATCAGTATAGGTATAGTTATATGTCCTCGTTCCTTCGCAAACGACTGGAGGAGGAACATCAACTGTGGAATTCAACGTAGCCACAACAGGATTGCCGCAATAGTCAAGTACTGTAGGAGGTGTAGGGGTCACTGCAAGTGCAGGGCAACTTACTGTTGATGCGCCAGCCACCGGTGCTGTCCAGAGCGGCTTGCTCAACGTCGTTGTCGTATACGAAGGATACTCCGTATACTGTCCACCACCGGTCAGGTCAACACTTGCTGACAGATCGATGATCATATCCTCCATGATGGTCACACTCTCCCCTGCAGACAGGCTGAAGCAAACCTTGTGCGTAATCACCGGCACATTGGCCATGACCGGCAGGAAGCCAGCGTTACCTGAACTGTTGAAGAGGATGGCATTGAAGTTGACACACTCATTGATCTCAAAACTATTGTCTGTCATCACACAGGACTGGTTGGAGACAATCGGTGTAGCACCTCCAAGGCAATTAGCTGTAAAACCTGTAGTATAACTTGTCAGGTTACCACTGACCCCAGGGGTGTATTGCAGGCCATAGCAAATGACGTCTGTACAACAATTGGTCGCTGCAGGACATGATCCGTGTGCACCATTGTCAGGCACCCATGCAAATGAGGATGGTCCTACGGCAATCACTGTGACGTTGACCGTTCCTGTAGTGACACAACCAAATGAATTGGTGACGGTCACATTGATGGTCAGTGATGGTGTGGACCCTGCAGTATACAGGATGCTTGATGTACCCTGGCCTGAAGTGATCGTGCCATTGGTGATCGACCATACATATGTAGCACCTCCGCCTGCATCAGGCACGGTAGCCGGTTGCATAGGCGCTCCTGCAGCCACAATTGGTGGTGTAGTAATCGTCGCTACTGGAAGCGGATTGACCACCACCACTCTTGAAACAGTTGTCACACACGATCCGTTGGTGACGGCGACATGAAGTGTCAACTGAGTACCCATTCCGGCTGTGTAGGTGATATTGGAAGCTGTTGGATCACCACTCGTGATCGTGCCCCCATCGATGGTCCATAAGTAGGTGCCACCACCAGTTACACTTGCCAGGTTGCCGGTTGAGTTCTTACATACTGCATTGGCGGCTGTAATGACCGGTGTAGGAATGGATGTAGTGTTCAGATCATCCCAATTGATCGTATAGCTAACTCCAGCGGTTGTATTGTGCCCTTGCAGGATCACATTCGCAATATCTACTGAGGCACCAGGCGCATTTGTTGTCGTTGTGTATTGCAGATCATTCTGGGCAGTCAGCACGGTGTAGAGGAACTCCCCGGAAGCAAGTAATTGTATCCTGAGGGTGACCCACTGGTTGTAGACAAATCCTGCAGGCAAGCCCAGATTGATCCAGCCGCCTGTGCCACTTTCATAAACTCTAAAACGCGGAACAAACGGACCTGCCATACCCAGTGTATCGCTGGTATACTCTATGATCGGATATGCAGATACTGCATTGCTTACATCAAATCCTGTACCCCATAAGCCGGCCATACGGCGATGTTCAGTCGCCCAGTTAGCCGGAATATAGAGCTTAGCCTCAATAGCTTCCGTGCCATCAATCAGGTTGTACTTCCTGCCCTGTGTATTATAGAATGAAGATGAATAGGCAGGTGGCCTGCTGGATGCTCCATCTGAAGCATCAATAGTCTCTAGTAATTGCCCTCCCGATGCGACAAATCCAAATGGATTATATCGATCTGTATACCACAGGTCAAAGCCATCCGTATTGCTCAGGTTGAGGCCTGTATCAAAGTCATTAGCATATCCGCAAGGATCTGCATTGACTGTCAATACTACCGGTGCACTTGTCGTACAGCCTGCAGGTGAAGTGGCAAGGACATAATAGGTTCCGGCAAGGGTCACACTCGCAGGCACTGCTACTGGCATCGTCAATGCCATATCACTAAAATATGTAAATGTGGTGCCCATAGGCAATGTAGAACCTGCGGTAATGCCAGCTGCCGTCAAATCAAATGAAGCCGGTGCATACTGGGCTGCTGGATTCGTGATCAGCAGAATCATCGGATCTACAGTCACTGTGGCCATCGCGTCATCCGTACATCCTGCAAAGGTGACTGTTACTGTGTAAACAGTCGTACTTGCGGGATTCACCAGGATCGAAGGTGTCGTCTGGCCTCCACCCCACAGATACGACAATGCGCCTGCAGTTGTAGCATCAAGTGTAACTGGTGCTCCTGAGCAGATGATACCATCGTCATCCATCCCTGCGCTCATTTCATCATAAGTGATTGTCACGACAGGAGAGGACATAGACGGTGTGCCGCCAAAGGCCACCGGTTTATCATCAAGCCATGGGCAGTATATCACATTGGTGGTCACCTTGGCACCTGAACCTGCTGCTATAGCTCCAGGTCCGGAAGGATCATTCCAGTAATTCGATGAGGCATCTACTGTTACCGAACTTTGGTTTTCTACACCATAGGTTGTGCCTGCAAGCCAGTTGTCAGGAGATGCAACAACGCTGCCTGCATCAGCAGTAGCGGTGCGTTGGATATCCACTCCGTTCTTCAGTGCATCGTAGAAGTTATTGGTATTTACATTTCCTGTACCATCGTTGGTAAAGCGTACACCGATTCCGTTGTCATAGATATGGTTACCAGTGACGGTAGCTGTACCGCCATTGACATCGATACCAATAGCAAATCCATTGATAGATGCATCATTATTCTGCACTACCGCAGTGGCATCCGTTCCGGAAACCAAAACCCCTGTCAATAGCTGGCTGGTACCGTTTATCTCACAATCATTGTCGATGGTGAGTTGGATGGTAGCATTGTTGGAATTTAAAGGATTATCCTTTACATGTACTGCTGCCACAGTCGATCCTGTGATGGTGACACCTGAAATCCTGGCGGTTCCTGAATTGGCATCAGAAGCATATCCATCGTAGTTGCTGGCGACAACCCCATAATTACAATTCGTGATCGCGCCGCCATTGACCGTAATGGTCGGAGTTGAAGTACAATTCCAGAAATCAATACCTGCATAAGCTCCGTCAATGTCATTGTTGGTGACCACGGCACCCACTGTCCCGCCCAAAGAACTCAGTGAGATACCGAGGTGATTGGTCGCGCCAGGCGATGTAGTGATCACATTATTATCAATGGTAAATGCGGAAGCACTGCCATAGGAGAGGTTGTGGAAGATACCTCTTCGCTCAGACTGGATGGCATTGTTGCTGATCGAATTGCTGCCGCCGGTATTGGCTGAATAGAAATTACCGGTCTGCACCCCTACTCTTACGCGTGTCATGACATTGTCTTCAATCGAAGCGTAGAAGTTGTTATAGATCAACACACCAATACCATAAGGTGATTGGGCAATATTATCGATCTTATTGCTATTGATATAGTTGTTAGAGGTTACCCCACCGCTATTGTAATAATTATACATATCGATACCTGCATAAGATACATTCTTCAATATGTTATTGCTAATGGTCAGGCTGCCTGTTCCCTCGTATCCTCCTATACACTCGATAGCATCGATATTGGCACCATTGATATTGACCGCACTTGTGAGATAAGGATTGTCTCCATCAATGGTAAATCCATCAATCGTACTACCGGTAGCTGCTGCGGTCAGATACATTACATTGACTGCTGTCGGGCTGTTAGGATCAGGATCTGATGTTGCAGGCACGATGATAGACTCTGCTATCCTTGAACCAGTATTGGGGTTGATGCTTAAGTTATTACCCCACAGCAGAAGCTCTTTATTCAATTCGATATTCTCAATATACGTTCCAGGTCCGACGACAATGACATCTCCAGGGTCAGTATCCGGATCATCAATAGCTGCCTGGATTGTACAGAAGGTCTCCATTGATATGACGTTGGTCACCAGATTACCTGAAGCACATCCGCATGACAACGGAGCTGGTTGGAAACCTGCATTGCCATTGACATCTGTACCATTCGTGTTGATACTTGCCAATATAGTACTTCCTGTACCTGCCTCTGCAAGTGTGGCCAGGATGACTGGCAATGATGTACTGCCATGCCAGTTGCAATTGAGATACACATCATTGTTGGTCCGACGCACCACGGCTTTATTGGCAAATGGGAAGGACAGGTCATTTTCCTGAACCGTCACATTTGAAGGCGTGTTGTTGATCACTCCAAACTCTCCAAAACGGATCCCGTTTCTTGGACCGCTGATCCGGTTGTTGGCAATGATCACACTGGTAAGCGTTGCTGGATTGCCGCTGTACGATCCATCATCACGGGCCTTAACCGCCAATGCAGCAGGGTTGTCCGGATTGGTTGCTGTGCCCAATGACCCTGAATTAGTGATATCACAATTCTGGATCGTAATGTTGGCATACGCACTGTACTTGAGATTGATATCGATACCGTTGTTAAACCCATAGGTTGGATCTGTACCGTTATTATTCATCGTCAGGTTGTCCAGCAAGGCATTGTTCAATTTTTCAAAGTACAAGCCCTTCTGCAGGTTGTTGCTGATGTTGCTGTTCTGGATGGTGATATCATTGAATACGGAAGGAGTCCCGCTCTGTGCTATGAAGGCGCCCTGCGTATTACCTGTGATGGTACATACATTGATCAACAGGCCATCAACACCACTTGCTGTACCAGTCCTGATGCCTACTGTGCCCGGGAGGTATGATGTACGGATGATGTTGGTCTGTGTGATCGCCGCGCTGGTACTCAGCGCACCTGCAAAATTGACTCCATACAGGCAATAGTCTACCAGTGCCATATTGTTGATGGTCGGATTGACTACGCCATTGACGAGCACTGCGGTCTGGTAGTTGGTCACATACATATTCTGTATTGTCACGTTGGCTGCAGCAATCGTGAAGCCGGCTCCTGAGCAGGCAACTGATGGAGAGAGCACAGTATTGGTCGCCGGATTGTTGCCATTACCTGCGCCGGTCAGGGTCAGCTCCTTGGTGACATTTACGTTTTCATTATAGCTGCCTGCTGCAATCGTGATGATGTGTCCATTGAGTGTTGTGGCATCATCGATGGCGGATTGTATACTGCAGAAGTTCTTCCCGGTATTGGTATTGATGACCAGTCCGGCGCCTACACCGACATCACGCGTATTGACCCCATTGCCCGCAAAGGTATTTGGTGCTACATTATTACCGCAGGTGATTGGTGAATTACCGCG
>WBZX01002087.1_pt1 | contig 14053 bp, 11 predicted proteins | sample 5204211 | NCBI WGS metagenome assembly WBZX01 (sample SAMN12344362, study PRJNA552823) | activated sludge metagenome | biome: Activated sludge suspended growth; feature: Nitrification reactor; material: Wastewater; isolation source: activated sludge from nitrification reactor of wastewater...
GCCGAGATTGATCATCCGATCCGTCGCTTCGGGTGCATGGGCTTCCAGCGACTTCGCATCCCCGCCCGCCCAGTTGGCGAGGCTCACGACCATACCCATCCGGGTATCCGTCTGATCGGTGACGACAGGCTCGACGATACTGAGCCCGGTACTGTCGAGGAAATAGGTATGGTCTCCGAACAGCCTTTCGAGCTGTGCCATTGCCGGATGCTCCGCCGGGATGGCATCCGCCTGCAACTGCTTCTGGGTTTGCTCGATCTGCGCGGAAGTCAACTTCATCGCACGCTCCTTCCATTGGAGTTTCGATCACGCAACCTGCGGTGACGGCCTCCCACAGCAGTGGTTCGAGAGCATGCGAATTTTCGGCCGGTCCGCTCGCGTTCGATAAGGGACAGGCGGCGCGATCGACTCGCCTGCCCCTACTGACGAACGCCACCCGGCGCGAATGGTGTCATCCATGGCGTGCTATTTTTCGCGCACGCAACGATCAGCTTGGCTGAGCGGACGCCTGCGCCACGTTCTGTTGCAGATGGGCGACCAGCGCATCGTCGAGCTTGAGGCGCGCCGCCAGCATGCTGAGGTAGCCGCGCTCGGCGGCATTGTCGACGTCGATGGCCAGCAGCGACGCCGCGTAGATCTCGGCCGCTTCCTCCTGCGTCGAGGCGGCGCTGGCCACCGCATCGATGTCGAGCTTGGCACGCAGCTCGTCCATGACGAAGGCCTTGTCGTCGGCCGCGAGCGGCAGCTTGTCCATCTCGGCGAAGATGCGCGCCTGCTCCTGCGCATCGACATGGCCGTCGGCCTTGGCGGCCGCGATCATGGCGCGCAGCAGATGTCGCGCGAGGGCCTGCTGTTCGGTCGGCGTCGATGGGTTGAACGGCGTGCCGCTCGGCGCCGGAAGCATCGGCACCGGCGCCTGCTGCTGGGGCGGCTGCTGCGAACCTGCGGGCGCTGCCTGCTTGCCCGCCTGCCAGTCGCGATAGGCCTTGTAGGCGAGCGCACCGACGGCAGCCATGCCGCCGAGCTTCAGCGCCTCGCCGCCCAGCTTGCGCCCGGTCTTGGTCCCGAGAAGGATGGCGGCCAGTCCGCCGGCCAGCGCGCCGCCGCCTGCCCCGCGCAGGAAGTCGCCACCCCCTCGGGCTCCCTGGCCTTGTTCTCCCTGCCCCTGGCCTCCCACGAATTGATCCAGCAACCGCTTCGCGTCGAACATGCAGCCTCGCTTATTCCCGTTTGATGTCGCGAGTGCATGTGGAGTGAAATTGTGGCGAAAGCTAGCGCCGGAGGCCGTCAGTTCGGACGTTTCGACAGCATCGCCGCCGCGGCGAAGCCGGCCGCCGCAACCAGCATGATGCCCGCCAGGCCCCACAGGACGGGCGTATAGCCCCCGAATGCCCCCCAGGCCAAAGAGGCGAGCAGCGGACCGGCCGCCCGCATGATGTTGGTCGGCATGGTGAGCGCGCCCGATACGACGCCGTAACCTTCGGGACCGATGAACTCCGGCACCGCCATGCCGCGCAGGATGGTGACGAGGCCGTTGGCGACGCCATAGATGATGGCGAACAGGATCAGCCCGTAGACGTCGCTGATGCCGGTCGCCAGCATCGCCATCGAAATCGGAAAGGCAAAGTAGATACCGGCGCCGAGCTGGATCGTGGTGATGTGCCGCTGCCCCACCATCAGCAGGACACGGCCCACGACCTGCATGGGCCCGATCAGGGCGATGATCGCCATCACCACGGCAATGGGCACGTCGCGGGCTTCGAGCAACGGGATCAGATGGAAGCTCATGGCGGAAAAGGCGAGCCCGTAGCCGGCGAAGGCGACGACAAGCCCCCAGAAAGCCGGCACGCGCACGGCGGCGGCCAGCGGACTCTTCTTGTCCGTCCCTTCCGTGGCCACGGGGGGAGCGGCAATCGGTACGGCCTCCTCGTGCGGTCCCGGAACGAACAGCCAATGGATCAGGAAGGCGACGCTGAGATTGATCGCCGCCAGTACTTCGAGCGCCGGACGCCAGCCGACATGTTCGATCAGGAGCTGCGTGAATGGAATTCCGAAGGTGCTGGCCAGCCCGCCCAGGAACGTCATCAGCAGGATCGCCTGCTTGTAGCGCGGGCCGTAGACGCGGGTGATCACCGCGAAGGCCGGTTCGTAGAGGATCACGGCCTGGCAGGCACCCAGCCCGATCCACATGGCATAGAAGACCGGCAGCGACTCCACGCGCGACCAGACCATCAGCAGGATCGCCGCCAGCAGCGATCCGCCGGTCATCAGCAGGCGTCCATGGCCGCGATCGATCCATGCGCCGACGGGAATGGAGCAGAGGCCGGCGGTCAGCAGCCCTGCCGACAGGGCGCCGAACATCGAGCTACGCGACCAGCCGAGTTCCTGTTCCATCGGTCCGATGAACAGCGGGAAGGTATAGTAGACGAGGCCCCAGGAAATGAGCTGGCCAAGGGAGAGCATCCACAGGATGGTCGACGGGCGTTTTCGCCACGGTCCTCCTGCTCCACTCTTCGCCATAATGCTGCCGATCCCGCCGACTTGCTTCCAGGCGAGGACTGTAGAGTGAACTTTAACAGCGTGGAATCTCGTTTCTCGGGAGGCAGGATGGCGGAAACCAAGCGCATCAATATCGCCCTTCAAGGTGGCGGCAGCCATGGCGCCTTCACTTGGGGCGTGCTCGATGCCCTGATCGAGGACGGCCGCCTGGTCTTCGAGGCCGTGAGCGGCACCAGCGCCGGCGCGATGAACGCCGCGATCATGCTGCAGGGCTGGGCCAACGGCGGACCGGCCGGTGCGCGGGCCGCCCTCGCCGCCTTCTGGGGCGAGCTGGGCCAGATGGCGGTCGCCAGCCCGATCCGGCGCACGCCGCTCGACCGCCTGCAGGGCAACTGGAACCTCGACGAGTCCGCCGGTGCCCTGTGGGCCGACATCATCCAGCGCACGCTCTCGCCGTGGCAGCGCAACCCGCTGAAATTCGATCCGCTGCGCGATCTGTTGCGCCGGCACCTCAACGCGGAAGCCGTGCACGCCTGTCACGAGGTCAAGGCCTTCATCGCCGCCACCAACGTACGGACCGGCAAGGTCCGCATCTTCACGCGCGAAGAGCTCTCCATCGACGCTCTGCTGGCCTCGGCCTGCCTGCCCAATGTCCACGACGCCGTGGAGATCGACGGCGAAGCCTATTGGGACGGCGGCTTCCGCGGCAATCCGCCGATCTGGCCCTTCATCTACAGCAGCGAAAGCACCGACGTCGTGATGGTCGAAGTCGACCCGCCGTCACGCACGGATATCCCGCGCAGCAATGCCGAGATCGCCGACCGCCTGAACGAGATTACTTTCGGCGGCGCGCTGATGGCGGAGATGCGCGCCATCGCCTTCGTGCAGGAGCTGATCGACAATGGCGCCATCACCGGCGAGTTCAGCCACCGCCTGAAGAAACTGCTGATCCACTCCATCGGCGATCCCGCCACGCTGGCGCCGCTGGGTGCGGTCAGCAAGTTCAATATCGAGCCGGAATTCCTCAATATGCTGTTCGCGGCAGGCCGCGCGGCGGGAACCCGATGGCTGTTTGAAACGTTCGATAAGGTCGGGCGCGAGAACAGTGTCGATATACGTGCGCGCTTCCTTTGAGAACTTTACCGGAGACTTCATGCGCATCGGCATCGACCTCGGCGGCACCAAGATCGAAGGCATCGTATTGGGCGACGATGGATCGGAACGAGCCCGGATGCGCATACCGACGCCGCGCGATTGCTACGAGGCCACGGTCGAAGCGGTCGCCGGCCTCGTCCGCGATCTCGAAGCGAAGGTCGGCACGCGCTGCCGGGTCGGCGTCGGCCATCCCGGCGCCATCTCGCCGGCCACGGGCCTGATCAAGAACGCCAACTCGACGCGCCTGAACGGCCGGCCGCTCGACGTCGATCTCAAACATGCGATCGGCCGCGACGAGGTGCGGCTCTCCAACGATGCCAACTGCTTCGCCGTCTCCGAGGCAGCCGACGGTGCCGGGGCCAGCGCGGCGATCGTGTTCGGTGTCATTCTTGGCACCGGCGTGGGCGGCGGCATCGTGATCGGCGGAAAGCCCCTGGTCGGTGCGCAGGCCATCAGCGGCGAATGGGGTCACAACGCCCTGCCCTCGCCGCGCGACGACGAACGGCCCGGACCGGCCTGCTACTGCGGCCGCCGCAACTGCGTCGAGGCATGGCTGAGCGGGCCCGCCTTCCAGTCGCAGTTCGCCCGCATTTCCGGTCGCGAACTCAGCGCCACCGACATTGCCGAAGCCGCCACGCAGGGCGACCGCGTCGCCGGCCAATGCTTCGATCTCTATTGCGACCGGCTGGCGCGGGCGCTCGCCAACGTCGTCAACCTGGTCGATCCGAACGTCATCGTCCTGGGGGGCGGCCTTTCGAAGATGAAGGCGCTTTACAGTCGGGTGCCCGAACTCTGGAAAGACTACATTTTCTCCGAACGCGACAGCATCGCCACGAAGCTGGTTCCCCCCAAGCACGGCGATTCGAGTGGTGTGCGCGGCGCCGCCTGGCTGTGGCCGATTTAAATCCTGCTACCTGAACGGCGGCTCGTCGAAGCTGCGGAGCTTGCGCGAGTGCAGCGAGCCGATCTCGTTGCGCAACAGGTCGATCGTCTCCAGACCGATATGAAGATGCTCGCCCACCGCTCGCTGATAGAAGCGCGTCGCGGCCCCGGGCAGCTTGATCTCGCCGTGCAGCGGCTTGTCGGAAACGCAGAGCAGCGTGCCGTAGGGCACGCGCAGGCGATAGCCCTGGGTGGCGAGCGTGGCGCTCTCCATGTCGACGGCGATGGCACGGCCCTGATTGATACGCCGCCGCTCCTGCGACCAGCGTAGCTCCCAGTTACGATCATCGTAGCTCACGACCGTTCCGGTGCGCAGCCGCCGCTTGAGCGCATCGCCGCGTTCCCCGGTCACCCGCTCGGCCGCCGTCTGCAGCGCAACCTGCACTTCGGCCAGCGCCGGCACCGGCACTCCCGGCGGCACCAGCTCGTCGAGGATACGGTCGCGCCGCATGTAGCCATGCGCCAGCACATAGTCGCCAATGGTCTGCGACTGTCGCAGGCCACCGCAGTGGCCGATCATCAGCCAGCAATGCGGACGCAGGACGGCGAGATGGTCCGTCGCATTCTTGGCATTGGAAGGACCGACGCCGATGTTGATCAGCGTGATGCCGCCCCGGCCATCGGACCGCAGCAGGCTGTAGGCCGGCATCTGGAAACGGTGCCAGGGCGCCGTTGCAATGGCGGCGTCGGCGGCTTCCGGTGAATCGCCGCGCTGGACGATGGCGCCGCCCGGAAGCACGAGCGCCGTGTAGGCGCCGTCCGGTCGCGCCAGCTCCTCCAGCGCCCAGACCAGGAAATGATCGACATAGCGTTGATAGTTCGTGCACAGGATCCAGGGCTGGATCGTGCGCCAGTCGGTGCCGGTATAGTGGATCAGCCGCCGCAGCGAATAGTCGATGCGCACCGCATCGAAGAGGGCCAGCGGGCGCGGCCGGCCGTCCTCGAACTCCCAGAGCCCGTCGACGATCTCGTCGCCGACATTGGCGAGGACGGCTGTCGGAAAGTAACGCGCCAGATCGGTGACCGAGAGCTCGCCATGGACGAACTCGTCGCCCGCCTCCGTGACGAAGGGATACGGGATCTCCTGGTTGCTGCTGCCGACCTCGATCCTGGCGCCGAATTCCTCGGCCAGCGGCCGTAACTGTTCGAGCAGATACTGGCGAAAGAAGGTCGGCTGCGTAATCGTCGTCGAATAGAGCCCCGGCGCCTGGAACTTCGCCCAGGCCCGCCGCGTGAAGTGCACGGCGCCCGACGGCCGCCAGTCGACGCTGAGTTCGGGGTAGCGAAACTTCAACCGCTCTTCCGCGGTCGGCACGGCGCCGGTTTCGGTGTAGCGCGCCAGTGCTTCGCGCAGTGCCGTGCTGGCCGCCGTGTGGAGATGCTCCAGCCGCGCGACCGCCTGCTCCGGCGTCAATCCCTTCTGGTCGGCGTCCCTCGCCGTCATCTGCCGCTCTCCTGTGAGACGGCCATCAGTATGCCCAAACGGGCGTTACTTGCACTCGGGCTTGGGCAGGGCCTCGAGACGGGTGATGCGATACTCGATGCCGCCTTCGCTCTGCTCGTGCGTCCCGTAGAGTTCGATGCCGTTGTCGAGCGTTACGCTGCTCATCTCGAACGCAGGCTCGCCCTGCTTCTTCGCATCGTCGTCGAAGAAGCCCGCGCGGTAGTAGATCCGGGCGCGGCCATCGGCCAGGCTCTCCGCACCCTTGGGAACCTTCACGTCGGCCAGACGCTTGGGCACCCGGCCGATCAAGGCGTTGACGGCCAGTGGCGGCTTCACCTTGTCGCCGAAGAAGAACAATCCCTCGAAGCCGTTCTCGCCGGCCTTCGCAGCGCGAAGGGTGGCGCGCAGGATGGCGGACGGGAAATACGTGCCGGCCGGCAGCCTCACGGACTGGCCCTCGGGATCGCTGAAGCGCGCTTCGCCCGAGCCATCGTCCCCCAGCGTCGCCTCGCCCTTCACCACGCTGGCGCGGCGTCCGCCCGAGGTCGAGCGATGCTCGAAGGAGAGCTTCTTGCCGTCCTTGCTTTCCGTCATCTGCGTCTGCTGCTCGCTGGTGACCGAGCCGCGCTGACCGCTCAGCTCCAGCCGCAGGCGCTGGTTGGCGACATAGCCATCGCAGGTGAGCTTGAGTTCGTAGGCATAGCTGCCGGGCGCTCCGCCGCTCGGCTTGCCGTTCTCCAGCATGGTCACGGTATAGGCCGCCCTGTGAGGCGTCAGTTCCTGGGCCACGGCCGGAACGGCAGCGGCAAAGACGAAGGCGGCAGGCGCAAGCAGGCGGAGATTCAGCATCGCGGCCTCGGCAGGGCTTGGAGTTGGACAAGACGAGCATCGATGGCGAAGTCGCCGTAGTCGAGCAACATCGAACGGGTGATCCCGTTGCCGAGCAGGTCGAGGGCCAGCTCGTACTCCGGGTGGGCGCCCTGGTCGTTGGCCGCGAAGAAGGCGAAGCGCACGCTCCACGATGGCTGGTTGCGCATCAGCGCAACATCGCCGCGCACGACAGGCGCGCCGGTCTGGCGCGGCGCGCGACTGATGACGGCGTTGACCAGGAAGGCACCGTCGAGCCGGGCGCCGTCGAACACCGAGTAAGAGGCGGACTTGTCGCCGTCGCGCGCATGGCGCAGGACCAGCGAAAGATGTGTCGTCGGGAAGAGTGTACCGGCCGGCAGATCGAAGCTGCGGACCTCGGGCAGCGTGAAGTTCGCCCGTCCCTTGCCCCCCAGCGATTCGAGGTCCGCATTGCCGCGCAGTTCCTCCTCGATCTCCTGATCCTGGATGTTTCGCACACTGAAGCGAAGGGCGAGGCCGTCCTTAGTCTCGTAGCTGGTAAAGCTCGAATCGGTTACGAACTCATCGCCTTCGCTGCGCAAGAACCTGAGCTGGATGCGCTGCTTGACCTCCCAGCCCTCGCAGGCTTCGACGGTCTCCAGGACCATGCGGCCGTTGACGTCGACGATACCGCTGTTGGGCCGCGCCACCGAGAGCTTCATGTCGTAGGTGGCGCGATGCGGCACCAGCGGCGATTCCGCCGTCTGGAGAGGCTGTTGCTGCTGGGCGTCGGCGACCCTTATCCACAGGGCGAGCAACAGAAGCGCTCCGACGGCGGTGACGATAACCGCTGTTTGGACGCGAGGACGGCGATAACTATAACTGGTCAACGGACACTGGCGTGGGGGCTAGGCCTTGTAGCCGACGGCCCAAGCGTAATATCCATGCGCGCGGAATACCAGAATGATCGCCTGCGTCAGGGCTGCACAGGGAGGATAGCGTAATGGCAAACGGCAAGCCTCGGGTTCTCGCGACCCGCCTCTTTCCTCCCGATGTGGAAGCCCGTCTCTCCGCGAACTTCGACGCCGTGCTCAATCCGCAGGACCGGCTCTACGATCGCCCCGCCCTGATCGAGGCAGCGGCCGGTTGCGACGCCATCATGTGCGCCGCGGGCGATGGGCTGAACGCCGAGACGATCGCCGCCCTTCCCGCCTCGATCCGCATGATCGCCACCTTCTCCGTGGGCTACGAGCACATCGACGTCGCCGCGGCGGCCAAGCGCGACATCATTGTCGCCAACACGCCCGACGTGCTGACCGACGCCACTGCCGACATCGCCATGCTCTGCCTTCTCGGCGCGGCGCGGCGCGCGCACGAGGGCGCCACGATGCTGCGCACCCATCATTGGATCGGCTGGGCCCCCACCCAGCTCATGGGCACGCACGTCACCGGCAAGCGACTCGGCATCCTGGGTATGGGCCGCATCGGCCAGGCCATGGCCGACCGCGCCCGCGCCTTCCGCATGCAGATCCACTACAGCAACCGCAGCAAGCTGGCGCCCGACCTGGAAAAGGGCGCGATCTTCCATGCCAGTCCCGACGACATGCTGCCCCACTGCGACTTCCTCTCGATCAACGCACCGATGACGCCGCAGACCCGCAAGTGGGTGAATGCCGAGCGCATCGCCCGTCTCCCCAAAGGTGCCATCGTGGTCAACACCGCCCGCGGCGGCGTGGTCGACGACGAGGCCCTGATCGCCGCCCTGAAGAGCGGACACCTCGCTTCGGCCGGTCTCGACGTCTTCGACGGCGAGCCCAAGCTGCACCAGGGCTACTACGACCTCGCCAACGCCTTCCTGCTACCGCACATGGGCTCGGCAACGGTCGAGACGCGCAATGCCATGGGCTTCAAGGCGCTCGACAATCTCGAGGCCTTCCTCCTCAGGAAGCAGGCGCCGCCCGACCTTGTGAAGGTTTAGGCTTCTTGGGAGAGCGCGACGCGCTCTTGACCTTCTTGGCCACAGGCTTGGCCGGAGCGGCGGCCGGCTTGGCAGCAACCGGAGCCGGCGCGGCCGTCTCTGGCGCCTGTACCGTTGCCGGCGCTTCGGTCGGACCTGACGCGGGCTGCGGCGCCGCCTTGTAGGCGGCCTCGTCCCAGCTTGCGGCCGGCGCGTCCGAGCTGGAGCGCAGCGGCGGGCTGTATTGAACGCCGTCCTCGGAGACCTGACGTTGCGGCTCGTTGTAGTCGACCTCGTAAGGGTCTTCGCCGTCGGCACGCTCGTTGCAAATCCGGCGGCCACGGAAGATGCGCCACATGGCGCAGTCCTTCTTGGTCACGACCGACGCGAGATGATCGGTCGAGGTTTTGTCGGAGGCGACGACGAACCCGCCGTCGGCTGCATAGCTTACTGCCGAGACCGCGACCGGCACGCCACAGGCGCCGGTCAGCAGGGACAATCCCAATGCCAACGGCAGGACAATATGAACAGGGAGCCTGAAAGAGCTCATAATCTTCTTAATAAAAAGACTATAACCTCTTGAAGGTACGTATTTTTTCCTAGCCGGTCAATTTCGGCCGCCCCTACAAGACCTAGTCCTTCTTGGGGGGTGGCAGACGCAACCCGATGTGCAGCTCGCGCAGCTTCTCGGCCGGCAGTTCGGTTGGCGCTTCCATCATCAGGTCGGCGGCCTGCTGGTTCATCGGGAAGCAGATCACTTCGCGGATGTTCGGCTCGTCGGCCAGCAGCATGACGATGCGGTCGACGCCGGGCGCCGCACCGCCGTGCGGCGGCGCGCCGAACTTGAAGGCGTTGAGCATGCCGCCGAAGCGCGCCTCGACATCCGCATTGCTGTACCCGGCAATGCCGAACGCCTTGTACATGATCTCCGGGCGATGGTTCCGGATCGCGCCCGAGCAAAGCTCGATGCCGTTGCAGACGATGTCGTACTGCCAGGCCTTGATGGTGAGCGGGTCCTGCGTCTCCAGCGCCTCGAGGCCGCCCTGCGGCATCGAGAAGGGGTTGTGGCTGAAGTCGATCTTCTTGGCCTTGTCGTCGTACTCGAACATCGGGAAGTCGACGATCCAGCAGAAACGGAACTCGTCCTCGGCGACGACGCCCAGGTCCTGGCCGACCTTGGTGCGTACCTGACCGGCGAACTTCCAGGCGGCTTCCGGCTTGTCGGCCACGAAGAACACCGCATCGCCGTCTTCTGCGCCGGTCAATTCCTTCAGCTTGGCGAGGCGGTCGCCTGTCACGAACTTGGCGATCGGCCCCTTCCCTGCGCCGGCTTCGAGGATGATGTAGCCGAGACCCGGCTTGCCTTCGGACTGCGCCCAGGAGTTCAGCTTGTCGAAGAAGCTGCGCGGCTGTGCAGCGGCCCCCGGCGCGCGCAGAGCGCGCACGACGCCACCCGCAGCCACGATGCTGGCGAAGACCTTGAAGTCGGAGCCCGCGAAGACCTCGCCGGCATCGACGATGCGCAGCGGGTTGCGCAGGTCCGGCTTATCGGTGCCGTAGGTGAGCAGCGCCTCGGCATACGGAATGCGCGGGAACGGGAATGGCGTCACCTTGCGCGGCATCTCCCGGCCGAAGCTTGCGAATTCCTCGAACACGCCGCCCAGCACCGGCTCGATCGCGGCGAAGACGTCTTCCTGCGTGACGAAGCTCATCTCGAAGTCGAGCTGATAGAACTCGCCGGGCGCCCGGTCGGCGCGCGCATCCTCGTCGCGGAAACACGGCGCGATCTGGAAATAGCGATCGAAGCCCGACACCATCAGGAGCTGCTTGAACATCTGCGGTGCCTGCGGCAGCGCATAGAACTTGCCCGGATGCAGGCGGCTCGGCACCACGTAGGAGCGCGCGCCTTCCGGACTGTCCGCTGTCAAGATCGGCGTCTGGAACTCCATGAAGCCCTGGTCGATCATGCGCCGGCGCAGGGATGCGATGACCTGGCTGCGCAGCATGATGTTCTTGTGCAGCTTGTCCTTGCGCAGGTCGAGGAAGCGGTACTTGAGGCGCAGTTCCTCCGGCGTCGTGTCGTTTTCCTGGTAGACCGGGATGGGCAGCGGATCGGCCATCGCCTGGACGACCATCTCGGCAGCGTCCAGTTCGATCGCGCCGGTCGCCAGCCGCGGGTTCACCGTGGAGGGCTCGCGGGCCAGCACCTTGCCGGTCACCGTGATCACGCTCTCGTTGCGCACGCCCTCGACCGCCTTGAAGACGGGGCTGCTCGCGTCCACCACCACCTGGGTCACGCCATAGTGGTCGCGCAGGTCGATGAACAGCAGATTGCCGTGGTCGCGCTTGCGCTGGACCCAGCCCGACAGACGGGCCTGCTGGCCGACATGCTCCGGCCGCAACTGGCCGCACGTATGGGTTCGGTAGACAGAAGACATTACGTATTTTCCGGGTTTTAGAAGCCCGGCAAAAGGCACGGAAAGCGCCATTAAGTCAAGGGAAGGCAGCCCTTCCGCAGTGGCCTTTGCCCCGTGCCGCGTCGCCCGCTATAGAACGCTCTAATGAAGCTCATAACCACGACCGATGAATTGGCGGCTTTCTGCAAGCCGCTGGCCGATACCGAGTTCATCACCGTCGACACCGAGTTCATGCGTGAGCGGACCTACTGGCCCAAGCTCTGCCTGGCCCAGGTCGCCGGCCCCGAGGACGCGGCCGCAATCGACGCGCTGGCCGATGGCATCGACCTCGCCCCCCTCGACGAGCTGATGGCAAACCCCAAGGTTCTGAAGGTCTTTCACGCTGCCCGCCAGGATCTCGAAATCTTCCACCTGCGCCTGAACAAGGTGCCGGGTCCGCTGTTCGATACGCAGGTCGCCGCCATGGTCTGCGGCCATGGCGAAGCTGCCTCCTACGAATCGCTGGCCACCAAGCTCGCCAAGGCCAAGATCGACAAATCCAGCCGCTTCACCGACTGGAGCCGCCGGCCGCTAAGCGAACGGCAGATCACCTACGCGCTCTCCGACGTGACGCATCTGCGCGTGGTCTACGAGAAGCTGAAGCGCCAGCTCGACAAGTCCGGGCGCTTCTCCTGGATCGCCGAGGAAATGGCGGTGCTGAACGACCCCGCGACTTATCGCGGCGACCCCGAACTTGCCTGGCGGCGGCTGAAGCCCCGCGGCTCCTCGCCTCGCCTGCTGGCGATCCTCAAGGAAGTGGCCGCGTGGCGCGAGCGTACCGCACAGCGGATCGATATCCCGCGGCAGCGCCTCCTGCGCGACGAGCAGCTGCTGGAAATCGCCAGCCATGCGCCCAAGACGGTCGAGGAGCTGGCCATGACGCGCGGTCTCGGCCGCGGGTTTGCCGAAGGCTGGCAGGGACGCGAGCTGATCGAGGCGGTCGACCGGGCCCGGGCCCTGCCCGACTCCGAGCTGCCCGCACGCGAACGGCCCGCCGAACAGATTCGCGCGCCCGGCGCAGTCGTCGATCTGCTGCGTACCTTGCTGCGCTTGAAGGCCGAGCAGGCCGGCGTGGCGGGCCGCCTCGTCGCGAACGCCGACGAACTCGACCGCATCGCCGCCGGCAAGCGCGATGTCCCGGCCTTGAAGGGCTGGCGGCGCGAGGTGTTCGGCGCCGATGCCGTCGACCTGATCGAGGGCAGGCTCGCCCTGGCGCTGTCGGGCGAACACGCCAAGCTCATCCAGATCCCGACGGAAGCGGACGCCGAAGCTTAGGCCGCTACGATCATCGGCTTGAGATCGAAGGCCTCGGCCGCGGTCTCGACCCGGCGGGCCGTCACGTCGCCCAGGCTGCGGCGCAGGTTTGACGGCACCAGCAGGCGCAATTCGCGCTCGGTGCGGCGCAGCTGGAGCTGCGGAAGAAGGCCGGGCGCCCCGCCGCTCAGATTGTAGGCGAGCCGGAGGCAAGCGCCGAGGCGCTTGGCATAGGCACGGCCGCGGCCGTCCGACAGCCGAAGCGCCGTGTCGATCATCGCCGACTTGGGATCGCTCTTGTAGCGATAGGTCAGCGCCATCGCGAGCACCGCCCGCTCGCGATGGCTCATTCCCGGCGACGGCAGATGCAGCACGCGGAAATAGGCCTGGTCGGCGCGATAGTCCGGATGGTCGTCCCAGGAAATGTCGCTGAGATGGCAGGCGGCCGTGCGCAGCACGCGGTCGGTCTCGCTCTCGCCGGCGAAGGCGGGCGTCAGCCAGTCGAAGATCTCCTGCGGCGAGAGATCGAAACGACGCCAGCCCGCCCCCTGCTCCTCGGCAAAGGCGATCAGCGGATGGCGCGCGCGCTCGGCAGCGCTCAGCCGCGAATAGTAGAAACCCTCGCGCAGACCGAAGGCCGAGAAGACGACATTGCGCGGCTTCAGGACGCCCAGCAGACGGTCGAGCGCCAGGCAGGCCAGCGGCAGCGTGTCGACACGACGGCGCGACACGCCCGGCATCTTCTCCAGGGACTTGGCGCTCTGCACCGCGATCAGCCGCGCCACGGCACGCGCCTCGTCGGCCGGGATCTCGTACTGATGGATGATGTGCAGCGGATAGCCCGCCTGCTCCATGTGCAGCCGTGCGAAGGCGCGCCAGGCGCCGCCCACGGCATAGAAGGTCTTGCCCTGTTCCTCGCGCAGCCAGCGTACGCTTTCGATGGCCTCGACGACGGACTTCTTCGGATCACCGCGCCCCGAGGACATCAGCCGCAGCGGACCGACCGGCAGCGTGCTCGATGCCCCCAGCCGACCGTTGCCGAGCGCCGCCAGTTCGAGGCTGCCGCCGCCGAGATCGCCCATGACGCCATCGGCATCGGGCATGCCGCAAATGACGCCATACGCCGAGAAGCGCGCCTCGTCCTGGCCGCTGACGGTATGGGCCACGATGCCGGGCCGACTGGCGATTTCGCGCATGAAGTCTGCGCCATCGACGGCGTCGCGCACGGCGGCCGTGGCGACCAGATCGAGCGTCGTTACCTTCATGTTGTGCGCGAGAATCATGAAGCGGTCGATGTTGACCAGCGCCATCTCGACGCCTTCGGGATTCAACCGCCCGGTTGCATCGAGGCCGCGGGCGAGGCCGCACAGCACCTTTTCGTTGAAGACAGGCAGAGGCGCCCGGCTCGCCCGTTCATAGACGACCAGGCGAATGGAATTCGAGCCGACGTCGATGATCCCGACGCGGCCCCGATCGAGGGGCCCGCGCATCTCGGGGGCGCCTGCGGTGCGTTCGCCG
>WBZX01002089.1_pt1 | contig 14039 bp, 14 predicted proteins | sample 5204211 | NCBI WGS metagenome assembly WBZX01 (sample SAMN12344362, study PRJNA552823) | activated sludge metagenome | biome: Activated sludge suspended growth; feature: Nitrification reactor; material: Wastewater; isolation source: activated sludge from nitrification reactor of wastewater...
AGAGCGTGACCTGCCTCGTCAACGTCACCGAGATTCGAGACGCGACGCCGGAGGAAATCCGCAACGGCCGGCCGCTCGATGTCGCGTCCGGCACGGTGCACTGAAGCGCATCCGGCGAGGCCGCAAACAAAAAAGCCGGGCTGCCCCGGCTTTTTTTGCATGGACGCCGCGCTTACTTGGCGGGGCAGGCCTTGTCGCCAGGGATTTTGCCCGGCAGCTTGAGGAAGGCCTCGAACGGGCCCATCACGCTCATGGCTTCCATCTTGGGGCCGGTGAACTTCAGGCGGCCGAACATCATGGCCTTCATCGGGCCGTATTCGCCCGCGCCCATTTCGTCCCACTTCTCGGTGGTGGCGTGCATGGTGTAGTCGACCGCATGGTCCATCTTGGCGTTCTGCACGGCGCCGCCGTAGACGCACATGGCCTTGCCGTCCTTGGAGACGATCTTCAGCTCGGTCTGGGTGGCTTCGCCGCAGTCGGTGCGATACAGGTGGATGATCTTGTAGCCGCGGCCGGCGTCGTTCTTGATCCATTTTTCGGCCAGGCCGTTGGTCAGCTGGGCGTCCTTGTTCCAGGCGTCGCAGGCCTGGGCGGTCCACTCGGCGGACATCATGGCGGGGGCGGCCTGGGCGGCGCCGGCGAAAGCGGTCAGCAGGACCGCAGCGATGCTTGCGTATTTCATGGTGCTCCTCCTATTTGGGTATTGGGGTACAGCTTGGTGGTGTGCGAAGAAACTTTCTCCGAGGCAGCACGGTAAACATGCCGCCTGGGCTTGTCAATGCGGCAGCCGGTTTTTTACAAGTCCGTACAGCCAGGTGCCGTGCAGCGCGCCGGCGAGCGCGGCCAGCGCGCCGATCGAGCCCATGCCGACCAGCGAGAAGATGGGGCCCGGACAGAGTCCGATCACGCCCCAGCCCAGGCCGAAAATGAAACCGCCCAGGATGTAGTTCACGCGGCCCGGTTCCTTGTTCGGGATCACGATGGCTTCGCCGTCGAGCGTGAGCAGGCGGCCGTAGCGCTTGAGCAGCAGCACGCCGGTGAGGCCGGTGGCGATGGCGCTCATCATGATTCCGTACATGTGAAAGGACTGGAAGTAGAACATTTCCATGATGCGGTACCACGAAGCCGCCTCGGACTTGATCATGACGAAGCCGAACGCCAGTCCGGCAAGCAGATAGGGCAGGAAGCGCATGGCGGATTACCAGAAAATGGAGAACAGGTGCGGCGTGATCAGATGCGCGGACAGCATGCCGCCTGCAAAGATGCCGAGCACGGCCAGCAGCGATTGCAACTGCAGGGTCGACAGGCCCGTGATCGCGTGCCCCGAGGTGCACCCGCTCGCATAGCGCGTGCCGAAGCCGACCAGCACGCCGCCGACGAACATGACGATGACCGACAGCCACGACAGGTCGAACAGCACCGGCGGCAGGAAGCCGCCGGCGATGGGCACGTTCCAGTTGGAGAACATGGTCAGCGCGGCGACCGAGAGATCGACGGGATCGGGATTGGCGAACACGATGCCGGCGAGGAAACCGCCGACGACCGCGCCCAGGGCAAACACCAGGCTCCAGCTATGCTCGCGCCAGTCGTAATGGAAGAAGTCGACGCCGACCACCTTGGGTTGGGCGATGGCGCACATGTGGCGTAGATTGTTGGAAATGCCGAACGAGCGGTTGCCGATCCACAGCATGAGCGGCACCATCATGCCGATCAGCGGCCCGGAGACATACCAGGGCCAGGGGGCGTAGAGCCAGGCGAAGACGGTGTTCATGGATCCTCCGTTGGATATTTTCGTTATTAAGCAAAACGTACTAGCCGAGCAAGGCTAACACTTTTATTTATGGGCAGTCGAGAGGCTGGCTTCGACGAGGCCGATGCGGCGGGCCAGCCTGGCCGCCTCATCTGCGCGTCCCTGCTCGGTTGCCTGCTTCTCCTGCAGCTTGAGGTAGGTCAGCAAGGGCTGGCGCCAGCCTTGCTGCGACGCGGTGTCGACGGCAAGTGTCAGGGTGCCGGCGTCGGCTTCCCTGCGCAGCAGCAGGAGACTGGCGTCGAGCAGGCGGGATAGCGGATCGCCGATTTTCCCGAGAACGTTCGGACGCGCGGCCGGGGCGGCAAGCAGCAGGTCGCGATGCTGGGCAGGGAGCGTCGCGGCGTCGAGTCCGGCCCAGTCGAGTGTCAGGAAGCGGTGGTAGGCAGCGTCGGCCGGGTTGGGCTCGACGCGGGCAAGATCGGCGTATTCGGCGCAGGGGTCGTCGATCAGCATGGCGCGCCGGGTCGCGCAGCGCACCAGCCACAGGTGCGCGGTATCGGCCGCCCGGCCGGCGCCGCCGGTCGCGGCCACCGCCTGCTGGAAATAGCGCTCGGCCAGGACATTCTCGCCGAGCAGCGCGTACTTCTTGTAGCGTTCGATCAGATCGGCGGCGTCGCTCTTCCAGTCGGGTGGCGGCGGACCGCCGCTGCCGCAGGCGGTCAGCAGGAGCAGGGCGGCGGTGACGAGCCGTTTCCTCATGGCAGCTTCACCTCGGGATCGCGCGCGAACGGCCATTTCCGGTTGATCTCGTTGACCAGGGCATTGGCCTTGCGCACGGCGTCGTCGATTTCCGCGCGCAGTCGCGCGATGTCCTGCGTGCCTTCCTTGACGTTGGCGGAGATGTCGACCGCGTTGCTCATCAGGGCGTCCGCCTTCTTCAGGCTGGACTGCGCGTCGTTCAGCATCAGGCGAACCTGCGCCAGCGATTCGCGGGTGTGCTCGGCCACCCCGTTCTGCGCAAACAGCCACTGGTCGGTCTTGGCGGCCATGCCGTCCATCCTGAGCGCGAGGCCGTCGAGCTTGGTGATGAGCGCACGGGTCTTGTCGAGCGAGTCGGTCACCACGCGGGCCTTTTCCGGGCTGCCGAGGACGCCCTCGAGCACGCCGTACTCGCCGGTCATGCGACCGGTCACGGTCTTCACGTTGGCGAGCGTCGCGTTCATCTCGCCGTCCTTGCGGGTCAGGTACTCGACGTTGCCGAGGATGGCCTTGACCCGTTCGACCAGGACCGGGATTTCCTTGCTGATGTCGGCCGTGAGCAGCAGCATGGTCGAGTTGTCGGGCAGCGCGGGTGCCTTGAGATCGGGCGAGTCGACGCGAATCTTGGCGCCGCCGACGAAAGGCTTGTCGAGCGTGAAACTGCTGTTCTGCCGCAGCCATTTCGCGTTGCGCTGCAGGAGCTCGACGTTGATGACGATGCCGCCCGCGTCGTTGAGGTCGAGGGTGGAGACGCTGCCGATCTCGATGCCGGAAAACACGAGCGGCACACCGGGGGCCACGCCGTCGGCGCTGGCGGCCGCCAGCTTCAGACGGTAGGTGGGCTCGAAGAAGCCGCGCGCATGCAGCAGGTAGACGACGAACGCCGCCGCCAGCAGCAGGGTGGCGGCGGCGAACAGGCCGACCTTGAAATGAAAGGGATTCGATTTGACAGCGTTCATTGCGGATAAAGCGCCTGGTTCCAGCTGAAGTCGTAGATCTCCCACGTGCCCGTCATGCCCGGCTGCGCGGCAAGCCGGCGGATGAAATCGGGATAGGGCACATCGTAAAGCATGGCGCCGGGCCGGTCGATGACCAGCCGCGGGCGCTTGAGCACGAGCGCGCGGGCGAGCTGGGTGACGAAGCGCTGCGCCGGCGTCATGTCGGGATCGCGCAGCGGCGCGATGTCGGCAAAGCCCAGCGCGTCGAGCACGGCTTGCGCCTGGCGGGTCGATTCCGCGGCGTCGAAATGACGCTGGTAGAGCGGGATCAGCGCCACGTTGTCGAGCGCCGACAGGTTGGCGCGCAGCGGCAGGTCGGGCGCGACGCGCGCGACTTCGTCCGGCAGCGCGCCGACCGCCGCGCGCAGCGCATCGCGATCGGCGAAAACCGTCAGATGTATTTGAGCGCCAATGACAGCACCTCGATCGCGACGATGGCGAAGAATACCCGCATCATGCCGCGCAGCACGGAAACGGGAACCATGAACAATTTCTTCGGCGTCTCGAGGCCGGCGGTCACCGGGATCAGCGTGACGGCCAGGCCGAACAGCGCGCACTTCACCGCGAGTCCGGCGACGATGCGGAAATCGAAGATCTTGGCCACGGTGCGGGTGAAGGCCTCGAAGCCCGCCATGGTCAGGCCGTAGATGGACAGGTACGCGAGCAGCAGGGCGAGCAGGCCGGCCAGGCTCGCCAGCGCGACAACCGACACCACGCCGCCGATCAGGCGCGGCAGGAACTCGAACTGCATGGGCGGAACCTTGCAGTGCGCCAGCGCATCCAATTCGTTGTTTACCTGCATGAGGGCGACTTCGGTGTTGATGGCGCTGCCCGAGCGCAGGGCGATGAAAAGCGCGGTGAGAAAGGGCAGGAGTTCGAGCACCAGCACGCGGATGGTCATTTCGGTGGCGAATTCGGTGAGGCCGAAATCGCGTGCGGTGGAGAGGATGATGCTGATCATCAGCCACGAAATGACCAGTGCGTAGCCGAGAAAAACGTGAAGAATCTGGACCGCGGTGAAATAGACCTGCTTGACCACCACGTCGAAGGTGGCGCGGTTCCAGGTGGCGCGGTCCAGCAGCAGCAGGAGTGCGCGGCCCAGGAAGGCGAACATGCCATAGCCGACGGTGAACCAGCCCGCGATCTTGGCGCCGAGCGACTCGATGGATGCCGCGAGAAAATTCATCGCGGCATCTTAACGCCATCCGCGAAGCTTGCGCCATCCGCAGGCAGGCCATACAGTTTTGCAGACGAGGAGAAGACGCACGATGAATGAACGCATGATTTCACTGGCGGCGCTGACGCTGTCCCTGCTGGCGACGTCGGTGTACGCCGCCAGCGGCACGGTGCTGCGCAACGACAAGCTCTACGCCCAGCCCAGCGCCACGTCGGCGGCGGCAGGCAGCGTCGCCAAGGGCGCCAGCGTCAACGTGCTGTCCAAGCAGGGCGGCTGGCTGCGCGTATCGTCCGGCAAGACCACGGGCTGGATCCGCCTGCTTTCGGTGCGTGTGGGCGAAGGCGGCCTCGGCGGGGCGGGCCTCGGCGACGTGGTCGGTGCGGCCACCACCAAATCCGATCCCAGCCGGGTCGTCGCCGTGGCCGGTCTGCGCGGCCTCAACGACGAAGAACTGAAACAGGCGAAGTTCAACGCCGAGGAAATGGGACGTCTCGACGCCCTGGGCGTATCGGGCGCGCAGGCCAGGAGTTTCGCAGCCCAGGCCGGACTCGCCGTGGCGAATGTGCCGGCCCTGCCGAAGCCGGTCTCGCAGCAACCATCGTCCTCGCCCTGGGAGCCCAACTGATGAAGAAGACCTGGCTGGCCCTCACCCTCGCGCTCGCCATCGCGGGCACGCAAGCACATGCCTTCGATCTCGGCAAGCTGCTCGAGGAGCGCATCAACAAGGAACTGGAAAAGCAGGACAAATCGAAGCAGGCCCAGCAACCGGCGCCCGCGCAGTCTTCGACGCCGGCGCCGGCCAGCGCGCAGAGCGCGGCGGCGAGTCCCCCGCCGGCCAAGCAGAAGATCGATACCCGGCAACTGGGCTTCGCGCTGTTCGGCGAGTACACGCCGGAAGAGGAAAACCGCATCGGCCGCCAGATCGCCGGCAACCTGCTCGGCGCCGTGCCGCTGGTGCGCGACGATGCCTTGCAGCGCTACGTCAACCTGGTCGGCAACTGGGTGGCGCAGCAGAGCGGGCGCAACGACGTCACCTGGCGCTTCGGTGTGCTCGATACCGACGACATCAACGCCTTTGCCTCGCCCGGTGGCTATATCTTCCTGACCCGGGGGCTCTACCGGCTGCTCAACAACGAAGCGGAGCTGGCCGGCGTGCTGGGGCATGAGATTGCCCATGTCACCAAGAAGCACCATCTCAAGGTGCTGAAACAGTCAATGCTGATCGGTGCGCTGGGCCAGGCTGCGAGCAACAAGGCGCAGGGCAGCGACCAGGTCGTGCAGAACCTGATCGGCAACGGCGCCGAGATCATGGCGCGCGGCCTCGACAAGGAGGCCGAATTCGAGGCCGATCGCGTCGGCATGGTGTTCGCCGCCCGTGCGGGCTACGATCCCTGGGGCCTCCCCACCGTGCTGCAGGACATGGCCGCGCTGCCGGCCAAGGACAGCCGCACCAGCCTGCTCTACAAGACGCACCCGCATCCGGCCGACCGCCTGGCCGAACTCGGCGAGGCTGTGGGATCGCGCATGGACGGCGTGCGCGGCAAGGATCTGGCCGACCGTTTCTACCGCATCAAGTGAAACGCGCCGCGGCCAGGCTGACGCAGGCGGCGCTGTCCGCGCTGTTCGTGCTGCTGATCGCGGCACACGCCGCGGGCGTGCTGCCCATCGCGCCCATCGAGCGCGCCGAGGCCTGGCTGTACGACACGTGGCTGAAACACACCGCGCCGACGGGAGCGGACGACCGCATCGCCATCCTCGATATCGACGAGGCCAGCCTCAAGGCGGTCGGGCGCTGGCCCTGGAACCGCGACGTCATGACCCGGCTGCTCGATCGCCTCTTCGACCATTACGGCGTGGCGGCGGTCGGCTTCGACGTGGTGTTCGCCGAACCCGACACCAGTTCGGGCCTCGGCCAGCTGCAGCAGCTGGCCGAGCACGATCTGGCCGGCAGCCGCGATTTCCAGTCGAAGCTGCGCGAACTCGCGCCGCGCCTCGATTACGATGCGCGCTTCGCGCATGCGCTGGCCGAACGGCCGGTGTCGCTCGGCTACTATTTCATTCCCGCCGGCTACGGCGACGCGAAATCCGGCGCGCTGCCCGCGCCCGCGCTGCCGCGTGACGCGTTCAAGCCGCTGGCGCCGGGCGCAGTCGCCACCGGGTACGGCGCCAATCTGCCGGTCTTCCAGCGCGCCGCGCCGGGCGCGGGTTTCTTCAACATGCGCGCCGATGCCGACGGCACCGCGCGACGCATGCAGCTCGTCGCTCCTTACGACGACGGCTATTTCCTGGCCCTGTCGGCGTCCACCCTGCGCGTCGCCTTCGGCGGCGATCCGGTGCAGGCCGGGCTGACCGCCCCGGGCGTGCCCGGACGCGACAACCGTTCGCCCTGGATCGAGGTCGGCGGCCTGCGCACAACGCTGTCGGCCGACGGCAGCGTATACGTGCCCTACCGCGCGGGCTCGCCCTTTCCCTACGTGTCGGCGGCACAGGTGCTGGCCGGCAAGGCGCCGGTGCCGCAGCTGGAGAACCGCATCGTGCTGGTCGGTTCCACCGCGCCCGGCCTGACCGACCTGCGCGTCACGCCCTTTTCCAGCACGTTTCCCGGCGTGGAAATCCATGCCCATCTGATCGCCGGCATGCTCGACGGCGTCACCCGCAGCATGCCGCCCTGGGCCGACGCTGCGCGCGTGGCCGCGGTGCTCGCGCTCGGCGCGCTGCTGACCGGCGTGCTCCTGCGCTTCGGGCCGGTGGTCGGCCTGGCGGTGTCCCTGGCCCTGCTGGGGGCGCTGCTCGCGGCCTACGCCGCCGCGTGGAAACACCTGTGGGTGGTGCCGATGGCCGCGCCCATGCTCACGGTGGCCGGCCTCTATGCGTTCAACACCGCCTACGGTTTCTTCGCCGAGTCGCGCAGCAAGCGGCAGATGACCCGCCTCTTTGGCCAGTACGTGCCGCCCGAGCTGGCGGCCGAAATGAGCCGCGATCCGGCGCACTACACCATGGAAGGGCAATCGCGCGAGATGAGCGTGCTCTTCTCCGACATCCGCGGCTTCACCGATTTCTCCGAGAAGCTGCCGCCGGCCGAACTCGCCGAGGTGCTCAACGCCTATCTGTCGACCATGACGCGGATCGTGCAGCAGGAGCGCGGCACCATCGACAAGTACATCGGCGACGCCATCATGGCGTTCTGGAACGCACCGGTCGACCTGGCCGACCACGCCGCGCGCGCGGTGCGTACCGCGCTCGCCATGCAGGCCGCGCTGCCGCAGCTGAACCGGGAGTTCGCCGCACGCAACTGGCCCGAGGTCAAGATCGGCGTCGGCGTGAACACGGGTCGCATGAGCGTGGGCAACATGGGCTCGGCATTCCGCATGTCCTACACCGTGATGGGCGATGCGGTGAACCTCGGTTCGCGCCTCGAAGGCATCACCAAGCAGTACGGTGTCGGCATCCTCGTCACCCGGCCCACGGTCGAGGCCGATCCCGAGCATGCGTTCATGAAGATCGATGACGTGCGCGTCAAGGGCAAGGAAACCCCCGTGGCCATCTACGAGCCGCTGGGCGGGAAGGATGGACTGAGCGAGGCAGTGCGGCAGGCCGCCGCCGACTTCGAGGCCGCATTCGCGTTGTACCGGAAGCAGGACTGGACCGCGGCCGAGGCTGCGCTCGCTGCGCTCAACGCGCGTGCGCCGCGCAAACTCTACGACATCTATCTCGAACGCATCGCACATTTCCGCGAGGTGCCGCCGCCCGCCGACTGGGACGGCGTGTTCGTCTACACGACCAAGTAGCGGCGATAATGCAAGGATGAAACTTACCGTACTCGGCTGCAGCGGCGGCATCGGCAGCGGCCGCCACACCACCTGCCTCAAGCTGGACGACGACGTGCTGATCGACGCCGGCAGCGGGCTGACCACGCTCGATTTCGAGCAACTGGTGAAGATCGACCATGTTTTCCTGACCCATGCGCACCTCGACCATGTGCTCGGCCTGCCGCTCCTGCTCGACAGCGTCGGCGATATGCGCGCGCAGCCGCTGGTCGTGCATGCCCTGCCGGCGGTGCTGGAGGTCCTGTCGGCGCATCTGTTCAACTGGAAGCTGTGGCCGGACTTCAGGGAAATCCCGAGCAGGCAGGCGCCCTGGCTGCGCTTCGAGCCGATAGACCTCGACGAATCCTGCAGCCTGAAGGCGCGCGCGTTGCGTCCGCTGCCGGCCAACCACGTCGTCCCCGCGTGCGGCTACCATCTGGCGACGCCGGCCGGCAGCCTGGTCTTCAGCGGCGACACCACCCGCAGCGACGCCTTCGTCGCGGCGGTGAACGCCATCCCCGACCTGCGTCATCTCATCATCGAGACCTCGTTCGAGAACGAACTCGTCGACATTGCGCGGGCATCCAAGCACCACTGGCCCGATTCGCTGGCGGCCGAACTGGACACCCTGACGGTACGGCCCACCGTGTGGATCACCCATCTCAAGCCGGGCAACGAGGCGGCGATCCTGAACGAACTGCGTGCCGCCGCACCGCAGTGGGCGGTGGAAGCCTTGCAGCAGGGACAGACGATCGAGCTCGAGTAGCTCAGGGCGCGAAGCGGGCGAGTTCGGACTCGAATCCGGCGGCCGTCCACGCCGCATGGCTTTCGCGGCTGAACAGGGTGACCACGCCGGCCATTTCGCTCCAGCCGTAGCCGCGGCACGCAGCCTGCAGCGCCGCGCTGTCCTGCGGCAGGCGCGCAATGCAATACACGACGTCACGGGCGTAGACCAGGTTGTAGGGCTGGTTGCGCTGATGCAGCGCATCCAGGTGCAGCCAGGCCTGCTCGCGGTCGGCAAGGCGCGTACACGGCAGCGGGTAGGGCTGTGCGCCGCCATTGTGGACGAAGCGTGCGTCCTGCACCGGTAACCCATCGGCCTGCACGAAGCTCTGGAAATGCAGGTGGTTGACCGACGCGCCGGCGCCGGCGCTGTTGTAGCCGAGGGCGAGCCCGGGCAGTCCGGATGCGGCGCACAGATCCCAGGCCCAGCCATGCAGCTCCGGCGTGAGGTATTGCGGCAGGCCGCGTCCGGGTTCGGGTACCAGCAGGCCGTGCAGCCGGGCGAAGGGAAACTTGTTGTAGAGCAGGCGTGCCTCCTTGCCGCCAAGCTGGCCCGACCAGAGGATTTCCTTTTCCAGGAAGGGTTTGTTGAAATGGAAGCCAGCCGCATCGAAGGGGCGCAGCAGGCCCGCGTAGGTCTGGCCGCTGGCGCGCGGCGGACGCAGGGCGCGCAGCGGATTGAACATGGCCTGCCAGGCGCCGTCGCGGCGGCCTTCCATGCGCCCGAGATGCGCGAAGCCGATCGTGTTCAGCTTGAGGAAGACCATCACGTCGTCGTCCGGTTCGGCAAGCGTGCTGCCGCGCCGCAGCGTGGCGGCGACTGCATCGGCCAGTTCGGCGTGGCGGGCGGCGAGGGCGGACTCGAGCTGCGCCCACAGGGCGCTGTCGTAGGCGGCATTGGCGAGGACGAGGATATAGACGCCGAGGCTGCGATGCGCCGCCAGCATGGCGGCGAGACCGTCGGCGAAATCCTGCTGGAAGCGTGTCGTGGAGGCGAGGAGCGGCGGGGTGGGGGCGGCGGTCGTCATGGCGGGGCACTATACCCCATCGCCATGCCTGGCTCACGCGCGCGGCAGGCGCCAATCCGCCGCGCGCAGGGCGGGCCGCTCAGAGCTCGCCGTTCGCCCCGGCGCGCATCACGCTATCGATTTTCTCGCGGATGGCCATCGCCCCCTTGCGCAGTTCCGGGGTGATGCCCATCTGCTTGCCGGCCATGTCGAGCCAGGTGACGTCCCAGTCCAGGGTCATCACCCAGATGTTCTTGTCGGCGTCCTCCATGACGGTGATGCGGCACGGCAGGAATACGGCCATTTCGGGGATGATGCGCAACAGGTCGCGTGCGACCGCGATGTCGCAGAAGCTGTATACCTCGACGCGCGGCGCGGTGTCGTCGTTGAGCACGGCCTTGAAATCCTTCCACATCAGGTTGTTGCCGACGTATTTCAGGTTTTCCTTGTTGGCGCGCAGCATCATCGACTCGATCACCTCGTCGAAGCTGATGCCCGGCTTCACCTTGTACTTGATGGCGAAATAGTTCATCGCTTCGCGCGCATCCATCTTCATCATGTTGGCCATCATCGGCATGGCCATCTGCAGCCAGCGCTTCTTCTCCTCCGGCTTGAGGATGCGGTTCATCTGGTAGTCCCGGTAGGGCGGCGGCGGGGCCTGCTGCACCATCATCGGGCCGTAGGGCGTCTGCACCACACCGATCCAGCTGTTCGGCGAGATGTTCTCCAGGTAGGGGTTCGCGGCTGGCTTGTCGGCCGCCAGCGCAGTCAGGCCGAACAAGCCGGCCAGGACGAGCAGGGCAAGGCGCATCATGGCGTGTCTCCTCTGTTATTCGATCTTGTCTTCATCGTACGCACGCTGGCGTGCGCGTCAATGAGACATTCGCGGGCACGCATCGATTCAGGCCCGTTGCCGGAAGTGTGCATCGAGGGCGGCCAGTTCCCGTGCCGCGGTCGCGAGGTCGCCCTGTCCGGCGCAGGCTTCGATGCGGGCGGCGCCTTCCTGCAGGGTGGTGGCGCGCATGCTTGCGGCGGCACCGCGCAGCGCATGCGCCTCCGTACGCACGGTCTCGGCGTCTCCCGCCTCGATCGCCAGCACCAGCTTGGCCAGGCTGGCTTCGGTGGTCTCGACGAACACGCTGGCGAGTTCGTCCACCAGATCCGGATTGCCTGGATAGCGGGCGGCCAGCACGGCACGGTCGAACAGCGGTGCCGGCGCCGGTGCCTGATCCGGTGCGGCGGGCAGCCACTGCGCCAGCAAGGCGGTCAGCGCGGATTCGGTATAGGGCTTGGACAGATAATCGTTTGCTCCCGCCGCCAGGCAGGTATCGCGAAACCCCGTGCTGGCGTTGGCCGTGAGCGCGATGACGGGCAGGCGACCGTTGTCGCCGGGCAACTGGCGGATACGGCGGGTCGCTTCGAGGCCGTCCATCTCCGGCATCTGCCAGTCCATCAGGACGAGGTCGAAACGCGCGTCGGCGAGGCGTTCGAGCGCCTGCGTGCCGTTGACGGCGATGGCATACGACAGGCCCATTTCGTCGAGCTGATGGGACAGCACCTTCTGGTTGACCGGGTGATCCTCCACCATCAGCACGCGCCCGCTCAGGCGCGTGGGCGTGGACTTCGGCAATTCGACCAGGGGCAGCGTGGTGGGGGGCAGCAGCAGCATGAGCGTGAACTGGCTGCCTTCGCCCGGCGTGCTTTCGACCGCGAGACGCCCCCCCATGAGCGTGGCGAGCTGGCTGCTCACCGCAAGGCCGAGGCCGGTGCCGCCGTAGCGGCGCGTGGTCGAGGAATCCGCCTGCGAGAAGGCCTGGAACAGATAGGTGCGTGCTTCCGGCGCAATGCCGATCCCGGTGTCGCGCACGCTGAAGCGGCAGCCGACGTCGTTGCGCACCTGCTCGCATTCGAGAAGCAGCTCGACCCTGCCGCCATGGGTGAACTTGATCGCGTTGTCGACCAGGTTGAGCAGGATCTGGCGGATGCGGGTGGGATCGCCGAGCAGCGCCGGCGGCGGATTGTCGGGCAGCACCAGCCCGAATTCGAGGTTGCGTTCCAGCGCGCGCGCCTGGAACAGCGACACCACGCCCTGCATCAGTTCGACGGGCGAGAAGGCGACCTCCTCGATGACCAGCTTGCCGGCCTCGATCTTCGAAAAGTCGAGAATGTCGTTGATGATGGTGAGCAGGCCTTCCGCCGAGCTTTTCAGGGTGGCGACGTATTCGCGCTGCTGACCGTCGAGCGGCGTTTTCAGGAGCAGGCTGCTCATGCCGAGGATGCCGTGCATGGGGGTGCGGATTTCATGACTGACGTTGGCGACGAATTCCGACATGGCGCGCGCCATCTGCAACGCGGCTTCGCGCGCGGCCTCCTTGGCGGCTTCTGCAGCGCGCCGTTCCGAAACGTCGCGCATGATCGCCTGGATGACCGGCCTGCCCTCGAGCTGCATGGCATGCAGCGCGATTTCCGTTTCGAAGACCGAACCATCCACCCGCCGCGCGCGCCAGTCCATGTCGGAGTGCCCGGTTTCGCGTGCCAGGGTGATGGCCTGCATGGCATGGTCCATGGCCAGCATGCCGTTGGCCTGGACGGGTGTGCCCAGCTGCGGGATCGGCGTACGCAGGAATTCACCCACCGTCTGCATGCCGAACATCGACAGCGTGGCCGGATTGCAGTCGGTAAAGCCGTGGTCGTCGAGGATCACGACGGCATCCGAGTTGGTCTCGAACAGCGTCTGGTATTTTTTCTTCTCGTTCTCCAGCAGGCGGGTCTGGATCAACAGGCGACGGCTGACGAACACCGCCACCAGCGCGGCGAGCAGCGTGGCCGCGATGCCGAGAACCAGCATCAGCCTGCGCGTGGCCTGATAGGCGACGTAGGTCTGGCCGAGCGCGGTTTCGTTGGCTTCGCGCTGCAGGCGTGTCATGTTGTCGAGCGCTTCGACCAGCTGGTTCTGCAGCGGGATGGCCTCGTCCTGCAGCTCCTGCAGAGCGATGAGGTTGTTTCCGCTCATGGCCTGCTCGACCACGTCGAACATGACCGGCTGGTTGCTGAAGGTCACGCTGTCGATCTCGCGCATGAGCACGTGCTCCTCCTCGCTGTCGAGCATGGGCGAGAGCTGGCCGCGATCCTTCGCGTAGCGCTCGCCGTACTCGAGGAATTCGATGAAGAGCGCGTCCTTTTCCCAGGGGTCGTCGGTCACCACGATGTTGTGCATGAGGACGGCGCGATCGCGCAGGGTGTCGCGCATGCGCGAGGCAAGGCGCGTCTTCACGTTGTTCACGGTCACCACCGTGTCCAGCTCGCTGTTGAGCTCCGCCATCTGGGCGACGCCGAGACCGATCACCGCCAGCATCATGGCCAGCGCGGCCGTGAAGCCGATGCCGACGTTGAAGATCAGGCCGCGGGGGGAAGGCAGCATGATGGCGTGCAGGGCCGGGCCGGGCGGAGCGGGAAAGGGAGGAGGGGCAGGGGAACGCGTGCAGCCATGTGCGGGGCGACGGGACTCAGGGCGCCGGTTGGGGCGCGTCCGGCAGGGCGACCCGGCGCGCGCCGTCGAAGTGCTCGCGCCAGTAGCGCTCGCCGAGGCTGGACAGCATCACGCTGCCGGTGCGGCTGCTGGTGGCATGCACGAAGCGGTTCTCGCCGAGGTAGATGCCGACGTGCGAGAAGGACCGGTTGAGGGTGTTGAAAAAGACCAGGTCGCCGGGCCTGAGTTCCGATTCGGCCAGCGGCGCGGTGGCTTCGCTGAGGGACAGG
>WBZX01000408.1_pt2 | contig 14036 bp, 6 predicted proteins | sample 5204211 | NCBI WGS metagenome assembly WBZX01 (sample SAMN12344362, study PRJNA552823) | activated sludge metagenome | biome: Activated sludge suspended growth; feature: Nitrification reactor; material: Wastewater; isolation source: activated sludge from nitrification reactor of wastewater treatment...
GGTCCGCCGAGAGACAGGACCATAAACGGACGGAGCTGTGGCTGCTGCTACGCGATGGGGAGCGCCCGAGCGACGTGGTGGCGCATCATCTGATCTCGAAGGCGCTGCGCGACACCTATCTGGAATTCGCGACCCACGTCGCCATCGGCTCGGCGGCGCTGCTGGCGCTATCATTGATGCTCGGCGCCTTCGGCGATCGCGCTCCCCTCTGACGCCTGGAGGCCGCGTTGCCCGAGCCTGCGCAAAGTTGGCTCGGGCTTGCTGGCCGATCAGCCTTGCCTCGAGGAGCCGCCGCACCTGCCGGCAATGCGCGGTGCGGCGGAGGATCTCGCCGGGTCAGGTCATTTCTTCTTGGCGGCCGGAGCGGCGGCCGGGGTCGGCGCGCGCTTGGCGTCGTCGGCCGTGCCGGAGACCTTCTCGGTGACTGTCGGCTCGGCTTGAGGGCGCCAGGCACGGGCGAAGCGCTGTGCCTCCTGGACCTGCTCCGGCTTGAGCTGCTGCTCGACCAAGGGGCGTGCCTGAAGTGCCTCAGGGTGCTGCCGGGCCGCAGCCAGGTTGAAGTAGGCGTGGGCCTTGACGAGGTCCTTGTCGAGACCGACGCCCAGGGCATAGGCCTGTCCCAGCGAGAAGAGGCCGACGGGATTGCCGACCGCGGCCGTCTGCTGGAACAGCTCCATAGCTTTCTTCAGGTCTCGCTCGACACCCTGTCCAGTGAGATAGGCCTGGGCGAGGATGTTCTTGGCGCCGATGTGGTTCTGGGCCACGGCCGCCTGCAGCATGGCGGCCGCCTTGGCCGGGTCCTTGGGGACGCCGCGGCCTTCCATGGTCACGAGCGCGCAGTTGAACTGGCCGTTGGCGTCGCTGGTCTCGGCGGCCTGGCAGACGAGCTTGGCGCCTTCCTCATAGTCTTGCAGGACACCGCTGCCCTCGAGGTAAAGCATGCCGAGGCGGTTGCGGGCGGCGGGCGAGGCCTTGTCGGCGCCCTTCTTGTAGAGCTCGATGGCGGCCTGCGGGTTGGCCTGCGATCCGATGCCGAGCTCGAACATGCGGCCCAGGTAAAACGCGCCGTTGCCGTCTCCCGCCTCGAAGGCCTTTGCGAAATGCTCGGCGGCTTTCGAGTAATCCTGCTTGTCGAGCGCCGTGAGGCCCTCCTTGACGTCGGCCCGGGCCAAAGCCGGCAAGGTGAGCACGGACAGGGCAATGGTGACTGCGAAACGAGCGAAACGCTTCATCGTTCTCACTTTCCTCTCATTGTAATCAGTAGAGCTTGACGTTGACGCTGAGGCGCACCTCCGGCCCCGTGACCTTGGCCGTGCCCGCCTGCAGCACGGGCAAGGCGACGTAGAGATCGGTGGTCAGGCGATCCTTGCCGTAGGTCAGGCCGGCACCGGCGCCGATGAGATGCTTGTTGCGGTCGTTGGCGATGTCATGCACCCACCCAGCGTCGATGAAGACATAGGGGGTGAGTGGCGCGACGAGATCGGGCAACGGACCGAGCGCCGGGCCGCCGGCCGACTTCAGTCCGGCCGCGATAGCCGGCAGCGGAAAGTTGAGCGTGTTCTGGAGATAGCCGCCCCAGTCTCCCGGTGCCTGGGACATCGTGAAACCGCGTACCGACAGCGAGCCGCCAATGTACATCTGCTCGCTGGTGTAGAGGACGTCGGGCGTCCACTGCACGGTGGCGGTCGTGTACGACGTGAAGCCAGGGTCGTAGCGGCGGTAGTAGGTGCCGGTAGCATCCAGCTTGGTGAAGTCGGCGCGTGGTGCTCCGGGAGCATCGGATTGCGGACCGAGCTGAGAGCCGAGGCCCCGGCTGATCCCCGCGCCGCCGGCGACGAATGCGCCCTTCAGGTAGCGCTCGTAGGAGATGCCGGCGCGCACGGTGGGAAACAGTTGCGGCGTGAGCTCGGTGGCGTTGATGTAGCGGCTGTTCCACTTCTCCGCGAGCGCGCCGTCGAGCTTCAGCTTCTGCACGGCATCGCGGAACATGAGCCAGCTCGCCGAAAGCTGCGCCGAGGCCGTTCGGGTGAACATGTCGGACGTCGACGTGAGCTGCGACATGCTCTCCGAGTACGAGCCCTGGGCAGAGAACAGCCAGTATCCGTAGGGCACGGACGCGATCATGCTCAGGTTGTTGGCGATGCTGGTGCCCGAGTATGCGACGTACCAGGTGTCGTTGGCCTGGAGGAGGTCGTCGGCCTCAAGCGTGATGTCGGCGCGCTTCTCGAACGCCTTGTCGTAGCCGGTGTAGACGTACTTGGCGTTGACGCGCCAGGGCTCGTCGCGCCTGTTGGTCACCACGAGCTCGGAGCCGCCCGGCTTCTCGCCCGGGCGTATGTCGATGGTGGCCTTGCTCGACGGCACGCGGTTGATCTGGTCGAGGCCCTGCTCGAGGTCGCGCAGGTAGAGGACATCGCCGGGCGTCGTCGGGAACGCCGTGGCGATCTTGCTGCGTGGGCCGGGCGTGCCCTTCGGCTCCAGTTGCGCCGCGCCGTTCGCAGTGGCGCCGCCGGCGCTGGCCGGCTTGGGGTCACCGAGCGGTGGAGTGGAGCCGGCGGGTGGAGCGGCCGGCGCCGGCTTGCCGGCCGGCTCGAGTGGCTGGGCTGCGGTCGCCGCTTTCTCCGGCCCGGAAGCTCCGGCGGGCTTCTCGAGGTAGGTGATCTTCTCGATCACGCCTTCGACGATCTCGAGCTGCAGGACGCCGCTGGCGATGAGATCCTGGGCGATCGGATAGGTCCTCGTGGTGATGTAGCCGCGCTCGATGTAGAGCTTGTTCACCTCCATGATGAGGGATTCGATCTGGGTCTTGCCCATGCACGGCTTGTGCTGCCGTCGCACGACTGTCTCGACCTCCTTGCGATCGATGATCCTGGCCCCCTTGACGGAGATGCGCTTGACCGGAAAGCAGGGCTCGCCGGCTTCGCCGGCACCAGGGCCCGGGGCAACCTTGACATCCAGGCCGGTCGGACCCTTCTGCGCGCGCTCGCGCATCTCCTGCTCCTGCTTCTCCTGCAGGAGCTGACGGCCGCGGTCGCCGACCTGGGCCTCGGCGGTGGCGACCGGCATCACCATCGCGAGGAGGATGGCCGCCATGCCTGCCCGCGTCCTGCGTGAGGCCCGGTTACGCTGGACCATGATCACAGTACGCCACTCAGGATGCCGATCCGCTTCCGGTTCTTCGTCTTCAGGCTGGCGGGCTCGCGGCGCTCAACCAGGATGCCGTCGACGAGCAACTCGCCGTCGCGGGAAATCTGCAAGGATTCGGCGATGATATTGCCTGGGACGTGAAGCGTGATGCTTCCTTGCTGGGCGGCGAGGATGCCGCCTTCGAAGCCGTAGAAGATCCGGCTCCAGTCACCGAAGAAGCCGCTCAGGAGACCACCGGGGCGAGAGTAGGCTTGCGGAATGAGCTGTGCCTTGAATAAGGCAACGGGTGCCGTCACCGTCAGGCCGTTGACGCCGGATAGGATGCCGCCCTCATTGACCAGCCGAGTGCCGGCGGTGATCGTGAGCGTGCTCGAGGCAGCGATTGTGCCGCCGTCGCGGCTCACGTTCGAGATGCTGGTCGAATGACAGAAGAAGATGAGGACGCACTTCGTTTCGATCAGGACGCGGCCGAGCAGCGCAGGGCGATTGGTGACCTTGTCGGCCTCGACCGCTATCTCATGGCCGAGGATCTCGCCGCTGTTGAGCACGGTCCGCGCTTCGATCGAGACTCCCTCGGTGCCCGTGACGCTGGCAACTTCGCGTCCGGCGACGTATGTGCCGTAGTCGATTCCCGTCGACGACGGTGTTGGGTTCCTGCCGTCGCTCCTGCGCGTCGTGGCCGTGACGTTGTCGAAGGCGCCTGAGGTGCTCACGAAGACCGTCTTGTCGGCGAGCAAGCGTCCCGAGAGGTTTCGGACGCCGGTCTCGGAAGACACGAAGAGATCCGCTGATGCCGCGTAAATGGCGCCAATGGCTGCGAGCGATGTCGTCCTCACGGTGATCAGCCCGCCCGCCCGCACTGTGACGCCGCCCACCGACCTGTCGTCGCCCTCGACCGGCGAGCTGCCCTGGATGAGCGCGCCGATGTTGTCGACCGTGCTGTCGGCGACGATGAGCACGCCGCTCGACGTCGCCGTCAGGGTCGAACGGACGTCTGAGGTGCTGGCGATGGAGAAGGAGCCGGTGTCGACGATGGCGGACGTGCCGGCGGCCAGGTTGCTGGCGGTGACCGCGACTGATCCATCGGTGGTCATGCGCACCAAGCCCGTCGAGGTCGCGGTGACGCGGTCGAATGTGATGGCGTCCTTGCCGCTGAAGACGAGGTCCCGGGCCGACGACAGTCCGGTCCCGGAAATGCGAAGCGTTGCCGCCGCCTGCACGACCACGTCATCCGCGGACGAGGCGAGCGATGATGGACCAGCGCCAGCCGAAATATCGATGCCGCCGTCGGAAACGAGGTTGACTGCACCGTTGTAGGCAAACCCGGTGCCCGGCTTTGCCGCGCCCTGGTAGGTGACGCCCTTCGAGACAATGTCTTCGCTCGCCTTGATGGTCACGCCGCCCTGGCTGGCGGTGAGCGATGCTGATTTCTTGGATGATGTCAGTGCCACCGATTTGCCGGCGATGAAGATGTCGCGCTCGGCACGAATTCGCGCGTCGTCGACGATCACCTTGCCGTCGGCGGTGATCCAGAACTCGCCCGTGCTCGACGCATCGCCGGCAAAGCGTACGCCAGCCCCCTTGTCCGTAGCGGTGAGCCGGATGGAGCCTGCCCCGAGCGCGGCGCCCTGCTCGATGACGAGGCTCGCCTCCTTTACCTCGGTGGGCACCGACACCGTCGTCGTCCAGCCGCCGGGGGCGGAGGGCGAAGGACCCGGATCGATGCTGACGGTGGCGTTTCCGGATGCCAGAGCGAGGTTCATAGACTTGGGGACGGCCGTGTCTTCGATGTTGCCGCGAACCTGGATCGACCGGGCGACTACGTCGAGCTGCTGTACGGCGGCGGAGAGACCGCCTTTGTCGATCAGCACATCACCCCGTGTCACTTCCAGCTCGGGCCGGCCGTCGTTCATTCGCACCGGGCCCGTGAAGAGGCCGAGAGCACCAATATTGATGAAAGAGCCGCCGTCCACGGTGATGCCGTTCGGGTTGGCCACGACGACGTTGGCTTTGGGTCCCAAGACGGCCAATGGACCCTGCATGTAGGTGCGGTTGGCGGACGTGACCTCGTTGATAATGAGGCCGGCCTTGATGCTCTGGTTGTTCAGATCGACGCCGGCGGTGGGTACGTCGAACCGTGAGTAGGTGTTGTGGCTGACGCCGCGGCCGTTCGACGGCGCAATGTCGACGGTGATCTTGCCGGACGGCTGAACGGTGGCTGTGGTCGGTGTGGCCTTGTCGGGCACGACGCCCTGCGCGACGGCTGCGCTGCCCACTCCCAGAGCGAGGCTCGCCGAAAAGATCCACGCGGCCGGCGTCTTGGAAGCGCCATGGGATCTATATGCGCGGCGAGGCGCCGGCTGACGCCGTGCAGGTGCGGCGGCCACTGCCGAACGCGCACTGATTGCCCCCATTACGAACACCCGCCACGCAACGTATACAACAACACGCAGACCACAAATGAAGTGTGGTCGTCACGGCCGACGTTTAGGTGACTGCTCCGCATAAAGCAAGCTTGGATGCAGACGGAGCATGCGCTATCAGACGACATCGGTGCCGCTTCGACACACGAGCCGTTTGTTGCTTTCCTGAGCAGGTGTCCATGAATCGCTTTGTCGCTCTCAAGATTAGAACAACTGTTTTGTTGGCTGCTTGCGCAATGGTGATCGCTGCCGCCTCTGCCGAGCCGGGAAAGGCGAAGCTGCCTTCCAACGCTCCTTCTCCCAAGGTAGGTGGCACCGCGATCGCGCCGCCCGCCGCGAAGGCGACGGAGGAGGCGAGGCAAGCGCATTCCGCTCGCGGAGCCGTGTTCGGAAGCTGGCAGGTCATTTGCGGCGAGGCTCAATCCCTCGACCCGGCACAGCGATGCCGCATTGCCCAAAGCGTGCTCTCGGAGCGTGGCGACCAGCGCGTGCTGCTGGTGCGCGTCTACGGTAAGCCGTCGACGATGATGGTATCGACGCCGCACTCGATATTCCTGAAGCCCGGTCTCTCGTATCAGGCCGAGGAGGGACCGCAGCGCTTTGCCCCCTTCGAGACTTGCAATGAGGAGGGTTGCCACCTCGGTGTTCAACTCGACGACGACCTGCTGGCGGAGATGCGCGGGGCAAAGCGCCTGCTGTTCTCGTTTTTCGACGGCGCCGCGCATCGCGTGACGCTGCCTCTGTCGCTGGACGGGTTCGGCGAGGCCTACGCGGCGCTGAAGGACGGCGAGAAGCGCTGATGGACATGTTGCGCCCTGCCTCCTCTCGCGGCGTCCTCTCGTTGCTGGCGGTCGTGATCGGCCTCGCGGCCTGGTCGGCAAGCTGCAGCGCTCAGACGTCTAACCCGCCGTCAGCGCCGCCAGCCACTGTCGAGCACGCGCTGTCGAACAAGATCTGGCGCGCCAGCGATGGCCAGCTCGCGACCGTGGGCGATCTCGTCGGCGCCCTCGCCAAGGCCGATGTCATCCTCGTCGGGGAGCGCCACGGACACCATCCCCACCAGGACCGTGTCGTTTTCCTGCTCGAGGCACTCGCGGACCGCGGGCGGTATCCGGCGCTCGCCATGGAGATGCTCGAGCCCGAGCAGGCCGAAAAAATCGCGCGTTTCCGCGTCAAGGAGCCGGAGTACTCGACCCGGCTCGGCGCCGAGCTCGAGTGGCACAAGACCGGCTGGCCGTCGTGGGTACACTACGACCCGATCTTCTCCGTCGCCTTCACCGCCAAGCTGCCGATCCTCGCCGCCGATCTCGCCAAGGCCGAGCAGCAGCGGATCGAGACCTTGGCTCCCGAGGCTGCGGCCGATCCGGCTATCACCGACAGCTGGAGGGCGAGCATGAAAGCGGCGCACTGCGACCTGATCGAGCCGGATCGCCTGGAGCGCGTCACCAGCCTGCAGTGGCAGCGAGACCGTGCCATGGCCGGGGCTGTTCGCGCGGGCCTCGCCAAGGCGGGGCAGGTGCTGCTGCTGGCCGGCCGCGAGCACGTCCGCCGCGACCGCGGCGTGCCACGGCATCTGGCGCATGCAACCCAGAATGTCGTCGTTGTCGCCCTGGCGGACGTGAAGGAAGGCGACATCAAACCGGAGGCGTACGTGCCCGCCCGCGTCTCATCCGTCGGCGCGGCTCCCGTATACGACTACATCTGGTTCACGCCGGCGAAAGCCGAGCCGGGGGCGTGCGAGCGGCTGAAGGGTTCGGGCATCGTCAAGGCCCCACTCGCAGGCAAGTGAGGTGCGTCGCAATTGCCAGCTGGGTCAGCCCGCATGTCATAGTGGCTTCTCGTCAAACGGGTTGCGGCGCGTTTGCGTCGTCTGATTTCTTTTCCAGGAGCTCGCCTTCGGCGAGGAACCATTCATTGGGGAGCACTGTGCCACCGAGCTTGACGGCCTCCGAGTATTCAAGCCTGGCGTGCCGGTGCAGGCCGAACTCCTGGCAGCAGACGCCGCGATAGAACCGATACTGCAGCAGCCGCGTGTCAAACGTCGCCGACGTCCTGAAGGCTTCGCCGAGATGGTCGGCGTCCAATGCAACGCCGAGCTCCGCTAACAACTCTTCGGTTGAGGTCAGCTCGGCCAGCCTTGCAAGTGGACCGGGCCAGGACGAGATCGACTTTTTCCGGCTCAGGCGCTTCAGATGCTTGCGTGCCAGCGCCTGTGCATTCGCGTCGTTCATTCGGATCGAGCCGTACCACAACAGCATCCCCGGGCCGACGCCACCGGCTGCGTCGGCGTACTGCTGAGATCCGTCGATCAGAGCCTCGACAGCGGCTTTCCACATCTCGAGCGCGCGGTCCTTCTCGCCGGCGCGCCAAAGTGCCGTGCCGATTTCCCCGAAGAACGAGGTCGGCACTCCGTCCGTGACGTTCTCATAGCAGCGCTGCGCCGAGCGGTAGTCGGTCTCCGCATCGTGCCACCGTTCGGTGCACAGGTAGGCGAGCGCACGCTGACCGTAGGCGATGTGCCGGTTGTGAGCTTGTGCGGCCTGGATGCCGTGCGACAAGCCAGGGATCAGCCGGGCGTACTTGTCTCTATCCATGCCGTTCCGCGTCACCGGAATCCCAAGTAGATGTTACCTTGAGCATCGTAAGTGATAGCCTGAACGGGGCCAGCGTTCCACCTGTTGACTTGTGCATTGAACGACCTCTCACCACTGACGGTCAGGGGCTTGATATCTGCTTGCGTCCAGCTTGGTGATGTACTACCCGGCGCAACACCTTTCACCGAAACGTCCATTCCTGTTTGGCCCGGACGAACGCGGAACTCGAACTGGACGCCGGGATACTCGGCCTGTAACCAGTCGGCAATCCGCTGGTGAACGGCATTGCCGAATTCAGTCGTGCCGAAGCGTTCGGTTGAACCCGCTTGAACTCGTCCGATCGGAGACCCTGGGGGAGGCAAGAGATTGTTGAAGGCTGTCCAAATCTGGGCCCCTATTCCCGGGGCGGCGGAGAGCATGGTGCCGAATACTGCCATGCTGAACGTGCTTGCGGCAAGTTCACGGTCAGCATCGGAGAGTCGCTCCCAGCTTCCGTCACGAGCAAACCAGGCTTGGATAGCACGGGAGGCACGAGCGCGCTCGTCCTCGGAAGCATTCTGGTAGGCGGCGCGAGCCGCCTGCAGCTCTCGATCATAGCCAAGGCTCTGAACAAGCTGGATGTATGCTCCGCGCTCGAATATTTCGACGCCGCTCATTGGATTGGCAAATCGGAACTCAAAAGCCCGAATGTACGAGTACGCATTGTCGGGGTCGTTGGCGAGTGCACGCGCTAGGTCGTAGAGGTCGGATCCGAAGTTCACTCCGTTAGCGTTTAGATTTCTAATCTGTCCGCTCACTCCGGCCGCGACGATAGAGTTCGCGAGGTCGGATGCGACCTTGATGTACACGCCGTCGCGAGCGTCGATTGTTGTTCCTAGCTTGGCGTTAAGGCGGTCGAACGCTTCGTTGCCGCCGCCCTGGACTCGCCAAGCCAGGGCACAGTTAATAAGGTCGTCGAGCGAGACCTTGCCATTCTTCGCCTGCAGGTCAACGACCATTTGATCGAGAATCGCCAGCATCGTCTCTTTGCTCATGCTGGCGAGTTCGGACACAGGCACTCCGCAGGGGCGATTGTAGCCGTGCGTACTGCAGTCGGTGAGGACTTTTAGGGTGTTGTCCGTCTCGTCGAAGTAGAGCTTTTCTCCCTGAGCTATCGCGAGAGCTGCCGCGGCTGCTTCGCGAGGCGTCATCTGTCCCGCTTGGACGAGTGCGAGGTAGCTCTCGCGCTTGGCCAGTTGCTGCTGGAAGCTCGGGCTCGTCAGATACGCCTGCAGCTGGGCGCCGCTCATGCCGGAGAGAATAGCCTCCTGATATAGGGAGACTGCTTGTTGCCCCTGGCTGCGGACGTGATCGGGGATGGCGGCAGTTGCCGCGCGGACGTAGTCCGCCGCGTCCTTGATCTGGTCGGCGAGCTTGGCCAGGTTGACGCCAGGAATCTGCAGGGCGAAGTAGGTCGAGCTGACCACGCGCTGCACGTTGTTGACGTCGCGATTCAGTCCCGAGAGGTCGAGGCTCGCCCGGTTACGCACGTTGATGTCGCCCACACCAACAGTTGCGTAAGTGATCCCCGTCGTGTTGCGATAGCTGCCGCCGAGGTTACCGTCCCACGGGTGGTTCGGCGTCGCTGCCGAGTAGCTGATGCCGGCGTTGAATGTGTAGTAGGTGTCCTTGTCCTTATAGTTGTCGAATACGAAGTTGCCGGTGTCGAGCTTCAGGTGCCCGGCCTTGGAGTTGAGCACCGCCCCCATCAGCATCGTGGTGCGGCCGACGTAGAGGTCCATCACCTCCTCGGCGACGATTGACGTCGGCGTATCGGTGTATTTGCGGCTTCCGGCGGCGTAATTGCCCGAAAGAGAGAAACCGTTGATGCCGACGCCGCCGGCCGGCGTTGGTCCGATGGTGATCGAGGCGGAGAAGCCCCACGACGAGGAGGACGACGTGTTCTGCTTGGACGCGATGATCAGGTCGCGGCCGATGTCCATGTAGACGTTCTTCCCCTGGACTTGGGCGCCGAGGAACGAGGCGTCGCGGCCCGTCACGACGGAGATCGTTCCGTCGGCCGTCATGTTGGCGTTGGTGAAGAGGGTGGAGGACGCGTCCGAGCCGGCGGCGTGGCCGCCGATCGTCACGCCCTGGAGGCTGAGACCGATCGATGCGCCCCAGGAAGACGACGAAGATCGCGCGTTGTCGGCGACCGCGGCGATGATCAAATCCTGGCCGGCGATCAACGTTATGTCACGTCCGGCCGTGACGTTGGTGCCGCCAACAAGAGCGATGTCCTTGTCAGCCGCGATCAGAAGATCGCGTCCCGAACCGAGAATGGAAACGTGGCTCTCGGTCCACTCTTTCTTGGATTGCCACACGTCGTAGCGGAAGCCGATGCCGGTCGACATGATGCACTTGGAGATATCGCCGGACGAGCAGTTGGTCCAAAGATCCTTGAAGTTGTTGTAGTCGGACGGAATGAACTGCTCCATCAGGCCGCGACCGAGGCTGAAGTCGATGCCATAGCCGCTCGCCTGCTTCGCCTTGGCCAGCACGCTGGAACCACCCCACAGCAGCGCGAGCGAACCGTTGACCGTGCCCCAGCCGTCCTTGGCGGTGGCCAGCTGATGCACGGCCGCCAGCATCGGATTTTCGGCGATGTAGGCATAGAGCGCGTCGCGCGGGCTACCGTTGATAAGCGCCTGAGTGAGATTGAATCCCCTGACGAAGAAGCCCCAGGAACCGCCGCTCTCGTTCTTGTAGAGCCAGTTCTGCTTGGCATCGAAGGTGACCGAGCCGCCCGCCGTCAGGGTCAGGTCGTTCAAGGCCAGCGCCGAGGCGCCGAGCGCGTTGATGTTGCTCTTGGCGTTGATGGCGATGTCGTTGCCCTCGATGGCCGAGAGCACGGTGGCATAGCTGTTGTAGTCGGTGTTGGCCCAGCCGCCCTTGTAGGGGATGAAGACGAAGCTCGAGGTCTTGGCCTGGTAGGAGACGTACTTGAGCTCCTGCGAGACGGCGTCCATCACCACGTCGCGGCCGGCCTCGAGGTTGACCATGCCGCCGGCTGAGATGAGACCACCGGTGTTGCGGATATCGTTGCCGGCGTTGAGGATGATGTCGCCGAACTCGGTCTGGATGGCGCCCTGGCGGATGACCGGCAGCTCGCCGTAGCGCTGATCGACGTTGTGGGTCCACGAGTAGCAGACACCGAGGAAGCGGCCGTTACAGGTGTCCCATGCTCGGTAGTAGTTGACGTTAGCGAACTTGCCCGACATCGCCTGGTTGGTGATGTCGGTGCCGGCATTGAGCATGATCGAGCCGGCCGCTCCGATGTTGCCGGCGTTGTTCACGATCGATCGGGTGGCGCTGAGGATGAGGCCGGAGCCGGCCAGCATCTCGGCCGGCGTGAAGTCGAAGCCCCAGCCGCCGCAGGTGCCGTCGCAGCCGTGCTCGCTGGTCAGGACGAAGTTGGTTTTGACCGCCTCGTTGATGATGTCGCGGCCGGCGCCGATGATGAGGTTGCCCTTGGCCGACAGGGTGCCGCCCGTGTTGCGGACATCGACGCCCGCCGAGAGGCGGAGGTCGCCGGCGGCGATGATGGCCGAGCGCGTGAACGTCAGGCCGTCGACCAACGACGTGATGTTGATCGAGCCGGGGGTCGTCAGCGCGAGATCGGACTGCGAGGCCAGCGTGGCGCCGTTTGTGACGTTGAGGTCGCCGGCGGAGGAGACCGCAAGCGAATTGCGGGCGTAAACGACTGCGCCCGTGCGCGACATCACATCCTGGGTATTGATCCACTCGGATCCGACCGCGCCGACCAGTGCGCTTGCGAATAGACTCCGGCCGGTGGTGAAGTCGCTGCCGTCAGCGGCCGTGAAGCCGGAGGCGGTGAAGCTGCCGCCACGCGCGACCAGAGAGATGTCGTCGGCCAGGATGCCGCGCACCTCGAGGTTGCGGGCCGCAGACAGGGCCACGGTGTCGGCGAGGATGGCGCCGCGTACGGCGATGTCGCCTGCCGCCGTGACGACCTGGACGTTGGGCGCCTCCAGCAGGCCGGTGGCGACGGATCTGTAGCTCTGGATGTAGATGTCGCTGCCCGCGACGACGCGGCCGACGTTGCCGACGCTCGGCGAAATCAAGGACGAGAGGCTGCTCGAGAGAAGCGATGCGAACGTCGTGCCGGCCGGCTGGCCGGCGCTCGATACAAACGTGAAATCCCGGCTGGCGGTGATCTGGCCCTGGTTGTCGAACGTGCCGGAGAGGTGATTGATGACGACGTCTCTGCCGGTGATGCGGCCGAGGTTCGTCACGCTCTGAGCAACGTCGAGCTGCGTGACGGTGCCGGTCGAGGACAACGTCGTATCAAGGATGACGCTGGGCGTGTTGCCGAAGGCGAAGGTGCTGGCGCGCACGTTGCCGCCGGCGAGCTTGACGCTCGTGCCCGATGTTGCTTGCAGGGTGCCGGTGGACTGGATCGCGCCGATGCCGAAGAGGTTGATCGACTTGGTGCCGGAAAGGAGGATCGACGCGGCGGTCAGATCGTTGTCCAGCTGGCCCGACGATACGGTCCTGCTCGTTGTCGTGTCGGAGTTGGTCGTCACCTTATAGGTGGGCAGGAAGGCATAGGGCGTGGTGACCGTCGTGGTGCGGTCGAGGCGTGTCTCCGTCGTCGCGTACGCGATGGGCGTTGCGCCGAGAATGGATCCACTGGCCGACAGCGAGAGCTGGTTGGTCGCCGTCAGCGAGGCACCCTTGAGCTCGATATCGGTGCCGGCGACCAGCCAGACATTGTTGCCCGCGATCGAGACCGGGCGCTCCGTCTGGGTGGCGAGCGTGACCCACCACTCCTGCGTGCTGGACGTCGTACCGTGTGTGGTCGCCGACGATGAAAGGACGTCGCCGGTGTTTCGGATCGCCCCAGTATTGCTCTGGAGCATGACGTCGCCCTGCGAGCGGATTTCGGCGACGGCATTGACGATATCCTTGCCGGCGATGAGCGTGACCGCATCGCGCCCGTAGAGCAGCGTCTGGGTCGCAGACCCGTCCGAGTAATTGTTGATCCCGTTGGCCGCCGAAAGGTAGAGCTCGCCCGCGCTCGCCTGCATCGTCGACCGGTTGCGGATCGATCCTGCCGCCGAGGTGACCGAGATGCTGTCGGCCATGAGCGATGTCGTGTCGATATCGCCCTGGGCGGAGAGCGAAAGTGCGCCATTTGCGACGAGTGTTCCGGAGAACGTGAGCCCGCTGGCCCTGGCGGTGACGCTCAGGTTCCGAGACGGAGACATGGCGCCGGTGAGCGACAGCTGTGCTCCATCGATTGCGAGGTCGGTGCCGGTCGCAATGGCTCCGGAGCTCGTCACGGAGCTTGTGCCAGCGTGCAACTCGGTTGAGGTGCCCGAGGTCAGCGCGCCGCGGTTGTTGACCCAGTAGCCGGCGTAGAGCTGGATCCAGTCACCGGCGGTGACGGCGGCGTAGCTGTCGACGGCGGATTTGGCCGAGTAAAGCTGAGCGGAGGTTTTGGCGTTGATGATGCCGGAATTCGTGACCGAGCTGGTGTCGGCGTAGAGCTGTGTCGAGGTGCCCGAGGTCAGCGCGCCGCGGTTGTTGACCCAGTAGCCGGCGTAGAGCTGGATCGAGCTGCCGGCCTTGATGGCTGAATAGCTGTCGACGGCGGATTTGGCCGAGTAAAGCTGAGCGGAGGTTTTGGCGTTGATGATGCCGGAATTCGTGACCGAGCTGGTGTCGGCGTAGAGCTGTGTCGAGGTGCCCGAGGTCAGCGCGCCGCGATTGTTGAGCCAGTAGCCGGCATAGAGCTGGATCCAATCGCCGGCCTTGATCGCCGCGTAATTGTCGACGACGTAGTTGGCGGAGTAGAGCTGGGCCCAGC
>WBZX01000159.1_pt2 | contig 14028 bp, 17 predicted proteins | sample 5204211 | NCBI WGS metagenome assembly WBZX01 (sample SAMN12344362, study PRJNA552823) | activated sludge metagenome | biome: Activated sludge suspended growth; feature: Nitrification reactor; material: Wastewater; isolation source: activated sludge from nitrification reactor of wastewater...
GGACCAGCGCCCTCTACGGCACGGAGGGAGAAGTGCTTGCGGTCTGTGATTCGCGCTGGCCGGGGCCTGGCCACGCCCGCTCGGTTTGCGAACTCAAGTAGCTCTGCCGGCCGCGACTTCGCGCTGATAGTAGAGCATGTCCAGTTCCGGCGCGGGCTTGCCGAGGCCGGTGAGGATCATATGCGCCTGACCGCGATGGTGCGTCTGGTGATTGAACCAGTGATCGAGCGCCGGCATCAGCTCCTGCACGAATTCCTCGGGCGTGGAGACGCGGCGATAGCGGATCACGCCCGCCAGTCGCGTCTCGTCGAGGCTCCGGATCCAGTCGACGATGCGGCGGTCTTCAGCCTCGCGAGCGGCGCACAGCGAGTCGAACTGTTCGTACAGGATGGCGTCCAACCGGTCCGGTGCGTCGCCCTCGCCGGTGAAGCGCTTCATCCAGATTCGATCGGTGGCCAGCAGATGATTGAGCGTGCCCTGCATGGACTTGAAGAAGGCGCCCCGATCGGCACGATAGTCGACATCGGACAATTGCGCCGCAGCCGCATACAGACGGTGGTTGGCCCAGGCATTGTAGCCTGCGAAAGTCCGGTAATGCTCCTTCATGGTTGCCATCTTGATGCTGCGACGGTGGAGTTCAAGATTGATTGAACCGTTCAAGCTGTCCGCCGGTCGATAGCCCCTAGTACGCAGGAGTACCCTGATGACGAGACGAATCGGCATTCTGACGAGCGGCGGCGACTGCGCCGGCCTCAACGCCACGATACGGGCCGTCGCGCTGCGCGCCCAGCATGGCTATGGTTGGACGACGGTCGGCCTGCGTTATGGAACGCTCGGCCTGCTCGAGCGTCCCGTCGACGCGGTGACTCTCGATCCGGCGCGGCTGGATGCGGCACTTGCACGCCAGGGCGGCACGTTCCTCGGCAGCACGAACCGCGGCGATCCCTTCGCCTTTCCAATGCCGGATGGCGGCAAGAAGGATCGGTCGGGCGAAATGGTCGAGGGGCTGAAACTGCTGGACCTCGAAGGTCTTATCGGCGTGGGCGGCGACGGCAGCCTGGCGATCCTGCGCCGACTTTTGGCGCCGTCGGGCATTCCCTTCGTCGGAATCCCGAAGACCATCGACAACGATGTCAGCCGTACCGAGCGCGCTATCGGCTACTCGACCGCAGTCGCCATTGCCACGGAGGCGCTGGATCGCCTGCAGCCCACCGGCGCCAGCCACGAGCGCACCATGGTGCTGGAGGTGATGGGGCGCGATGCCGGCCATATCGCCATAGCGGCTGCGATCGCGGGCGGCGCCGACGTCGTGTTGATCCCGGAGGTCCGTTGGCGTCTCGAACGGGTGGTGAGCCGCATCGCCCGCCTGCGGGCCGGCGGGCGGACTTCGGCGCTGGTCGTCGTTGCCGAGGCGGCAGGCCAGTCGGATGAGGCGGCCGATCCTGCGGCCGACGCGCCCGACCATGGCGTGGGCGAATGGTTGGCCAAGCGGCTAGTCAAGGCCACGGGCGCGGAGGCGCGGGCGACGGTGCTGGGGCATGTCCAGCGTGGCGCCATGCCGACGGCGGAGGATCGGTTGCTGGCCTCCGCGCTGGGCGTGCGCGCCGTCGATCTACTGGCGGAAGGCAAGGCCGATCGCATGGTCGCGTGGTGGAATCGTCAGGTGATCGACGTGCCCCTCGAAAAGGTGGTCGGCAAGTCGCGGACCGTCGATCCCGACGGAACCCTGATCCTTACTGCCCGGGCACTGGGCATCTGCCTCGGCGATACGGCCTGATCAGACGACAGGATCAGCCGGCAAGGTCGGATCGCGTGATCCAGAACACTTCGCCTTCGCTCAACTCGGTGTCGAGCCAGAGGAAGGGCAGGCGGGGATAGGCGGCTTCCAGCGGATCGCGGCCACGTCCGATCTCGCAGACCAGGCCGCCGTTCTTCGTAAGGTGCTGCGGCGCCTCGGCCAGAATGCGATGCACCAGGTCGAGCCCGTCCTTGCCGGCGGCGAGCGCAAGGCGCGGCTCGTGCCGGAACTCGGGCGGCAGCTTCGTCATGCCGCCGGCATCGACATAGGGTGGGTTGCTGATGATGAGGTCGTAGCGATGTCCCGCCAGCGGCTTGAAGAGATCGCCCCGATGAACGGAGATGCGATCGCCGAGCCGATGTGCCGCCACATTGCGCCGTGCCAGCGCCAGCGCGCCGGGCGACAGGTCGACGGCATCGACCGTGGCACGCGGGAAGGCAAGTGCGGCCAAGATCGCGAGGCATCCGGAGCCGGTGCAGAGATCGAGGATGCGACGCGGCCTGGCGACGGGCAGGACGCCGCCAACCAGCATGTCACCGATGAAGGAGCGCGGGATCAGCGCGCGCCGGTCTATATGGAATCGCACGCCCTGCATGTAGGCTGCCCCCAGCAGATAGGGCGCCGGCATGCGCAGGCTGATGCGTGCATCGATCAAGGTGAGCAGCCGCGCCCGCTCGACCGATGTCGGCTTGAGGTCGAGCCAGGGATCGATACGATGGATCGGGAGGCGCAGGGCCTCCAGCACCAGGAAGGCGGCCTCGTCCACGGCATTGGTCGTGCCGTGGCCATAGCTGAGCCTTGCCTGGCGGAAGCGGCGGACCGCGAAATCGAAGAAGTCACCCAGTGTGACGAGAGAGGGTTTGTTAGCCTGAGCCATGCAGCCCTAGATTAGCCTGTCTGCCGCTGCCGGAGTGATCATGAATCGTCGCGCCCTTCTTCTTGCCGGCCTGCTCGCCTCGATGGCGTTGGGTCCGGTGCAGGCAGCGTCGGAGGTCAAGGTGATCTACGTGGGCGGTTGGGATTGCCAGCCCTGCTCGAACTGGAAGAATCAGTACAAGGCGGCCTGGCTCGCGTCGCCGGAGTTCGGGAAGGTGACCTGGGTCGAGGTCGATCCGCCGAAGCTCAAGGAGGCCTACCAGGAGCGTCACTGGCCCGGCGATCTCAAGCCGATCCTCGATCAGCTCCCGCGCAAGAACGGCACGCCGCGCTTCCTGATCGTGCGGGACGGCAAGATCGTGTCGAACGAGTTCGGCACTAACAAATGGACACAGACCATGTCTGATCTTCACCAGATTCTGCACTAGCATCATGGCAGGCGCTCTCGACGGGTTGGTCGTCCTCGACCTCACCACCCATCTCTCCGGTCCCTTTTGCGGCATGCAGCTTGCCGATCTCGGGGCTGACGTCATCAAGATCGAAAGCCCGCAGGGTGACGCCATGCGCGGCGCGCCACCCTTCGTCGAAGGCGAGTCGGCGCCCTTCATGCTGTGGAACCGCAACAAGCGCGGCCTCAAGCTCGATCTCAAGGACAAGGACGATCTCGCGACCTTCTGGGAGCTGGTCGATGGCGCCGACGTCGTACTGGAGAATTTCCGGCCGGGCGTCATGAAGCGGCTCGGATTGGGCTGGGAGGCGCTGCACGCGCGCAATCCGCGGCTGGTGCTGGGATCGATCTCGGGCTTCGGCCAGACCGGCCCCTATGCCGGCCGCGGTGGCTTCGATCTGATGATCCAGGCCATGTCCGGCCTGATGTCGGTGACGGGACCCAAGGACGGTCCGCCCTATCGCATCCCGCTCGCCATCTCTGACGTCGGCGCCGGCCTCTATCTTACAATTGGCGTGCTGTCAGCCCTGCAGGCGCGCCACAAGACCGGCAAAGGTCAATGGGTCGAAACCTCTTTGCTCGAGTCGACTGTGTCGCTGGGTGTCTACGAAGCAGCCAACTACTTCGCCAACGGCAAGCGGCCGGAGAAGCTCGGCCAGGCCCATCGCGGTTCTTCGCCCTATCAGGTGTTCCAGACCAGTGACGGCTGGCTGACCATCGGCGGGGCGCAGCAGAATTTCTTCCGCAAGCTTTGCGCGCTGATCGGCAAGCCGGAGCTCGCCGACGATCCGCGCTTCAAGGCCAATGCCGATCGAGTGCGCAACAACGAGCTGATCGTGGGGCTATTGCAGGAAGAAGTGCGCAAACGCAGTACCGCCGACTGGATGGCGATCCTCGAAGCCGAGGGCATTCCCGCCGGGCCGGTGCTGCACCACGACGAGGTGTTTGCCGATCCTCAGATCCTGGCGCGTGGCATGGTGGCGGAAGTCGACCATGCCAAGGCCGGTCGCCAGAAGACGCTCGGCGTGCCGCTCAAGCTCTCAGCGACACCGGGAAGCGTCCGTCGTGCTGCGCCGACCCTCGGTCAGCACGACGGCGAAATCCGGAAGAAGAAGCGGCGGTCCTAGCGCCAGCGCCGCTGGTACTTGTCGGGGACGCCGTCGCCGTTCTTGTCCCGGTCATAGCGGTCCGGAATACCATCGCCGTCGCGATCATGTCGGGGGCGATACTGCGGCGCCGGCGCGTAGTAAGTCGCTGGTCGATAAGCCGGCCGGTAATAGGTCGGTTGGCTGTAGTAAGTCGGCTGACTGTAGTAGCTGTTGGCGTAGTTGTAGTTCGGATACCTGTATCCGGCCGAACCGTAGCCTGGGCTGTAGCCGTAGGTCGTCGGATAGGAACCTGACTGTTCGACGCATCCCGCCGTCGCAACCAGCAGACCGGCGGCAGCAAGCCACCTCGCATTGCGCATCCAATCCCTCCACCGGGAAATCCCTTTGTCGTGCGGGACGTTTCCCATGATGGATGAAACGCATCGACGATGGCGTGGCGGCGGCGCAACTGAGATTTGTTGAAGGCACGCAGACGCAAAAAAAGCCGGCTCCCGTTCGGGGAGCCGGCTTCATCGATGGGAAGTTACCGGCGCTGGTAACGGTCCGGCACGCCGTCGCCGTTGGCGTCGCGATCGTATCGGTTCGGAATGCCATCCCGATCATAGTCTCCGCTCGGACCGCGGCGTGGAGTCTGATTGTAGTAACCGGGCTGGTAGGCGTTGGTGTTTCTGTAGTAGGCGCCGTTCCGCCAGTAGCCGTTGTTGGAGCCGTAGTAGTTTGAGCTGTAATTCGGATAGCCGTAACCCGTGGTCTGGTTGCACGCGGCGGTGGCTGCACCGAGCGCGACGGCCGCGACCACGATCATGATCCTGCTCATCCTCACCTCCGTTGGGATTTCGGGCCCGCTCAGAAGCGGGACTTCCCCCACAACGAGGTAAGCAGTCCGAGGTGGCACTACACGGGCGAAAAGATGAAGTTCTGTAAAGTGTACAGGGCCGGCAACCCTGCCGGCCCTGTACACTTTCGCACGCTACAGGGCGCCGGGCGCCGGGCCGCGCGATACCTTGGCGTTGAGCTTCGGTGGGTGCGTCACGATCGATTTCAGCGCCGGCGTCGGCTTCCTGAGCTTGGCGAGGTTCGGCATCGGGCGTGCCAGACCTGGAATGCTCTTGAAGGCCTGTTCCATGGCATGGGCGGCGCCCAGCACTTCGCCGTCGCCACGGAAGCGGCCGATCACCTGCAGGCCGAACGGCATCTTCTTGTGGTCGAGGCCACAGGGCAGCGACACCGCGGGGTTGGTGGCCAGCGAAACGAAATAGACCGACGCCATCCAGTGGTAATAGTTGCGCAGCTTCTTGCCATCCATCTGGTCGATGTAGAGCTGCTTCCAGGGGAAGGGCGAGAAGCCCACCGTCGGCCCCAGCACCAGGTCGTAGTCGCGGTAGAGGTCCTGGAATTTCCGGAAGATGCGGGTCTGCTCGCCATGCGCCCAGGCGAAGTCGGCCAAGCTCAGCTTAGCGCCGATCTCGTAGTTGGCGACGATGTTGGGGCCGAGCATCTTGCGGTTGTTGGTATAGGCGTCGTGATAGCGGGACAGGAAGCTCACGGCGCGGATCACGTCGAAGCAGCGGTCGGCCTCGCCATAGTCGATCTCGACCTTGTCGAGCGAGCGGAAGAGCGGCTTCATCGCTTTCATCTTCTCGCGCATCGTCGAACGGATACCCTTCTCGACGGGCGCACCGCTGAAGTCTTCGGTCCAGGCCACGCGCAGGCTGCCGAGATCGACCGGCCAGGGTTCGGCAAAGGCCGCGCCGTCGATCGGGAACGACAGGGGGTCCTGATCGTGCTGGCCGACCTGCGTGGCAAAAAGCAGGCAGGTATCGGCTACGGAGCGGCCCATCGGCCCCAGCACCGAGATCGGCGTCCAGCCCATGGCGCGACGTTCGACCGCGACCATGCCGGGCGAAGGCCGGAAGCCCACGATGCCGCAATAGGCAGCGGGATTGCGCAGCGAGCCGCCAGTGTCGGAGCCGGTGCAGACCGGCAGGAGGTCGGTCGCCAGTGCCGCCGCCGAACCGCCCGACGAACCACCGGCATTCAGCGTCGTGTTGAAGGGGTTGCCGGTGGCGCCCCAGACCGGGTTGCGGCTGTTCGAGCCGGCGCCGAATTCCGGCACGTTGGTCTTGCCGACCACCACGGCGCCGGCAGCACGGACGCGGCTCACCATGACGTTGTCGTAGTTCGGCACATAGTCGCGGTAGAGCGGCGAGCCGTAGGTGGTGAGGAGGTCCTTCGTCTCCTCGAGGTCCTTAATGCCGGTGGGCAGGCCATGCAGCAGCGGCAGCTCCTCGCCACGGCGTACCGCGGTCTCGGCGGCCTTCGCTTCCTTGCGCGCGCGGGCCGCGCACATTGCCGTCACGGCATTGATTGCCGGGTTCACTTCCTCGATGTGGTCGAGGCAGGCCTCGAGCAATTCGACCGGCGAAATCTCCTTGGTGCCGATGCGGCGACGCATCTCGACAGCGGACAGCGAAACCAGCTCTTGCTTTGACATTCTTCCCCCTTCGCTCGGAACGGAGCTTAGGGCACGATGCGCGCCGGAGGAAATCAAACATGGTGCATCCGCTTCGGGAGAAGGCTGCCGTGAGCGGCATCGGCGAAACCGCGTACACGCGCGGCACGCACAAGAGTGCGTTGGCTCTGCAACTCGAGGCGAGCCTTGCCGCCATTGCCGACGCCGGTCTCAGCCCCCGTGATATCGACGGCGTCATCCCCTATTTCCCGGGCGGCGGCATCGCCGAGGATTTCATCGCCAATCTCGGGCTGCCCGACCTCAAGCTGTCGCTGTTCGTGCCGATGGGTGGCGCCACCTGCGTGGCAGCCATTCAGAGCGCCGCCATGGCCGTGGCGTCCGGCGTCTGCAACAACGTGCTGATCGCCGTCGGCCGCACCGGTTATTCGGGTGCCCGGGTCAGCACCCGCCTGCAGCAGTTCCCGCAATTCGCGCTGGCAGCCGAGTTCGAGGCGCCGATCGGCATCTTTGCCCCGGCGCAGCTCTACGCCCCCGGTGCGCGCCGGCACATGGAGCTCTACGGCACCACCGCACGGCACTTTGCCGAAGTGGCGGTGGTAACGCGCCAGCATGCCATCCTCAACGGCAACGTCGTGATGAACAAGCCGCTCACGGTCGAGGACCATCACGCCTCGCGCATGATCTCCGATCCGTTCCGGCTGTTCGACTGCAGCCTGGAGAGCGACGGCGGTGCCGCCATCGTCGTGAGCCGCAGCGACCGCGCGCGCGATCTCAAGAAGCCGCTGGTCACCATCATGGGCGTGGCCGAAGGCCATCCCGAATCGCCGGCCTCGATTGCGCAGCGGCCGGACCTGCTGGAGTTCGGCCTCGCCAAGTCCGCCCCGCGTGCCTACGAAATGGCCGGCGTCGGTCCGAAGGACATCGACGTTGCCGAGATCTACGACTGTTTTACCTTCACGGTGATCAACCAGCTCGAACTCCTGGGCTTCTGCAAGAAGGGCGAGGGCGGGCCGTTCGTCATGGATGGCCGCATTGCGCTCGGTGGCGAACTGCCGATCAACACGCATGGCGGGCTGCTGAGTCAGGGCCATGTCGTGGGCCTCAACCATGTGATCGAACTGACGCGCCAGCTCCGCCGCGAGGCCGGCAAGGCGCAGGTCAAGGATGCCGAAGTGGGTCTCGTCACCGGCTACGGCGACATGGGCGATGGGTCGATTGCGATTTTGAGGAGAGCGGCATGAGTACCGCAGCAACACCCGCGGCGTCGGCCCCTCCGGCGCCTGAGCGTCCACTGCCGACACCGACGCGCGAGAGCCAGCCGCACTGGGATGGAATGCGCGAGGGCCGCTTCCTGCTGCAGTACTGCTCGGGCTGCGGCAAGGTCCGGCACTATCCGCGGCCGGTGTGTCCGCACTGCTTCTCGATGGAAAGCGAGTTCAGGGAAGCGCCGACGGGTGGTGCGATCCACACCTGGACGGTCTGTCACCATCCCTTCAACTTCTTCTTCAAGGCGGCCGCGCCCTATATCGTGGCGCTGGTCGACATGGACGCCGGCGTGAGAGTCAACGCTCCGCTCCGGGGCGTTGCCGAAGCAGACATCAAGATCGGCCAGCGTGTGAAGCTCGGCTTCGAGCCGGTCAATAAAGAGGTGACGCTGCCGTTCTTCGTGGCGGAGTAAAGTCGCCAAACAAGGGGCTGGGAGGAAGAGTAATGAAGCGTTCCACTTTCATCGCGGCGGGCCTCGCCGCGTTCGCGTTGCCGTTCGCTGTCGTGGCGCCGGCAGTGGCTCAAACCGATTGGCCACAGAAGCCGATCTCCATGGTGGTGCCCTATCCGCCGGGCGGCGTGAACGACGCGGTCGCCCGCGTCTACGCCGAGAAGCTCTCGGCCGAGCTGGGCAAGCCGGTGATCGTCGACAATCGCGCTGGCGCGGCGACCACGGTCGCCTCCAACTTCGTCGCCAAGGCGCCGCCCGATGGCTACACGATCTATGCCGGCGGCACGTCGCTGGTGATCAATCCGACCCTCACCGGCCAGGTGCAGTACGACCCGCACAAGAGCTTCGAGCTCGTGTCGCTGATGTCGTTCACCCCGTTCATCCTGCACGTAAACGCCGACTTTCCGGCCAAGAACATGGCGGAGCTGATCGCGGTCGTGAAAGCCAATCCCGGCAAGTTCAATATCGCGAGCTCGGGCGTCGGCGCGACCAACCATCTGGCGGCCGAGCTCCTGAAGGCGCAGGCCGGCCTCAACATCACCCATGTTCCTTACAAGGGCGGTGCGCAGGCGGGGCAGGACGTGGCCTCGGGGCAGGCGCAGATGATGTTCTCGGCGGCGCTCGAGGCGAAGCCGGTGCTGGCGACGGGCCGCACGCGCGCCATCGCGATCTCGAGCACCAAGCGCTCGCCCGCTTTCCCCGACATCCCGACCGTGATCGAGGCGGCCGGGCTCAAGGATTTCGAGGCCGTGTTCTGGCAGGGCATGGTCGTTCCAGCCGGCACGCCGCAGCCGATTGTCGACAAGCTGCAGAAGGCAATCGCCAAGATTGCAGCCGATCCGAAAGTGATCGAGCGCTTCAAGGTTCAGGGTGTGGAAATTCGCGGTTCCACCCAGTCCGAATTCAAGGACTTCCTGAACAAGGAAGAAAAGCGCTGGGTGACTCTCATCAAGGAACAGAACATCAAGCCGGAATAGCCTGTCGTCCCGAGACAAAGCCGAAGGGCCTCATCGCTGCCTGCCCTCAGCGAGGCAAGCAGCATGAGATCCTTCGCTATGATCCAGCGCGGGGGCTACCCCGCGCGCGATGACAGAGGGTGTTCGCTTAGAGCGCCTTCCTCATCGTGATGTTGAACCGGCGTCGGCCGGTCAACGGGTGCTCGCCGTCCTTGAGCGTAAGCACGCCATGATGGAAGAGGCGCGAAGCACCGCCCCAGACCACGACATCGCCATGCTGCAGCGCCACCTTCTTCACGGGATCGCTGCGTTTCAGTCCACCGAACTGGAAAGTGGCCGGTAGGCCGAGCGACACCGACACGATCGGATGGCCGTAGTCGGCCTCGTCGCGGTCCTGATGGAGCGAGAGCCGCGCGCCGGGTTCGTAGCGATTGATCAGGCAGGCGTCGGGCAAGAAGCCCGGAAACCCCGCTTCCGTTGCGGCGGCCTCGGCGAGATCCAGAAACTCCTGGGGCAAGCGCGGCCAGGGCTTGCCGCTGTCGGGATCATGCGTCGCGTAGCGATAGCCTTTGCGATCCGTGACCCAGCCGGCGGTACCGCAGTTGGTCATGGCGACAGACATCTCGAAGCCGCCCGGCGTGATCATGCGGCGGAAGGGTGCTGCGACGGCAATGCTGTCGATGGCCGCGACGAGCGTTGCGCTGCGTGCCGTCGCGAAGCCACGCAACAATACGGCGCCGTCGCCCAGAGGCTCGTGGGGGACCTTCGTGTCGCCCGAAGATTCGAACAAATCCTGCATGTCCGAGAATTCCAATCCGTTGCCGGAGCGTAACGGCAAACGGCTCGCCCTATCTTCCCGCTATCGATCCCCGAAGGGGACAATGCGTGGAGAGAAACATGGCAACGACTCTTCGTTATGCAAAGGCTGAAAGCTCCCTCGGGTCCTTCGTCGCGGCGACATCCGACAAGGGCCTGGTCATGGTCGAGTTCGGCGATATGAACGAGGCACTGCGCACCAGGCTCGCGGCGCGCTTCCCCGAGGCGACGCTGACCGAAGGCGGCGCCGGACTTCGGGGCCTGCTCGATCGCTTGGCCAGGCTGATCGACCATCCCGACACCGAGGGTGATTTTGCGCTCGACGTGCGGGGCTCTGACTTCGAGCTGGGCGTCTGGGAGATGCTGCGGCAGATTCCCGCTGGCCGAACCACGACCTACGGCGAAATCGCGGCGAAGCTCGGTGTTCCGCGCCAGGCACGTGAAGTGGGCGAAGCCTGCGCGGCCAACATGTTGGCAGTAGTTGTGCCTTGTCATAGGGTCGTGAAGAAGGACGGCTCCATTTCGGGTTATCGCTGGGGCGTGCGGCGCAAGCGGGCGCTGATCGGACGCGAGGCAAGGGCACAGTCCTTGCCTGGGTTTCTGGGCAACCCACATGGGGCGGCATCTACCTGAAAGCACAGGAGAGAGAGAAATGAAGAGCTGGATGGGCACGGTCGTTGCGGTTTCCCTGGGTCTGGCGGCACTGCCGGCATGGGCGCAGTCAGGTGAAGCAAGTCGCGGTCAGCGCGTGTTCAACCAGCAGTGCCGTGCCTGTCATACGCTCGACAAGGGCGGCGCGCAGACAACGGGTCCTAACCTGCACGGCGTGTTCGGTCGCAAGGCCGGTACCGCGGAAGGCTATGCCTCTTCGGATGCCATGAAGAATTCGGGCATCGTCTGGGACGATGCGACCATGGCCGAGTATATCGGCAACCCCAAGGGCAAGGTGCCGGGCACGAAGATGGTGTTCAATGGCGTGAAGCAAGCAGGGCAACTCGCCGATCTCGTCGCTTATCTCAAGGAAGCGACCAAGTAGCCATTGCCTGAGCCCAGTGATCGGCGCCTGCATGAAGCCATCGACCGCCGTCCGGCGGCTGTCCGGCATGTCGAACCGATGAACCCGCAGCTTTAGGAAGCGGTCGCGGTAGCACTGTCGCGGGAACGGAGATAGACGGCCGCGCCCAGCATGAGGCCGAGGCCCAGAGCTGCGAACGCGATGCGATAGGCCATGTCGTTGGCGCCAAAGGCTTCGACGACATAGCCCATGCCGGCCGGCAGCACGGCCAGCCCCAGGCATTGCGCCATGTTGACGGTCGTGACGCCGCGTCCGGCCAGCCGGTCGGGAAAGAGGGCGCGGCCCTGTGCCACGATCACCGTGCCGAAGGCGCAAGCGAAGCAGAAGGCCGACAGAAGCCCGACTGCGAGCCAGAGCGGTGGGTGCGGCAGGAGCGCCAGCACGGCCAGCAGAACGGTCGAGAATGCGGCTCCGCCCAGCACCACCTTCTTGCGCGAGCGCAGCAGGCGATCCATCGGGCCATAGGCGAGGATCCCCAGAATCTGCGCCACGCCCATGGCGAGGAGAACGTTGCCGCGCGCCACTGCGTCGAGCTTGTGCACGTCGTAGAGATAGGGACCACCCCACACGCCGAGAACGGTGAGCATCGAGGCATAGGCAAAGAAGTGCATGGCGAGCACGGGCCCCAGACCCGGAGTCGACCAGACCTCGAACAGGCCTTTCACGATCTCGGTGAGGTTCTCCTTCTTTGCCGGCGGTGCGGCCATCTCTGGCGGACGGTCGCGCACGAAGGAATAGAAGCAGATGGCGACCAGTACCGTGACGGCGGCGAGACCCGTAAAGCCGGTGCGCCAGCCGACCGTGGCGGCCACCCAGGCAAGCGGCGTTGCGGCGGCCAGCGTGCCGATGTTGGAGGCCGCGAACACCCAGGACAAAACGGTCGCGAGCTTCGTCGGCGGGAACCAACGCGAGCACAGGAATACCACCGACATGAAGGAGGCCGCACAGCCGATCCCCACGATCGAGCGTCCTCCGATCAGATCGAAAGCTGTGGTGGAAGCCGCGATCCAAAGCGCGCCCGCCATGGCGACGATCGACAGTGCGGCCACCGTGCGGCGCGCGCCAAAACGGTCGAACCACATGCCGACCGGGATCTGCACGGCAAACAGCGCAAAGAAGAAGGCGCTGCCCGCCCAGCCGAGCTGACGCGCCGAGAGATCGAGGTCGCGCACGAGCTCCGGCGCGATCACGCTGTTGGAGACACGGTAGAACTGGCTGAGGCAGGTGACTGCGATCAGCAGGACAAGGAGCGGTACTCTCGATGCCATGGCCGGCCTTGCTAGCATGCCCCTCCGGCGCTTTCCTTCGGTATGGACCGAAGGATCCGTCTAGCGGCGTGCCGAGACCAGCCGGAAGGATGGCCTTCGTCGGCACCGGCCCAGCGGGGATGGCCGGGCGCGGTGAATATCGGGATCAGAGTTTACTTCACCGTCGCAGCTGCCTTGGCCTGACGAACGGCGAGCGCCAGCGCAACGCCGAGGTCCGATAGCATCTTGCCCGTGGCTTCGTCGGTGAGCTTGCCGTCGGTAAACCTGTTCTGCGCCTGGCCGATCATGACCTCCGGCTTGTTGAGGGGCCGGCCATCGAGGAACACCAGGGTCTGGCGCAGCTGATACTGCGCACGCGCCGTGCCGAGCAGGCCCATCGAGGCACCGAACAAGGCGATCGGCTTGGTCGCAAACGGTTGCGGCGTCATACGGGACAGCCAGTCGATGGCGTTCTTCAAGACGCCCGAGATGCCGTAATTGTATTCCGGGCTCACCAGCACGATGCCATCGGCTTCGAGCATGGATTTCTGGGCCGCCTGTACCTTGTCGGGGAAACCGTTGGCTTGGATATCGGCGTCGTAGAGAGGCCAGTCGGCGATCTCGATCGTTTGCACCGAGGTCCCCGCCGGCAGGCGTTCGATGAAGGCCTGCAGCGAGAGGCGATTGAACGAAGCCTTGCGCAGGCTGCCGCAGAAAGCGACGAGCTTCAGAGAGTCTGCCATGCGAGTCCGTTCCTTCGTCGATAAATACCAACGGCTACATACGGGGTTGAGGAGCGACTTGGCAACGCCGGCCGGCGCGGCGGTGGGCTAGGCGCTTGCAAGCTGATAAATGTTGACCAGCGAAGGCAGGGGAGATGAGAGACCTATGAAGCGATTCATTGCCGGCGGGTTGGGATTTCTAGCGACGGTCGCCGCGAGCGGCGCCTTCGGGCAGGACCAGCCGCCCAATAAATGGGTGATGTACTGCACCCAGGAAGGCGGCCGGGATTGCGGCGTGCAGGCGACGATCGACGGCAACAGCCTGCTCGGCCAGTTCCTCGTCGTTCGCTATTCGGCAGCCTACCGGAAGCTCTCGGTGGTCGGCGATGGTCAGGGCGTGCAGGCCAGTATTCAGGTCGACTCCAATCCCTTCATTTCGACCAGCATCTGCGGCCAGGGGATCTGCCAGTACAACGCCGGCAAGTCGGCCCAGCTTCTCGGGGAGATGCGCTCCGGGTCGCAGATCCAGGTGCAGATCCAGCTCCAGAACACGATGGCGGGTCCGTTCCAGCAGACGTTGAGCGGCTTCGACAACGAATTGCAGAAGGCCTTTGCCGCGCAGCGCGGTGGCTGAGATTCTGCCGAATTCCTAGGGAAGGCCGTCGGGCCTTCTCTCTTCTGCCGCCGCGTCGCGGATGAGTTCGAGCGCCGGGCCGATAACGCCCATGTCGGCGTCCGTGGGATAGACGACATAGGCGGAAATTGAGAATTCCGGTCCGCCGGGAACGATC
>WBZX01002093.1_pt1 | contig 14012 bp, 25 predicted proteins | sample 5204211 | NCBI WGS metagenome assembly WBZX01 (sample SAMN12344362, study PRJNA552823) | activated sludge metagenome | biome: Activated sludge suspended growth; feature: Nitrification reactor; material: Wastewater; isolation source: activated sludge from nitrification reactor of wastewater...
CGATGATCGCCATGACCTGGACGACCCGACCGGAATGTCAGTATCGACCCATGTTGGCGGGAAGGCGGACACGCCCGTCAGAGACGCGCGCTGTGCTGTGGACCCTGACGAGCCGGTGTTGGTCTTGCCTGAAAACGTCGCCGTCAGCGGGCCCGATGCGTGGCCAGACCCGCAGTCCTTGACCTGGAGCTGACCGAAATCGACAAGGTTGGAGTTATCGGGCGACGTGTTGGGCGCATAGATGCCGCACCCGTTGAAATACCGAATGTAGAAGCCGTCTGCGAAGCGGCAACGGGCCGAACGGGTGACCTGGACACCGTGGCGGCATGTGCGGGACGCAAACGTTGTCGATCCCGTTCCGAGTACGGTGATCTGGCCGCGCCACGTCATGCCGGGGAGATTGCGGACCACGAGCATGGGCGCATCGATGGCGGAGAGCGCCCGCAACTTCATGGTGCCGAAGAAATTGCAATTAGAATAGGCCGTGCTGGCGTCGCCTAGATACACGGTGCCAGAAATGGCGAAGGTGCCGGTGGCGTCGGTGTACTTGACGGTGCCGCCCTTGATGGCGTCGAAGTAGGCTTGCAGCGCCGTGGTGTCGTCCGTGGTGTTGTCGCCAACGGCGCCGTAGTCGTAAGGCGTCACGATGTTGGTGCCGATGGTCACCGTATCGGTGCCGGCATTGGTGGTGATGGCAATATAGGGCCCGGACTTGGCGATTGTCAGCGTATCGCTTGCGGCGTCGGCTACAACGTCGCTTTGGCCGGCCACGGCCACGGTCGAGAAGGTATTTTGATCGCCGGTATTGGTGCCGCTGGACGTGCCTGAGAACGTGCCCGATTGCGTGGCGAGAGAACCAAGGCCAAGCGTGGTGCGGGCCGTGGCCGCGTCGGCATCGTCGATCAGCGACCGCCCGAACGAGGACAAAACGCTGCTATCGATATTGATGGCGGTTGCCCCGCCGGACACGACCACATCGCCGTAGTCGCCATCGGAGAGGCCGCCGCCGCCAGTGGCATCGGCCTGCCAAGATACGTCATAGTCGGTAGCTGAATTTTTCTTGAGCACCTGGCCTGTGGTGCCGCCGGCGGGGACCAGGGCGCCGCCCAGAGCCGTGTTGATGTCCGCCGTTGTTTCAGCGCCAAGCACGCCGCGACCTGCCGTGCCGGTGGGAAGTTCCGCTATACCCGTTCCGGTGCCGACAACGACGGCGTTGGCAGACGCACTCAGATCGTGCTCATCATTCCAATTGCTGGGCTTGATGAGCGTTGCGTCTGAAGGGTCTGCCTTGGCTGAGGTGAACTTGTGCTTGAGCGATACCGCCATTAGGCAGTGACACCTCGGGGCACGAGGCTTGCGGCGGTTTTGGCCATGCGGTCAAGGCGGGCCCGCACATCGTCGGCGCTGTCGCCGTGCAGATGGATTTCGGTCTTGGGCGGCTCCTTTCCCGTCAGCAGGCGGTAGAACCAGTTGTAGACCTTGCCGACGAGCCCAAAGGACTGGCGCGGTCCAGTCTTGCGGAGGTGCTCCGCCTCATCGCGCATCGATCCGAACGAAAGGAAAATCGAGACGACGATGATGGAAAACAGGCCGTTGAAAATCTGGGCAGCCTCCTCGCTCATGCCGGCGTAGCTGGTCAGGATCAGGAGATCATTGCGCTTGTCGCTGGTCTCAACCTTGGTATTGGCCGCAACCTTGCGGGCGCTTTCAAGCTTGGCCTGAAGCACCTTGACTTCTTCCAGAACCGTGGCGCGTTCCATGGCGTTGGCCTTCTCAGCCTCAAGAGAGGCGGCGAGTTGGCGCTTGGCGATGCACTTCGACTTGCAGCCGCCACGGGTTTCCTCGTCGGCCGCGTCGTCCTTAGCCACCTGAATACGGGCCTCATACGATTCCGGCGCACCAAGGGTCTTCGACCAATCGACCGACTTCTTCTTGATGTCGAGTTGTTCTTCCAACTCCTTGACGGTGTTGCGCACGTCCGCCGACTGGTTGAAGGCTGCTTTGTGCAGGTTGGTTTTCTCAACCTGCCCTTCCGATGCGGCACCGACCCAATTGTTGACCGAGAAGCCGAAGGCAACGGCCCAGATCAGAGCATTGCACGTCATGGAAAAGGCGCGGCCCTCCCAGAAGGCGCGCATCATGGCGCGGGACGCGCTCATCTCATAGAGCAGCGCGGCAAGGCCAAGCGCCAAGCCGAACCAGGTCATGTATTCCGGGATTTCGACACCGGCCTTCTTGCCGATGGTGATGACACCCGCGAAGAATACGAGATAGATGGCGAGGCGATCAGGGTTGGAAACGAACGAGGCAGCGCTTGATGCATGCTTGCGGACCGACCCGGCAAGGCCGATCAATCCGCCGTTTTGCGCGGTTGCTTCCATTTAGCATTCCTCCAGGGGGTTGAGGATCAGACGGATTTGAGCAGATATCCGGCGACGGCGAGTTCGAGGCCGGGGTATGAGACGGGGACACCGAAACCGAAGAATTTGGCGAGGCCAGCAGCAATGACAACGGTGCCGATAATTTGGAGCATGGGGCGCACCTGCCCCATGGCTTGGTCGATGTTCATGGGCGGTTCAGCCTTGTTGTGCTAAGAGGGCCCCAAGCTGCCGGGGCTTTTGAGAGGTCGGCCGGGCGGCACATGTGTCGCGCCGCGGTCCTAGGGGCTAAAGCAGCTTGGGGATTGGAGCGCAGTTAGGGCTTTGGCTGAAATTGCGTTTTCAGCGGCGGAGGGCTAGAGCGCTTCCATGAGAGGTGGCATCGGCCCCGTTTCCGGCTTGACGCTTGCCGGTATCCTGTACGCCACTTCATTGGCGCGTATCTGATTTGCGCCTTACGGTCAATTGCTTGGGGCTATCGTTTCTTGCTGTGTGATTCTCTCGCAACATGATCAGCGAGGACCTTTTGCACATACTGTGTCAGCTTGCGGCGATCCCGCTCGGCAAGCTTCTCTAGGGCTTCCCTCAATTCAGGATTCAAGCGCAGCGTAAGCGTTGGTGTGACTGCCATGCCACTGTCTTACGTTGCCTTTCATAAAATGTCAACCATGCTCTTGCATACTGTAAGACACTGTGCTACACACAGGACAGTAAACGAGTACCCCCGGCTAACAACTCGACATGGCGCCGGGAGAGAGGAAGGCAAAAAATGATCGACCCCATTTACGGAACAATCAAGATCAGACGCAGAAACCGCTGGCTGGCAAGCCCCCCAGAGGGTCTACGCCAAGACTGGACGGAATGGCAAGTCTGCCAAGGACGGCGTGTCGTTATGCGCGGCGACACGGAAGATCAGTGCATGAAGTGGCTTCGCGCAAACATAACCGACAAATCGGCACTGAAGCACATCAGTATCGTTCGTTAGAACAAGTCGCCCCAGGGAACCGCTTGCAACGACCCCTGGGGCTTTATCCCATGAACCCAATGGATGAAAAAGGAACAAAGGACATGGCTACCATAGCATTTCTGATTACCCTCGCAATCGGCGGCGCCCTCTTTCTTGTGGGGCTTGGCTTGGTGATTGGTCTCGGCATTGCCGAAGAAATCGAAGCGAGGTTCCAATGAGCGTTCAAATCAAGAGCTTCAGCGCCCTTGGTCTTGGCGCGTTCTTCACGGCGATCACGGCCCGCACGATCTTTGACGACGTGTGGCATGGGTCTGAAATAACCGTGACACACTATCAGGCAGCGGCGGCACTTGTTGCCGCCATTGCCTCGGGTCACTTTGTTTGGCCCGTCTTGAAGCAAGCGCGGCTTCCTGCTGCGATTGGACTGGCCTTCATCTTCCTTGCCTCCACAGCCTACATCGTTACGTCTGCCGGGGCTCGCAATGCCGAGTTCTCCAACCACAAGGCAGCGTTGATCGACAAGGCTAACGAAGAACGCTCTGCACTTCGCGGCAAGATCGGTGAAGCCGAAGCGGACGTTGACGAGGCAAAGCGCCTCTTTGATGCCGCCAAGGACGCCGCTGCGAAGGAATGCGCTACCGGCAAGGCAACGCGCTGCGCTGGCAAGACCGAAACCCGCAACTATGCCGCTCGTGATCTTGAGAAGGCGGAATCATTCGCAATGGTCTTGCGTGGCAAGCTCTCGCTGATGGGGCCTGAGGAACGTCCTTTCTCTGGCTACGCCCATGCGGCGAAGGTCTTTGAAGCGGCGGGCTTCGGCCAAGCTCCTGTGATCGAAGCCCGTTTGACCCTGCTCATGCCGTTCGCCCTGGTGCTGATTTCCGAAGTCGGAACTCTGGTCTTTCTCGGCATGGCGCTCGGCTTCAAGCAGGCTTCGGTTTCCTTGCCGGCAAACGATACTGGCCCTGGCTTTCCTCAGTTGCCGTCGATTTCCACGGTTTCCGTTGTCGATTTCCAGCAAGCGAGAAAGCAACACAAGGTCTTGAAAGTGCTGGAAAGGCAGAAAGGACCGGTGAGCAACGCCGAACTTGCTCGGCTCCTTGGAGAAACCGAAGGCGAAGCGAGCAAGTCTTGGCGAGAGGTTCAACATCACCTGGAAATCGGCCGGCAAGGCAAAGAGCTTCGGATTGCTTTGCGGAAAGCAGTTTGAGTTGGAAGGGGCCTCGGAGACGGGGCCCTTTCTCTATGCCGCCTCCAATGCTTCAATCCCAACGTCCACTTCTCTTCCAAACATCGCCAGAAACACCCTAGCACGTCTGCCCTTGAGGTTGGTGATTTTCACCGTCTTACCAACAAGTGGACCATTCGTGATCTTGGCGAGATCGCCAGTTTTCAACGCTCTTGGCTTCGATGCTTTGACGCGTGCAATTGCTGCTTCGGCGCCATGCCTCAGGCGTTCGATCTGAGCATCTTCAATCGGGCTTGCGATGCCGTCGTTGGTGACGGACACGATGCCGATGATGTGACGTTCAGCGCGAAGGTGGGGCCAGGAGAACGGGTAACGGACGAACAGATAGCCGGAGAACATGGGCACGGCGATTTGGTCCCTGCCTCCCTTGGCGCGACGGCGCTCGCGGGTTTCAACCGGGAGATAGACGGCATATCCCTTGCGGTGAAGCATGGCGTGAACCGTCAGCTCCCGCTGTGGGCTCGTTCTGATCGCGTACCAGGTCAAGGCGTTCTCCTGATCGGTCGTTGCTTCTTTGACTTCTTGGCGCGAATGGCGTGGCTGGCATCGCGGAACGTGTGAACGCGCACGATCTTGCCGTCCTTGATCTTGACGGACTTTCCGACGTGGATTTTGTGGCCAGTCATGGCTTCACCTTCAGGCAAACGATAGGCACCCAATCCCGGAGAAGATCGCCTTCGGCGTTGTGCCAGACGCAGTAAGCCTTTTCTGCTGTTCGGACTTCTACAACCAGGGACGGGCCGCCGGTTTTAAGCTCGACGATAGAGCCCGGAGCAATGGTCTCACGCTTACCGGCAATGGCTGTGATGTTGTCGGTCATGGTGTTACCTCAAAACGGGATGTGGTCATCGTCCTTGCGAGCCTCATGCTCTTGTTGCTGACGGGCCTGCTTTGGCTTGAAGGCGAAGCTCATGAACTTTCCCTTTTTGCCGTCCTTGATCCAGGCATTCATGAAATAGGGCTTTCCATCGATGATGCATTCGCCCTGATAGTCGGAGTGGGTGTCCTTTTCCTTGCGGTCGTTTTTGAAAAGGATTCCGCTGTTGTCGCGTTTCTCTGTCATTCGATGATTTCTCCTGTTGCCGGGTCAATCCCAGACCTCCTTGCGAGACCCGAAAGCATGGATTGCAAGCCATAGCCTTTATGCAAATTCTTCTTCTGCCAATCGGCGGCGGATCGATAGCGCGCTGCGTGGTGCTTGGCGTCGTCAACCCATTTCCTCGGTGGCATCAGATCTTCGATGGCCTGATAACTCTCGTCCCTCATGAGCCTGATCTTGACCGTTCGGATCAGATGCCCGCGCAGTTCCTTGTCCCACCCCTCCGTCACGCTCTCACGAACCCAAGGGTGAGACAGAAACCGCTGCGAAAACTCTCCACTTGCCGGTTCCATCTTGCCGCTCTTGCCGTGCCTTCTGAGACCGTTGACGAAGCAGCGAGACATGTAATCCGCCTTCTCCGGAGTCATTTGTTCGGTCATTGCATCCCCGCAATTTCCATTGCGATACGTTCTTTTTCCGCTTCCCAGGCCGTTTCATCTCGTGGCATCGAAAACGTCGCCGATGACTTCTTAGGCGCAAATTGGCTGTGCCTTCCGTTGCCATAGCCGCCGTCGTGAAGCTTTCCGAAAGACTTCGCCTGACAGATGAAATCGAGATCGGCACGAAACCCCACTTCGGTTCCGCCGGTCAGAAACTTTGAGCTTTCGATGTTGGAGAGGGCCTTGTGCCAACCGCCAAGGCCGTAATCTTTCAGGCGAGCGATAATGCGCCGCTCCCGATCTGGGGTAAGCTTCGCAGCTTGCGGCAAAGCACATCGCAGCGCGATGGCGTTGTAAGCGTTGAAGGCCTCAAGAGCTTCCAGCCTTCCAAACTTCGGCAAAGATTTTTCGACCTTCACAGCCCCCACAGGGGGTAGGGGGGTAACTTCTTCTGTATCTGTATCTGTATCTGTATCTGTATCTGTATTCTGGGCCGTTACGGTGCCGTTACGTAACGGCGTTACTGACGTTACGTCTTCTTTTGGCGATTTAGGTTTCTTTTTTTCACGGAACCGCCGCTGTCTTTCGGCATTCGTTCCATCGCTCGAATCAGACTCGAATTGTCTTTCGTTCCAATTCGTTATTGTGATTGCACCATGGCCTACTGAGACCATGCCTACATCTTGCATGGCTTGCAGAATGCGCTCTGCAACTCCGTCTTCCAAATCAAGAATGGCCGCGAAAAAGTCTTCGTTGCGGGTGACTACGCCGCGATGATCGTCATGGCTGGCATCTTCGAGTAACGCCACCCATAACGCAATAACGGTTGGAAGCGTTACTCTGGCGTTACGCGTAACGTAACGAAACTTGCCATCCTCAACCGTACCGGCGTACCAGCGAAACCATTTGCTCATAGCTCCGCCCCCGCCTTAACTTTGCCGCGATAATGTGCTCTAAGGATCATCGTTGCTGGTCCTGATTTGTATTGCGTCAGCGTACTCGACCAAGTTTCGCGTCAGTCAGTTCCCAAGGTGCCCGTAAGCACCGCCAGTGTCCGAGAGAGCCTCACTCAAACGCCCCGAGTGAGGCTCTTTTCTTTTGGGACAATCGTCCTGTAGGCTTTGCCGATCACCTCGTTTCTGGTGCGTTTGAGCCTTTGGGCGATCTGCTCAGCCGTCATGCCGTTTTTGTAGTTGGCAGCGACGTAGGCCGTTTCGGCCGGCGTCCAGATTCGTTTGCGTTGAAGCTTCGGCTTCATTGCGCGCCCCGGTGAAAAAGCCGGGGCATGGGGATGCCCCGGAGTTTGAGGAAACGCCCGAAGGGCAATGCACGCAGTACGGCATGGCGGCCGGTTGCTGTGGTGCAAGAGTCCGCGCTTCCCCCTCAGGACGAAAGGTTGAACGGGCTCCCGGCCGCCAAGCGGTGATGCGCTGGCAGGTACAGAACGCTGGACGCTACAGGAAACTTTTACGCGGCGGGACGGTAGTCCCGGCAATTAGGGCGGTTGCCCTTGCCTTCAAGCGAATCAAGGGCTCGCACCAGGGCTTTCAGCGTGGCGGAACTCGGGTTCCACTCCGCCCGTTCCATGCCGATAAGCGTCGTTAACGGCAGCCCGGCGAGTTCCGCAAGGGCTGTCTTGGTCATTGTTGCCTTAGCAACGAACCGCTGAACCCGTTTGATCTGGAATGTGATTTGATCCATGAGCCGCATCATAAACGATGCGCCGTAGCTTGTAAATACGGTCTCATCACTTAGTCAGCGTGGCGTGGCAACTTTGCACGTGTTACGCACAACCTACGCCGAGGCGTAAAAAAGTTATTGACAGGCTACGTCGGGACGTAGATAGTGGCTTCATCACAGAAGCCGGACGCCACGCCTGCCAAGTGATGACCGCCCCCGTTGCCTCCCGTCTTCGCGGGGCGGTCTCTCACTATTCAAACGCTAGAGGCACCAATGTCGGATATTGACACACTCACAATCGGCGAAGCCCGCGAGGCTGTTCAGCGCGGCAAGGAAATTGAAAAGATCATCGGTGGCAACGTCGCCATAGCGCCAGCATCAGCACAAACACCGGACCCGTTTGGGTTGCTCGGCAAATATGTGATCGTGCGCTGTGCGGGCGCCGGCGTCCACGCTGGCGTGCTGGCTCATTACGACGGCCGCGCGTGTGTTCTTACCGACAGTCGGCGTCTTTGGCGTTGGCGTGTGCCGAAAGGCAAAAGCGATTTTCTTTCAGGAGTCGCGCTCTACGGAATTGCGGATGATTGCAAGATTGCGGAGGCCGTGCCGCGTATCGCCTTAACTGAGAACTGCGAACTCATTGAGTGTTCCGCCGCGTCTGAGAAATCCATTCGTGAGTTCGTGACATGCACCCGAACAATCTGATTGCTGGCTATGGCTCTGGCTCTGGCGATGGCTCTGGCGATGGCTCTGGCTATGGCGATGGCGATGGCTATGGCTCTGGCTCTGGCTCTGGCTCTGGCTATGGCTCTGGCGATGGCGATGGCTCTGGCGATGGCTCTGGCTCTGGCTATGGCTCTGGCTATGGCTCTGGCTCTGGCTCTGGCTCTGGCTCTGGCTCTGGCTCTGGCTCTGGCTCTGGCTATGGCTCTGGCTCTGGCGATGGCTCTGGCTCTGGCTCTGGCTCTGGCTATGGCTCTGGCTATGGCGATGGCTCTGGCGATGGCGATGGCTCTGGCGATGGCTAACGATTTCGTCGGCAGCGGGGGCAACGGCGAAGGCGACCCTTCCGGCAGACGCTCAACTCTCACCCGAGCGCGCCGGAAGGGTCCTCAGAACAACAGCAGGATGGAACATGCGGAACAGGCTCGATATCGCCGGATGGCTGCAAGAGGTTGCCGAAAAGGCCACCGAAGTCCGCATCGCCCTGTGGGACGGTTCGCTCCCCGACATCGCCTCAACGGATGAGGATTGGGACTTGCAGAACGCTCTCAAAGAGAGCTTCGAGGCCCTTGAGCGATACGAGCGCCAATGCCGCGAGAAGGTCAGGCCGGAAACCGATCTTGGCCCGTCGCAGGAGCAACGGATTTGAACCTCCTGCATCGCCTCTATCTCGAAATGGAAGCCAAGATCGCCAACGGGGCCATGTCGCCGGAAGACGTGATCGAGCACGAAGCCGCCGATCCGTCATTCAAACTGTGGCGAGCCTTCAGGATCAAAAGGAAAGAGCGCAATGAGCGGCAACAACGTCTTTCGACTTCCTGCTTTTCTTCAGCCAAGCGCGATCGCAGAGCCGCGCGTGATCGACGCCGATCCGGTGAGGATGGAGCCTGATCTTGAAGACCTTGCCCGCGCCGTTGAGAGAACGCGCGATGCGCTGGCCCGAGCCAAGCAAGATCACGCCGAAGCCGTGCGCGCGTTCAACGACGAACAGGACAAAAGGGGCCTTCGATGTCTCGGACCATAGACGCCTTCGGTTGGGAAATCTCCGGTGATCTTGCAGCGCTGATGCTGACGATCCCTCTAGTGGCATTGTTTATCGTGGCGTTGAGTTGGGCTTTCAGAAATGAGCGGGGGTCAGATGATCTTGGCAGCGGCATACGTGGCACTGATAACGGCGGCAATGGCGGCAATCATCGTAGCGGTATCGGCGGGGTAGCGAATGATCGATGAGAGGTTCTGGTACGCTGTAGCAATCGCGGTGGCCGCCAATCTCATCGGTCTTGTGTGTCTGATTGTGGTTCTCAGGAGTTGACGGCATGGGCATGACTGCGGGCGTGAGCGGGTCTCATCAGACGGCACAGAATATCGAGCTTCTGTTCCGCAATTTGAAGCGGGTAAACCCTAGAGAAGCTGAAGTGTTGGCGGTGAAGATTGCCGCCATTGTTAGGGAGCCGGTGAGGAAATGAGTGACATTGCACGCAACGTCAAGATCGAAGGCGAGGCCGCACGGTCATTGCTCGCGAACATTCGCGACGTGATTGGCGACGATGATGAGATGGCGTTGACGGCCGTCGAAGGTGAGACCGGGCTGAAAGAGTGCATCAGCGAGGCCATCGACCGGATCAGCGATCTCAGCAGCCATTGCGAAGCACTCGACATTCGCATCAAGGAACTTTCAGAACGGCGCTCGCGGTTCGAGGCTCAATCCGAGCGGATCAAGACGGCCGTTTTCGTGGCAATGGGGCAGGCCGGGCTTCGCAAGTTGGAACTGTTTCAGGCAACGCTGTCGGTCCGCGCGGTTCCGCCAAAGGCCGAAATCGTAGACGAAGCGCTGATACCGTCAAAATTCTGGAAGGCCAAAGACCCAACGCTCGATAAAAAGGCCGTCCTTGAGGCGCTGAAAGCCAAGGAAGATGTGCCTGGCGCAGCGCTGTCGAATGGCGGCGAAACCCTTTCCATTCGGAGCAAGTGAGATGCTGCCCGCAGTTCAAGACGGAAAGCAACTGGACCTCATCCGGCGCACGGTAGCGAAAGACTGCAACCCGGCCGAGTTCGATCAGTTCATTCATATCTGCCGCGCAGTGCGGCTCGACCCGCTGCGCCGGCAAATCTATTGCTTCGTGTTCAGCAAGGACAACCCACAATACCGGCGCATGTCTGTCGTGACGGGCATCGACGGCTACCGTGCCATCGGTGAGCGCACGAAGTCGTACAGACCAGACAACCAGGCCCCGCGCATCGAATACAGCGATAGTGCCAAGGACCCGGCGAAGAACCCGCTTGGTATCGTTCGAGCTGAAGTGACCGTCTACAAGCACGCTCATGGCGAGTGGTTCCCCGTTGTCGGGGAGGCCTATTGGGATGAATACGCGCCGTTCAAAGGCGAGGCGCTCGACCCGAAGAAAGAGAATTGGCGCAAAATGGCGCGGGTCATGATCGCAAAGTGCGCAGAGGCCCAAGCGCTGCGCAAGGCGTGGCCAGACGACTTCGCCGGCCTCGAGGTTGAGGAAGAAGTTGACCGTCGCGCGTCTCTCGACTTGACCGCGACAGAACTCGCCGAAGAGGCTGCTCAACAAAAGCGTTTCGAAGCCATTGGCGGACAAAACTCCATCACTGTCGATTGGTGTGACGGCGGTCCCTTGATGAGGGAGCCGGTCGGAACATTCGGGGATAAGGTTCTCGCGTTCATCAAACAGAACGAAGACGCGCAAATGACGTTGCGGGCGTTTTACATCCGCAACGCCGAAGCTTTCAAAGAGTATTGGGCGCACGACAAGGCAGGCGCTCTTGCGGTCAAACGCGAGTTTGAACGTGTGCAGGAGGTCGCCGAATGATCCCCCGTGTCATGATCCTTATCGGACTTCTCGCATCGGCTTGACAGGTGACAGTGTGGACAAAAGACCGCCCTGTTATCTCTCAAAGACTGGTGACGACCGTGAGCGTTGGTCCCAATATGTGCGCCGGCTTCAAAACTGCCGGCTTGACGAACTAGCGAGGCGGAGACGCAGCCGTGACGAATGGCCAAAATTCTTCATCCGAAAACGGCAATGGCCTGTGCGCCAAGTGTCCGATGAAGCTGCAACGGTCAAGTGAGGACCATAGGCGGTTCTTCGCGCTCGTCAACGCGGCGTTCACGCATTGGCCGGAGCAGCACGAATTCAGACCTGACAACGCAGAGCACTTGAGAGCTTGGCTTCTGTGCAAGGCCGGACACCGGAAGACGACGATGATTGAGACGGACGAACCAGCGGCAACGGTTGCCGCCATCGAAGCTGCATTCCGAGCGTCTGACACCTATGCTTTCGTCCGGCCCTATGGCGACGGCGTAGCGGTCTATTCGCCCAAGTCGCTCCGCTTCGACAAGACGGATCAGAAGGCGTTCAACGCCGTCCGCGATGAGGTCTCATCGATCATCGAGAGCGTCATTGGCGTAACGGCAGAGCAGCTTTTGAGGGAGAAGGCAGCATGAGCACCGATCTTTTCCGAGCGGCAATCGAACGTCTTGAACTGGAAAACGAGAAACTGAGAGCGGAGAACATGCAGCTTAAAATCGCCGCAGCAAACTCTCTGGCCTATTTCAGATCGCATGGCATTGGGTCCGGGTTGCATGGCTTGGGTGTGAGGCGAATGATTAGGAAGTCTTTGGAGAAGGCCGCATGACGAAACCTCCGGAACAAAGATTTTGGAAGTACGTCGATAAGTCAACAAACCTTCCGTGCTGGACTTGGTTTGGTGCGTCTTCTCCAAACGGTTACGGGCGTTTTCGACCAGGGCCAAGAAACGTCCCCATGATTGGGCCTCATCGCTTTTCGTTCGAATTGCATCATGGCCCGATTCCAGATGGCCACGTCGTTATGCACAAATGCGACAACCCGGCGTGTGTAAACCCTGAGCATCTTACTAGTGGGACAAACAAAGACAACACGATTGATGCGATGCGCAAAGGACGAATGAAGGCGATGTTCAAGCATGGGTATGACCCGAGGAGGCCATGGTGAGCGAAATCAGAAGCCCTTGGCATCACAACGCCCGAGTTCGGTTGACGCCTCAGAAGGTAGCCAAGTTGTTTCTTGAGCGGCATGGCTGCTGCCGGGAGTGTGGACGGAAGTTAGGTCCAGCCGACGACTACATCGTTGAGCACGTTATCGCCCTCGAAAACGGCGGCTCAAACGATTGGGACAACCTCGGGATCACCTGTTCATGGTGCAAGCCAAAGAAAGACGCCGAAGACCACGCCCAAGCTGGCAAGCAAAGACGGGCCGCAACAAAGCATCTGCTCTCAAGGTCGATGAGAAAATCCAGATGGCCCAAGCGACTGATGCGAAAGGAATTAGACCAATGACATGGGAGAGCTGGAAAGCCGACCTCATCGCCCTCGTGATCATTCTTCTGATCGTCGCCCCATTCGCGCTCTATGGGCCTCTGTGGCTTCGAAATCAGGGGCAGGGCGGGCCGATCAAGAGCAGTGGCGTCAGCGTTACCGAATGCCGATGGATGTTCGGCAAACCGACGATTGAACCTAACGGCGGGGTGACCTGCGAATTGGAGAAGTAAATGAAAGCCAAGACTTGGAATCCTGACAAGGGCGATGCGCTGCAAGGCGATGTCATCCTGTTCCGTATCCCCGATGATCTCAAAATCGACACCAGCGACGAAATCAAGCCTGAGGACGGCCGTCTCATTCTCGCATCCGGAGAGGTTACGGGGCATCACCATGCGATCTGGGCCAAGTACACCCAGGTCGCACATCTGCATGATGAGGCGCTGGCCCGCGATCTGATGGCGGCGCAGAAGGCCGATACCACAGCCAAACTCTACCGCGATCCAAAAGCCGTTGCCGATCTGGTCCGGCGCGGAGAATTGACGACGGCCGACCTTGCCATTGGTTTTCTGATTATTGAAGGCGCGCCAGAAACGATCACCCATGACGAACACGCCGGCATCGTGACGCCGAATGTGCGAGCTTACGTCGGCGCTCAGCGTGAGCAGGATGCTGCCGCCGTGCGGCGCGTGATGGATTGAGGACAACATGATGATGGCAAGCAAAATTGAGACGTTGACGCCAGAGCAGTTGGTAGAGATGCGGCTCTACAGAGAGGATCAGCGGCGCGAAGCGTTGCGCACCGACAAAATTGATCCAGATGCCGCCCGCAGTGCTGTCTCAGTGCTTTATGCGACTGCCGGATTGCCAGCTCCGAAATACATGATTGTTCTGGATAGTCCTGTCCAATGCCTCATGGCGCGCGGACTGATGCGGCTCGGTAATAATGGGGGTCAGCTCAGGGATCAGCTCTGGGATCAGCTCAGGGCTCAGCTCGGGGCTCAGCTCTGGGCTCAGCTCAGGGCTCAGCTCGGGGCTCAGCTCGGGGCTCAGCTCAGGGATCAGCTCGGGGCTCAGCTCGGGGCTCAGCTCGGGGCTCAGCTCGGGGCTCAGCTCGGGGCTCAGCTCGGGGCTCAGCTCAGGGATCAGCTCGGGGCTCAGCTCGGGGCTCAGCTCAGGGATCAGCTCTGGGATCAGCTCGGGGATCAGCTCTGG
>WBZX01002095.1_pt1 | contig 14001 bp, 17 predicted proteins | sample 5204211 | NCBI WGS metagenome assembly WBZX01 (sample SAMN12344362, study PRJNA552823) | activated sludge metagenome | biome: Activated sludge suspended growth; feature: Nitrification reactor; material: Wastewater; isolation source: activated sludge from nitrification reactor of wastewater...
GGAGCCGCTCCAAAGCATTGTCATCATCGCGATTGGGCATAGCCGGGAACGCGAAATGTGCCTCTCCGATAACCACCGGGGGAAGGCAATGTCGCACTAGGATGGCGCTGCTTTGCACTAATCTGGCGCACATAAAAACACTTGAGCCATTTAACGACCGTAGACAAGTCTCAAGAATGCGCTGGTTGTGCTTTACAAAATCTCACCATTGCCCAGAAGCACCTATGAGATATTCATGCCCAAATGATGGCCACTCAGGGTAAATTGCGGCGTTGTCCGGGGGGCAAAAAGAAAAAACCCTGTTGTTCGCAAGCCATCGATTAGCTAGGAAAACAGGGTTTTTGGCACTGGCGGAGAGGGTGTCCGATTTCCATGTAACTCGCCTTGTCTCAGGCAAATCCACAAACAGCCGACAAAGCCTTACTTCAAGGCACTTCATAATTTCCCCTTGTGTCAGCCTGCCTCATACAATAGCATCTATATTGATGGGTAGATTGGTGGGTACTATAATGGCACGCAAGGCAAAGGAACTTTCGGCGCTTGAAGTCGGCAGGCTGACAAGCCCCGGTTACCACTTCATCGGCGGTGTCGCCGGCCTTATTCTTCAGGTCACGGAATCCAAGGCGCGAAGTTGGATTCTGCGTGCAACGGTCGGCGGCAAGCGCCGTGACATTGGGCTGGGAGGCTTCCCCGACGTGACGCTAGCTGGCGCCCGAGAAGCGGCCCGCATTGCCCGCGACAAGATAAAGGCTGGCACTGATCCAGTTGAAGAACGTGCAGCAGCACGTAGCGCCCTCGCCGCCTCCCGCGCATCGGCAATCACCTTCGGCGCGGCTGCCGCCAAGTACATCGAAGCGAACGAGGCCGGCTGGAAGAATGCCAAACACGCCGCCCAGTGGACCTCAACGCTCAGCGCCTACGCATACCCGACCATTGGCAACCTTCAAGTTGCGCACATAGACACTCAACATGTTGTCAGCATTCTTGAACCGCTGTGGTCGGCAAAGACTGAAACCGCCAGCCGCCTTCGTGGCCGTATCGAGTCTGTTCTTGACTGGGCGAAGGTGCGCGGATACCGCAAAGGCGAGAACCCGGCACGCTGGAAGGGCCATCTCGACCACATCCTCCCAGCCAAGAACAAGGTGCAGAAAGCCAAGCATCACGCCGCCCTAGACTATCGCAACATCGGGGAGTTCATGGCTGCACTCAAGGCGGTCGACGGCATGGGCGCCCGTGCCCTGGACTTCGCAATTCTGACGGCAACACGTTCTGGCGAAGTGCGCGGCGCCACCTGGGCAGAAATCGACCAGAAGGCTGGCGTCTGGATCATCCCGGCAGAACGAATGAAGGCTGAGCGAGAACACCGCGTACCGCTGTCACCCACTGCCCTTGCCATGCTGGAATCCTTACCGCGCATGGTCGGGACTACTTTGATTTTCCCCAGCGCGAACAATGATCAATTGTCGGACATGACACTGACCGCCGTTATTCGTCGCATGCATGAGGCCAGCACCAAAGCGGGTAACGCTGGCTGGTGCGACAACGCCGGCAAGGTCATCACCGCCCATGGATTCCGCAGCACTTTCCGCGATTGGGCCGGCGAGACGACTGCCTTTCCGCGAGAAGTGATCGAACACGCCCTCGCGCACCAGCTAAAGGACAAGGCCGAAGCCGCATATCAACGTGGCGACTTGCTCGATAAACGGCGCCGGCTGATGACCGATTGGGCAAAACATTGCGCGAAGGTCAGAAAAGTCGCAGAAGCGATCCCAATCAACCGAAGCCACCTAAACAACAGCGGAGCCTAAAAAATGGCGCAAATTGTTATTGTGCAAGTTGATGAACGTGCTGGCTATCGTCGTGACAAGCATTACCCCAAATTGATTTTTCTCCACTCCGTTCTTCGTTGGGGTGTTCGCGGGAATGTATTGGCATCCGAAGCAAACGAAGAATCAGAAATTATCAAGACAAACAATCTCTCACTGGATTCGACATCAGCATTCCTTGCTGACCATATCGAGTCAGGCAACATCCCCGTAATCAACGTGCATTCTCGGCTGCCTGTCGGAAGTGCGGAACAAAAGCATGTCATTGAAAAACTCCGAAGCATGGATGGCGAAACAGTCGGAGGATTGATCGATGAGTCAGGGCTTAATTACTACTTGGATGGGAAAGCTCTGTTTCGCATTGTGATTAACGCGGCGCCTCAAATTGCCGATGATTCAGAAAAAGGTGGCGTCTGGCATCGGCTAGCTTGGGATGCGCCAAAAGAGTGGCACGACGAATTCAACAAACAAAATATTCAAGTGAGTTCTAGGGTGTGTGGACAATCAGGCCAGCCAAATCAGAGTGGCGGCGATTGAAATGAATGCCTCGAATCGGATGTCGAGTTTGTCGTAGCGCGTCGCGATGCGGCGAAACTGTTTGAGACGAGCAAAGAACCGTTCAACGAGATTTCGACTTTTATAGACATGCTTGTCATAACTCCTGGGCTCGATACGATTAGCTTTCGGCGGTATAACTGCCGTGGCCCTCATCGCCTCGATCACCGCCAGAAGACTGTTGGCATCAAAAGCTTTGTCGGCCACCACCGCGCCCACGTTCTGCATGCCTTCAATGAGATTCGCAGCTTCGGTGATGTCGTGTCGTTCGCCACCGGTCAGACGAAATCGGGCCAGATTGCCCAGGCCATCAACGGCTGCATGAATCTTGGTGCTCAAGCCCCCACGAGAACGGCCAAGACTTTGTTGCCCGTTTTTTTTGGCGCACCCGCTGCGTGTTGGTGTGCCCGGACAATCGTGCTGTCGAGAAATACCTCTTCAAAGTCCGCATCTTCGCAAAGCTTGGCGAAGAGAGTTTGCCAAACCCCTTTGTCTGCCCAACGTGAAAAACGCCTGAACACCGTGTTCCATGGCCCGAATCCTGGATGGAGATCGCGCCAGGGTGACCCCGTTCTCGCCATCCACAATACAGCCTCAACGAACAGGCGATTGTCTGCTCCTGTTCGGCCTCGATCTCCGGCCTTGCCATGGAGCATCGGTGCTATTTGCAACCACTGGTCATCACGCAATAACAATCTCGGCATCTTGTCTTCAACCCAAAAGACAGGATGTGAACACAATTATTCATTTGTGAACAGTGCCTTAATCACAAATGTCCACACACCCTAGATCAGGAGCAGCACCAGTTGAACCGCACGCGACCGGCAAGCATGATGAACGAAAGTTGCGTCAGCCTCGTAAGCGTCAGCAACAACAAGAAGAAGAGATTCTTTCGGCAATCCGCAACGAAGGGTTCGAACCCCAAAAAATACCTAAATGGAGCCCTGGCGCTCCCGGACTCAAGGCCGATGTACAAGCGCGTTTTGTCATTCCAGGACCAATATTTCAGTCCATCATAACGTTTGACAAAGCATGGGAGCGATTGCGTAGAGGAGGTAAAAACGCCCGAATACAGGACGAATAAACACTACTCCACCAAAACAAATCCCATTTGGTGGATAAGGGGATACTTGCGGGGGAGGATAGGCAGAGCGAGACATTACGCATCAAGCCAATAAATGACGGACGCAGGGGAGTAAGGCTTACCCCAAACATGCGTCCGGCCAGGAGCCTGATGCTATGAAATCCTCTTTCGACGCTGTACAGCAATTTGACGCCGCTCCGGACTCGATGCTGCTTGACTTGGCCACGGCTGGGGTCATTGCCTGCCGCAGTCGCCCATCTTTCTATCGCGATTTTGCTAGTGGACGCCTTACACCAGTCAAGGTCGGCAACTCCACACGAATCCGGGTAGGTGACTTGCGCCGCCTCATTGGTGCGTAAGGCTGCGGCAAATGAACCCGAAAAAAAACGCCGCCCCCTGCATAGCAGAGAACAGCGCCCAGACCAGCGCATCCTACACGATTCAAAATATCCGTGAGCGCCGTTTGCTCACCGTCCTTCTCCGTCGCGGCGAAACATCCCGCCATGACCTCGACAGACTGATTGGCGCCGAGAACTCCCCTGATGTGGTCTTCCGCCTGCGCAACAAAGGCCTGACGATTCCTTGCGAGCGCCGCCAGTTTTCTGACCGCGATGGCGAGAAGGTCCGCATCGGCATTTATTCGCTGACCGCATCTGACCGCCAGAAAGCCGTCGCCGCGCTGAAATGCCTGGGGTGAGCCGTGGCCTATATCCGCACCATCAAGGCGTCGTTCTTCACGTCGGACGATATTGTTTCGCTGTCGCCGCTGGCTCGACTTCTCTACATAGCCCTCTGGACTGAGGCAGACCGCGAAGGCAGACTGACGTGGCGACCCGGCAACTTCAAGCTCCGTTTTCTCCCTGGAGACCCCTGCAACATTCAAGAACTGTGCGGTGAGCTGGTCGAATCCGGCCTTGTTATTCCGTACTCGGTCGACGGCAAAACTTATGCCGAAGTCCCGACCTTCAAGCGCCATCAGAGCATCAACGCCAAGGAACGCAAGTCCGTCTTGCCAGAACGCGTAGAGAACGCGACCGCTACGGGTGGCGACGCGTGGCGCGGATTCCCCCAGGAAAGGAAAGGAACAGGAGAGGAAGCGACCCCACCTAGCCAAGTGGGCGACGGACTTTCTTCGGAATGTGTACACGGCGGTTCCACTGCACAAAAAATGAGCAACGGGGGCGACGATGAGTTTTGACCTCCGCCCGTACCAGAAGGAAGCCGAACAGCAAGCCCGCATTGCCTTGGCTGGCGGTTGTCGTCGTGTGGTCCTGTACCTGCCCACCGGCGGCGGCAAGACCCTGACGGCGACCAGCATCATTCAGAAGGCTATTGCCAAGGGCCGCAAGGTCATATTCCTGGCGAACCGCAAGCAGTTGATCTACCAGACCAGCGCCGTTCTCCATCGGTACGGCATTTGCCACGGCATCCTGCAAGCTGAGAACACCACCCGCATCCATGAGCGCGTGTTGGTTGCCTCCATCGATACCGTGCATATCCGTGGCCTGCCTGACGATGTTGGCCTGATCATCATCGATGAATGCCACGGTGCGGCCGGAAGCGAGAAGTACCAGGCGCTGCTGGCCAAGTACAACGCCGTCCCGGTCGTCGGCCTGACCGCAACGCCCTTTGCGGTCGGCATGGGCAAGCATTTCGACAAACTGGGCGGCCCGCTATTCGAGCATCTGGTCGTTGGCGCCACGATCAAGGATCTGATTGAGGCCGGCTACCTCGTCAACTGCGACATCTACGCCCCCAGCGAGCCGGACCTGAAGAAAGTTCGCAGCAGCAAGGGTATGGATGGTCTGCTCGACTACAACCAGTCCGACCTTGAAGGCGCTGCCGACAAACCTGAATTGATCGGCGACATTCTGGCCCACTGGCGCAAGCATGCGACTGACAAGCAGACGGTTGTATTCGCCACCAGTATTGCGCATAGCCGTCACATCGTTGAGCAGTTCCGGGCTTCGGGCATCAGCGCCGAACATATCGACTATCACGCAGACGACGACGAACGGGCCGCCATCCTGGGGCGCTTCGCACGCGGCGAAACCATGGTGTTGTCGAACGTAGCCCTGCTGTCCGAGGGCTGGGATTGCCCTACGTGCGAGGTGATGATTCTCGCCCGCCCGACGCGCAGCCTGATCCGCTTCATCCAGATGGTCGGCCGTGTGCTACGTCCTGCCCCCGGCAAGACCAAGGCGCTGTTGCTCGACCATTCCGGCAGTACTGCACGACTCGGCCATCCCTGCGATGACCTTCCGCTTGAACTGGACGACGGTAAGCCGAAGGTATCGAACAAGCAGCAAGCCGAACGCAAAGAGGCTCTACCTAAGCCCTGTCCCGCATGCAAATTCATGCGCCCGGCTGGTGTGCATGCCTGTCCGGCTTGTGGTTTCGCTCCCGAGCGTCAATCCGATGTATTGGTCGGCGACGGCGAACTGGTCAAGCTCGACCGCAAGAAGCCAATCAAGAAAGAAGCCGGCCAGCACGTGTATTCGCAACTTCTTGCTTATGCCGAAGGCAAGGGTTTCAAGTCGGGATGGGCGTATCACAAATACGCGGAATTTTTCGGCGGCAAGCACCCGAATGGTTTGCGCCAGGTGGCCGCAGAGCCAACGCCGGAAATTCTCGGCTGGATCAAGTCTCGCCAGATTGCCCAGGTGAAGGCAAAACAGAAGCAGGAGGCCGGCCATGCAAGCTGCTGACCTAGCCCGTAATCGCTGGCCTGACCTGTTGGTGCACTTCGGCATTGATCAGAAATCACTGACCGGCAAACACTCACCCTGTCCAGCCTGCGGGGGGCGGGATCGTTTTCGCTTCGATGACAAGGACGGGCGCGGCACATTCTTCTGTTCCCACTGTGGGAGCGGCGACGGCTTTGCTCTTCTTGGCAAGGCAAAGGGCTGGACATTCAAGCAAGCAGCCGCTGAAGTGGAGCGCATTGTCGGCACCATTCCTGCAACGCGCCCGAGCCGCCAGCAGCCTACATCCGACAAGCTGACAATCTGCCGGCGTATCTGGTCGGAGTCGCAGCCAGTCGCCGAAGGTGATCCGGTTGCGCTGTACTTGGCCAACCGCATCGGTATCGTTGGCATTCCCGATTGCATCCGGTTCCATGCCGCGCTGCCATATCGACACGAAAACGGACGGATTACCAGGCACCCGGCCATGGTTGCCAAAGTTCAGGACAGTGAAGGCAATGGCATCGCTATTCATCGGACCTATCTGACCAGCGACGGACAGAAAGCCGGAGTGCCGAGCGCCAAGAAAATCGTCGGCAGCCTTCCGCCTTGCGCTGCTGTACGACTTATGCGACCCGCCGAGTGCATCGGTATTGCTGAAGGTATCGAAACGGCACTGAGCGCCTCGGTTCGCTTTTCAGTGCCAACCTGGTCAGCCATCAGCGCCAACGGGCTCGAAAAATGGATGCCACCAACCGGCACTGCCCGTGTATTGATCTTTGGCGACAACGACGACAGCTACGCCGGGCAAGCTGCCGCCTTTGCCCTTGCAAAGCACCTTCACAACGCCGGTATCACCGCCGACGTTCGAATCCCAGACCGACCTGGAACCGATTGGGCGGACTACCTACAGGTATCTTGAGCCATTAACGAGAACCATCAATGAGCGCATCAACTATCCACCCCAATCAACACGCCTGCCGCGGCTGCAACATCTGTTCAATTTCCCAATTGATTTCGTATGCCTAAATTCAAGATCACCGACTGCTGCCGGATTGATATTCGGGAAATGAAGCGTGACGGCCTGCTTGAGCTGCTTCATTTCGATGGTGCATTTCAGTGGCACTTGGCCGGGTTTTCTTGTCCGGTGAGTGTCACGTTGGCGAGGAATGGGATCATGATCGGCCAACGGGACAGACAGAATAACCACATCGAATACTTCGTTCCCATGGTAAGTACCAATTGCCACATGAACGGTTCGCGGCCCTGGTTCAGTTGCCCTAAATGCGGCCGGCGTGCAGCGATTCTCTACTCGAAGGGGGCAGGCAAATTTGCCTGTCGGAAGTGCCGGCACCTTGCCTATCCATCCCAGTCTGAAGCGGTCGGAAATCGAGCGCACCGGGCGGCCAATAACATCCGGCGCCGATTGGGATGGAAGGTTGGCACTGCCAATCCTGAAGGTGACAAACCGAAGGGGATGCACTGGTCGACATTCGAGAAATTGCACACTCGGTATGCCAAGGCTGCACGGGCTGCATGGATGGATACGGCCCGAAGTTTGGGGATGATTCCGCGCTAGTTACCAGCCTGGTTACCAAGCCAGTTACCAAGGAATCGGCGGATTTTCAGAGTTGGTTAATGCGGGGCTGGTTAACGCCCAGGTTAACGCCGAATACCTATTTTCTCGCAGGCAAGAATGTCAGGTTTTGACAATGGTGCGCATCGCAATAGCAAGCGCCTTGCGTACTCCTGCAATCGACCATTTGGCAATGGTTTCACGGAGTTTACAGACAGAAGTTCGCAACGAAGTACGCACGGAAAGCCATGGTTAACAGACTCAGGTTAGCAGCGTGGTTAGCACAAAAAGGTGGGCAATGTGCACTGGTTACACAGGGCATGGTTACACCCATGGTTACACCAAAAAGCGCTGCTTTTGCGGTCAGGCTGTAACAACGCCGATGTAACAGAAAAATCGCAGGTTTCCAGGCCGGGGTTTCCAAGGTGGTTTCCAAGAAATAGTGCAGTTAGCGCCCCTTGGTTAGCGCCGAAGTTAGTGCACAAACCGCAGTTTTGCTTTTCGCTGTCTCGCTGACATCAGGCCTCGCTGCTTTTGAGCCTGATCAGCTGAAACAGTGGGTTTCAAAGCGCCTCATTTCCGGCTATCCTGATGCTGTGGAAATGCGCTGCCTCGGTTTTGGACCGACAAGCACGACGCACAACCACACAAGGGCCGTCTTGGATTGGGGCTGCTGGGAATTGGACCCGGCTGAGTTCCCGATACATGTGCGGCCTTTGTCTTTGGTGCTACGATTCCATCGTCAGGGGGCGCCTTGGCTGGATACTGCCCGAAATTGGCTTGGGCTGAGTTCTCCAGCCATTCGCGGCCCTTGTCATTTCCGAAACCTAGATTTGTAGGTTTTACTTTTCGCCTGAAGGTGTGCCGGATATGGGGGATACCTTGTCGGCCATACTGAGCGCGCTTGGCTGAACGTTCGGCAAATCAGCTTCCGCGTGAGCCGCTTCGGCGGCAACAGGATGAGGGGAATTAGCGGCTTGTTCCGTTAGGTGCTGTCCCTCCTGCCAAGCACACTCGACTATACTGACCCTGTGCTTGGCTGAACGTCAGAAAATTTGTCGCCGCCTGCGGGGGCCTCTTCGGAGGCTTGAGGATGAGGAGCAAGGCGTCCCTCCGGCCAGGCCTTTCAGTAGTCGTTTGAGGCTTAGCCGCTCGGACACAACAGTGTTGCAGCCAATTGCGTAGAGGCGACATGCAAGCTCTATACAGCCCGAAAACCTACCCGGCGCCGTTGCAGGCGGAACTCAAGGCAATGTCGGACACTGCCATCGAGATAGCAAACCGCTGGCTGCTGGGGTGGCCGAAGACGGTCAAGGGTCTGATCGCGTCCGGTGAGTATCTGGAAGCCCTGAAGTATCAAGAGGAACGCGAGATGAAGGTCAAGCTGGACACCAGCATGAGCCATCTGTCGAGTTGGGAAAAGAACGAGGTGATGGGGCTGACCGCAGCGCCACCGACACCGACACTTCAAGAAGAAGCTTTGTCGCCCATGGCGCGGCCTAGGTCGTCGTAGTCCGGCCGCAACTGGCTTATCTTCTGCCTGCCGAATGACTACATTGGAACTGCTCTGGCCGCGAGCGTTGGGGGTCGCCTGACCGGATTCATTATCAGGATGATCAGCGAATGCGGGCTGTTTTCCGGCAACAGCAGACGCGGGTTCGCTCCCGTCCCAGAGCTTCTTGAATCCTTGGTTTTCTGGATTATGGCGAACAAAGAACGCAGGGTTTACTCGGTGATATTCGCCGGTTTTGCTCCTATCAGCCTAATGCTAATAGCCACTAACGCGCAAAGCCTCATACATCACCGTTCTTCCGATTGATTCCCATGATTCCTCGGCATCTGGCCAGTTCGGATATGCAATAAAGAATAGTTTTACGGTGTGATCGAGTTGTTGATGTGGCGGTATGCCTTTTTCAACTGCGGCCGGCAAATTGATGAATTCGTCTTTGCCCATAGCCATGACGAACAACATGATCGAGTCGCGATACCCACGCATAACCTCAAGTGTCAAATCTCGACCAAGGCCAAACCAAGCGCGCTTGCCGTTGGATTTGTATGCCTTTGAGCCAGCCAGCGCCATATCCTGAAGTGCACGAAACCCATTTGGGAATGCGGTTGCAAAATCTCGCTCAAGCATTTTACGAACTGTCATTGCTTCCTGGCTAACAAGCATATACCCCCCTGAATTCCTGCAAGCAACGCTGGTTGTGTTGGCTTGTTCATTCCAATCCCTGCTTTGTTTGGTACTCCGGGAAAAACCTTTGATCGTTCTTGGTCGGGGCGGTGGGATTCGAACTCACGACCCTCTGTCCCCAAGGCAGATGCGCTACCAGGCTGCGCTACGCCCCGACATGTTTCAAGATTAACAGAAATCCATTTGTGTTATGTTCGTAACATAATCAAAAAGGGTTGGTGCGATGCGAATACAACTAGGGACCTTGGTCGGTCTGCTTGCTTTTGGCGCTCCGGCTTGCGCGGGAAACTACGCAACGTGCCTTCTAAAATACATGCCTGGGTTGAACAATGAAGCCGCTGCGCAGGCTGCAATCAGCTTGTGCATGAAGGAAAGCCCCGGTGGATTCTCTAGCGTTCAGCAAGGTGAGGGGCGAGGGTTCATGTCCTACGGTAGTGGTGCCGAGTGCGCACTGAAGAAGGGCGGCGAGACGCGTAGCCAAGTGGCGGGTAGGGCAATCCTGTTGGCCTGTAACAAGCTGTACGATGAGCCAAATCCATTTGACAAGTTCCGTTACTCCGATGAAGCGGTTGGCATCAAAAAGTAGTCGGAAACCTGCGTGATTAATTTTGCTTGCGACGCGGTAAGCAATTGATTTCGTTTATAAATATTGTTGATATGTCAGAAAAATAAACCTATGATGTAGGCGTTCATCCTGAACAAAGCGGGCCGGAGGGTGTTACGAGCACCGACCGACCCTGACCAAATCGATCATCTAGGAGATCAAAATGGCTACTGCAAATTCTACCGCTTCCATCGCACTCAACCGGGAACAAGCCGCTGCTTTCGGCGTTTTCCTGAACGCGGATGGTTCCCTGCAAGTTTTGAAGGAAGGCCAGTTCGACGCTGGCCTCGCTGACGAAATAGCCAGCCAGTTGATTCTGATAGCTGCGAGCATTCGCTCTGCTGCTCGGTCTGCGCTCTACCCAAACTGATCAATTAATCGCTGGCAGAATCAGACCCGCCCCCGAGGCGGGTTTTTCACATCGCATAATGACAATGCCTTGCCCGTTTCAGTGACTTGAGGTGAAAATGCCGTTTTCATTGACCTAAATGTCAGAACATGGGACGCAAGAAAACATCCGTACTGGAAGACCTAATGGACATTTCCGCCCAGTTGCCGTGGAAGGCAGGCGTAGCCCTCGCGGTCATTGCCTATTTCGTCCTCCACTACTTCGCTACGCGTGCACCAGTTACGACAAACCCGGTGGAATTGAAGGCTATCGGGAAGACAGTGGGCGAAAGCGTTGTGCATGGTGTCTGGACGATGCTAGCTGGCGTTCTGCAGTACATCGTTCCGCTTGCGCTCTCACTCGGTGCATTCGTCTCGTTCTCTCGGCGGCGTCGGCAAAGCGAACTTCATGGACAGGTCGCTAAAGATTCCTCGTTAGATGCCTTGGAGAAGATGACTTGGCGCGAATTTGAAGGGCTTGCTGCCGAGTCAATTCGTCGCCAGGGCTACCGAGTCGTTGAACGCGGGGGCGATGGGCCGGATGGCGGGGTCGACCTTGAATTGCACATGGGGAAAGACAAGTACCTTGTCCAGTGCAAGCAATGGAAAGTCACGAAAGTCGGTGTTGCCACGGTTCGAGAACTCTACGGCGTTATGACAGCAGAAAGAGCGATTGGAGGCTTTGTCGTAGCTTCCGGAGCTTTTACTGAAGAGGCAAAGGCCTTTGCAGAGGGGCGCTCCATCCTTTTGATCGATGCCAAAAAATTGCGCGCCATGATTAGCTCTGCCACGGTGGATACCGGCTCCGGAATTGAAGCGGAATCGTCGCCCGAGGGGCCAGGGCTCGCCTGCCCGAAGTGCGGAAGCCCAATGGTTCAGCGCGTCGCCAAGAAGGGAACAATGGCAGGAAAGTCATTTTTGGGGTGCTCTCGGTTCCCTACTTGCGCCGGGACCCGGAGTTAGTTACATGCGGTGCTGGAAGTTGTATTGGCTGGCCATGCTACTCGCCACGCCGTGCGCTTGGGCGCAGTATCGATGTGTTGAGAATGGCAAGGCGGTGTTTACGGATAAGCCATGTTCAACTCAGTCCGCACTAGCGGCGCCAACCGGCAACAGCCCAAAAGTGATTGGGGATTCTGCCAACAGCGCCTATGCGACGCGTTACGGCGACTGGCGCGGACAGGTGCAGTATCAAGCAAGCCTGAATGGTCAGCCAATTACGGAGGCTCACGCAGTAGCTCAGACGATGATCTCGATTGACCCGCAGGGGAAAATCACCGGTTCATCTCCCGAGAATGGCTGCAAGATGAAAGGCATTTCCAGCCCCGGTATGGCGCCCACGATTCTCAATCTCGACATTACCCTCAGCGGGTGCAACTTCCAAAAAATGAATCGCAGGCTATTCGGAACCCTTGCGCTATACCCAGCTGAGAAGCATGCCCAATTCTGGATCTATGCCAACCCGGTCGATTTGCTCAGTCCGGGCTGGAGCTACGACGTAAAAGGCACGATGCGCAGATGACCGAGACAGAACAAACAAATACCGACTATCTTTCCCATGAGCTTTTTCATCTCGTTGGCAATCGCCGCCCCATGGATCACGAGACGAACTTCAGCACGTTACTGAAGGTACTCCGGTCGCGCTGCGTATCAGCCAACCCGCCGCAGGTTGGGCAGGGAAGTATTCGAGTGACAGTCGACAGAGAGCAAACGCTGCACTCGGAAAAACTTGTTTCAGCTGACATCACCTGCTACTGCGACATCCCATCCCCGCTGCTTACACGCCATACAACGAAATATGGCTGCTTTGGCATCGGATTTCATCGAGTCCATCTCGCTAGACGAGGCGCACGGCCAGTAACGTACGTACCGATGACAAGTCATGACCGGCTATCAATATACGGAGCGACAATCCTTCAAGACATCCAGGCGAAATTTGAGGGATACATGCGCCATCTCTATGACCCCTTGCCTGATCGACTCAATGACCGCAGCCGCTTCCTCGGCTCCATTCCGGAAAACCCAGATGACGCTGTAGAGGATTTACATGGCCTTCTAGTCAAAGATTTCATGGCGTTTATCAAGCCCTACGATGCAGAGCTATCAGCGGATGACATCAATTACTTCTACGCAGAACGTGAGTGGCGCCTGCTCGGTGGGCTGATGTTCGAGTATCGGGACTTGTCCAGTGTAATCGTCAAGACAGGGTATCAAGAGCGGCTGAGTGAGGCCATGCCAGAGATTCAGAACATTCTTGAAATCGGCTAGCGACGATGTGCACCCGCTACATTTCTCCCGACCAGGCCGAGATTGAACGCCTTTGGCACATTGGCCGCCACAATCAACCGAAGTGGGCGAAGGAGCTATTTCCCCGGGCACTGGGGCCGTTCTTGCGGTTGGGGCAGCCCGGCAGCGGCCTTGATCTCGTCGTCGGGCCCTGGGGGCTAATTCCGGATTGGTCAAAGTCCCCATTGCTGAAATATTCGACGAGCAACTGTCGCTCAGAAGAGGCAGCGGCCAAGCCCACTTTTGCGGATGTCTGGCGCAAAGGACAACGCTGCATTATTCCTGCGCTCTCATTCGATGAACCGTGCTGGGAGACAGGCAAGAACGTTTGGTGGCGCTTCAGTCGTGCTGATGGTCTGCCTTGGGGTTTGGCTGGCCTTTGGAATACCTGGGTGGATCGTTCGACAGGCGAAGTCATCGAGAGCTACACCATGCTGACGGTCAATGCCGATAACCATCCCCTGATGTCCAGGATGCACAAACCAGATCCGAAGCTGCCGCCAGATCAGCAGGACAAGCGGAGCGTCGTTGCTATTGAGCAAAGCGACGTTGAGCGGTGGCTGCGAGGAAGCATCGAAGACGTTGCGGATTTGCTGGAGCCGCCCGCGTTAGAACTGATCGACGCCGCCGCTGCGAAATCTCCAATCAGTTGACCAGTGATTTGGCATTAGGCGGCTGTCGGCCTTGGATTCAACCGGTGGATGCAACAGATTGGCTGAATTGCTCAGCGGGTGTTTTGTAGTTTAGTGTTTTCCTTGGGCGCTCATTCAGTTTTCTGGCAACAGTATTCAGCTGGGCCTGCGAG
>WBZX01002096.1_pt1 | contig 13992 bp, 10 predicted proteins | sample 5204211 | NCBI WGS metagenome assembly WBZX01 (sample SAMN12344362, study PRJNA552823) | activated sludge metagenome | biome: Activated sludge suspended growth; feature: Nitrification reactor; material: Wastewater; isolation source: activated sludge from nitrification reactor of wastewater...
GTGGCTCAAGTCGGCGAGATACGGCCGCATCAGCTCGGCGCCCAGCGCGCAGTTCAAGCCGATCGAGAACGGCTTCAGGTGCCGCATCGAGTACCAGAACGCCTCCGCCGTCTGCCCCGACAGCGTGCGCCCCGAGCGGTCGGTGATGGTGCCCGAGATCATCACCGGCAGCTCGACGCCCTTCTCCTCGAAGGCCTCGAGCGTGGCGAAGCCGGCCGCCTTGGCGTTCAAGGTGTCGAAGATGGTCTCGATCAGGATGATGTCGACGCCGCCGTCAATCAGCGCCAGCACCTGCTCCTTGTAGGCCGCGCGCAGCTCGTCGAACGAGACGTTGCGATAGCCCGGATTGTTGACGTCCGGCGAGATCGACGCGGTGCGATTGGTCGGCCCCACCGCGCCGGCGACGAAGCGCGGCTTCTCCGGCGTCTTGGCCGAGAACTTGTCGGCCGCGGCACGGGCGATCCTGGCCGCCTCGAGATTGATCTCGCGCGACAGATCCTCCATGCCGTAGTCGGCCATGGAGACGCGCTGCGCGTTGAACGTATTGGTCTCGATGAGATCGGCGCCGGCCTCGAGATACTGCTCGTGGATGCCCTGGATGATGGCGGGCTGCGTCAGGACGAGCAGGTCGTTGTTGCCCTTGACGTCACGCGTCCAGTCCTTGAAGCGCTCGCCGCGATAGTCGGCCTCCTGCAGCTTGTGGCGCTGGATCATGGTGCCCATGGCGCCATCGATGATCAGGATGCGCTTCTCGGCGGCGTCGTGCAGCGCCTTCCAGCTCGGCTTACGGTTCATCGGACTTTACCTCGTTGCTTTCGACGTCGCCCTGCGGGCTAACGATTTCCCTCTCTCTGCACTTGCATGGGGAGAGGGAGGAATATCACCCCGCCGCCACGCGCTTCTCCAGCGGCGCCACCTTCAGCGGGCGCAGGCCCAACAGATGGCAGATCGCGTAGCAGAGATCGGCGCGGTTGAGCGTGTAGAAGTGGAAGGCGCGGATACCCTCGTCGACCAGATCCATGACCTGCTCGGTGGCCACCGCCGCCGCCACCATGCGCTGCGTCTCGGCGTCCTCCTCGAGACCCTCGAAGCGCCGCGCCAGCCAGGCCGGCACGGAGGCACCGGTGCGAACCGCAAACCCTGCCACCTGACGGAAATTGTGGATCGGCACGATGCCCGGCGTGATCGGCACCCAGATGCCGGCGGCACGCGCCCGCTCCAGGAAACGAAGGTAATGCGCGTTGTCGAACCCGAACTGGGTAATGACGCGATCGGCGCCGGCGTCTACCTTGGCTTTCAGATTGTCGATATCGGCCTTGATCGTCGGGCTTTCGGGATGCTTCTCGGGATAGCCGGCGACAGAGATCTCGAAGTTGGCGATCTTCTTCAGGCCCGCGACCAGCTCCGCAGCGTTGGCATAGCCGCCCGGATGCGGCTCGTACTTCGAGCCCACGCCCCCCGCTGGATCACCGCGCAGCGCCACGATGTGGCGCACGCCCGCGTCCCAGTAGGCCCGCGCCACGTCGTCGACCTCGGCCTTGGTCGCCTGCACGCAGGTGAGATGCGCGGCCGGACGCAGCGCCGTCTCCTTGACGATGCGGGCAACGGTGGCGTGCGTCCTCTCGCGCGTCGAGCCGCCGGCCCCGTAGGTCACGGAGACGAACTCCGGGGCGAGCGGGGCGAGCCGCTCGATCGCCGCCCACAGCGCCTGCTCCATCTTCTCGGTCTTGGGCGGAAAGAACTCGAACGAGACCGCGATCTCGCCCGATCCCAGCAGCCGGCTCTTGCGCTCCTTGGCGTCGGTCATCAGCGGGTCTCCTGCAATGCCTTGATCCTCGTCTTCGTCTGCCCGGGATCGGTCACGCCAGCCGGCTTGTCGGCCGTCCACAGCACGACCGTGAGCTGGTCGCGGTCGCCGGGCGACGGCCCCAGCACCATCGGCGTGCCGCCGGCCAGTCCCGCCTCCTCGCACCAGCGCGTTACCTCGGCCGCCTCGAAGCCCAGGCGCTCGTGCGCGTGCTCCTTGCGCAGGAACTCCAGGTCGTGCGCGGCGAAGTCCACGATCAGCAGCCGCGCGCCCGGCGCCATGACGCGCGCCGCCTCGCGGATGGCCTGCGCCGGCTCGGCGAGGTAATGCAGAACCTGGTGGATGATCACCGCGTCCGCCACGCCCTCCGCGAGCGGCAGGTCGTAGATGTCCCCGTGCCGCACTTGTGCCTTGTCGAGCCCGGCCTTGGCGAGGTTGGCCCGCGCCACGGCGAGCATGGTCTGGTTGGTATCGAGCCCGAGGCCCCGCTCATAGCGATCCGCGAACAGCTCCAGAGTCCGGCCCGTTCCCGTCCCAAGATCGAGCAGCAGCCCGAACGGCCCCGCCCCGAGCGCCTGTCGCATGGCGGCCTCGACGGCCCCCTCGGCGACATGCAGCGAGCGGATGCGGTCCCACTCCTCGGCGTGCTGCCGGAAATAGTTCTGCGCAGCCAGCTCACGTTCCCGTTTCAGGCGGTCCGCCCTCTCCCGGTCACGTTGCGCGATGCTGTCTCCGGCGTCCGCCAGCGCCAGAATGGCGAGCGCCAGCCGTCCTCCCTCGGTCCGGTCGGAAACATGGAAGTATGCCCAGCTCCCCTCCCGGAACCGCTCGATCAGCCCGGCCTCGAACAGCAGCTTTAGGTGGCGCGAGATGCGCGGTTGGCTCTGGCCCAAAATCTCGGTCAGATCCTTGACGTTCAGCTCGCCGGCCGCCAGCAGCAGCAGGATGCGCAGGCGCGTCGGCTCGGCCGCCGCCTTCAGCGCCGTCACCAGCTCCCGTGTCTGCATCGCTTTCGCCATTGAGGGGCACGGCCTCCTTGCCCGAGCACATAAAGACATCTTTATGTCTCTCGTCAAGCGCCCATCCGGCTGGAACACCGTTTAACAATCGGCTAACCAGCTAGTGTGATGATCGAGAAGTCCGTTAGATGCTCTATGGCTAGGTCGGGAGACGGACTTCTCGATCTGAATCACACTAGAAACATCTGGTTGGCTAGTGTCGTTCAGATCGCGAAATTCGTTCGGAGCGTGCCGGAAGAGGTGACGAATTTCGCGATCACGACACTAGGCCTAGGGTTGCCGTTCGGACTATGGATGTTTGAACAGCAGCCGGCACACTTGAACAACCGCAGTTCTGCGGCGGCGTCACTTGCCCCACAATGGCCGCCGTTGAATGGTCAAGGGGTGCGAGCCTTTGACGGGCGAGCCGGTGGTGTGCTCAATCGAGCCGGCCTCCCGGTCCCGAGAATACAATCGGCCGGACCAGATCCATCCGGCCCGACCAGATCAGAGCGGAGCACGACAGCATGACGACCGCCAGCCTCTCGACCCTGCGACGCCGCCCGCTGACGGCCGCTCTCGTCTGCGGGGCGTGGCTCCTGGCGGGCGCCGGCATGGCCGCGGCCGAGACCGCCACGGCCTACATGCAGCGTGTCGCCAACGAGCTGGTCACCGCCTCCCGCTCCGGCTCGACGCTCCAGTTCGCGGCCGTCATCCGCAACCACGCCGACGTGCCCTGGCTCGGCCTCAACTCGCTGGGCTCCTATGCCCGGACTCTGCCGGCGGCCGACCGTCCGACCTACTACAACGGCATGGTCAACTTCATCGGCAAGTACGCCGCCAAGGAGGCACCGAAGTACCCGGTCGCCTCGGCCGTCATCGCGGGGCAGGCCGGCGAGACCAAGGAAGGCATCGAGGTCGACAGCCGGGTGACGCTCAAGAGCGGCGAGAGCTACGACGTGCGCTGGCTGCTGGTCCGCCGCGGCTCCGGCTACAAGGTCCGCGACGCGCAGGTCGTCGGCTTCTGGATGAGCCCGTTCCTCAAGAACCTGTTCGAGAACTACATCAGCGAGAACGGCGGCAACCCCAAGGCCCTCGTCGTCGCGCTCAACCGCTGAGCTGGACTTTCGCTGGGCAGGCTGTGGGGCTTACCGCCACGCGGTCGATTGGGCCGGCGGCGGCGCGCAAAGCATGCCGCCCACCGGGCTTCCCGGAATGACCGTCATCACGCCGAAAATGACGATCGCGGCCCCGACCAGCCGCCGTAGCTTCATGTGCCCGTCGATGCGCGCCATCGAGGTCAACCCGAACGCGGTCAGCGTCACGGCGGGCAGCGTTCCGATCCCGAACCCGGCCATCACCTCGACGCCGCCGAGCCCGGAGCCGGCGAGCATCGCCGTCAGCAGCGCGCCATAGACGGTCGGGCACGGAATGAAACCCCACGTAATTCCGCCGAGATATGGGCCCGCAACGATCCCCGACAGCGGCTTCAGCGCCCGGGCCGCGATGTGGGAGACCTGCGCCGAGGCACGGTGAAGCTTGTCCGGCAGGGTCAGTACGCCCGCGATGACGAGGCCAATCCACACCAGCATGGCCCCGCTCGACCATTGCAGGACGCTGTAGACGGCGCCCGGAACGATGGCCCCGTAGACAGCGGCTCCGGCATAGCCGACGGCCCCACCAGCCAGCATGTAGGCCGTGATGCGCCCGAGTTGCGCCTGCATAAGCACGCGAACCCGATCGAGCCGAGACTTCGGCTCGAACAGGAAGACGAGACCGGAGGCGATGCCGCCGCACATGCCCGCGCAATAGAGAGACGAGGCGAGCCCGAGCAGCAAGCCGCCGATCAGGGTTGGGCTGGCGATGTCCATGGCGCCTTGGCTGTTTCCCCGGTAGAGGCCGCGATGGTCATGCCATCTCCTAGCAGCGCCCGCCACCCCGCCGTTTGACCTGCGTCAGCGTGACGGCGCCGGGGCAGCCGGTCAGGGCCTCGCGCCCGCCTCTCCAGCCAGATCGCGGACCACCCGGAACCCCACATGTGGAAATGCGGCTCCCGGCTCGATGGGACGGCGCGCCGATGGCCGCCGCCAGCGCCGGTCCTCCCCGTCGGCCCCATCCTTCAGGACACGGTGCCAGCACACCCGGTTCGGCTGGTAGGCCGCCGCCGTCTCGGACCCGTTCTCCAAGGTTTCAACCCAGCAATCGCCCACTAATTCCGCCACGCCTCCGCCCATCGCCTCCGGCAGAGGGCCGATCGCCAGCGAGCCGACATCGGTCGATGCGATCTGGCGGGGCGTCGATGCCAGGCGAGCCGCGTACTCCCACTCCGCCGCGGACGGCAGCCGGTAGCGATGCCCGCTGACCGCCGAAAGCCACGCAGCGTAGTCCGACGCCTCTCGCCACGTCAGGCAGGTGGCAGGGCCGGCGACTGCAGGTGCGAGCCGGTCAACACAAGCCTCTCCGGTGCGCGCGGGCGAGATCCGCGCCCGGCGAAACTCGGCAACGGAAATCTCGAATCGCGCGATCGCAAAACCCGGCCAGAAGCGAACTCTCCGTGCCGGCCGCTCGGCAGCCGTGGCGTCCCGATCAACGGCGGGCGCGCCTATGACGGCATCTCCCGCGGGCAGCACGATCATCTCGGGACACTCGGGACAGTCGCGCGTCGTGTCCCAGCTCGCCAACGGCCGCTCAGCCGGTGGTGCGGCCTCCCGCGACGGAACGAGCGCGGAAAGCCGCGACCAATCCCAGGAGCGCTTTGGCAGGAGCCTCACCTCCTCCTCGGCATCGTCATCCTCGCCGCCTTCCTCGTCGTCCGCGATGCTCCGGCTGCCGCCGCCGTCTCGCCGATCCTGGCTCGCCCGCGCATCTCCGTCTTCACCACCAGCGGGGTCGTGCGCACGGGTAGCCTTGCGCCGGGCTTTCGCGGGCGGGTCGCCGGCTGGACCCGTCCACGACAGTCCGAGCGCATTATCATGGCTCAGCATGGCGGCATCGGCCGCTGTGACCGTGATCAGCGCCAGCACCATCGCGGCGCGCTGCCGGAGCGGCCGGCGGCTCAGCTCGGCATAGAGGCAAAGGAGAGCGGTGGCCACGAACAGGGCGGCCGCCAGCTCGGCAGCTTGGGACATGACGGTAACCTCGCGATGCTATGCGCGAGGAGCACCGCAAGCCCCATACCCGAAGCGGCGGGACCGGCACGAACTTTCCGCCGACACGCATTTCTGGGTTAACGCCGCCGCTCTCTTACTCCACCCTATTCCGCCGCGGCGCGTCGCGTTACCGCGGGCGTGGCCGGCTCGATGCGGCCGTCGGCGTGCAGGGTGATGTGCATGCCGGTCGTGATCGCCTCGAGCCCCGTCGCTCCGACGATCATCGTCACGTTGTGCTCACGCGCCACGATCGCCATGTGGCTGAGCCAGCCGCCGACGGCAGAGACGACACCGCCAGCCCTGACCACCTCCGCCAGCCAGCCCGGATGGATCATCGGAGCGACGATGATGTCGCCGTCCATGAATCCCAGGATTGGCTCTCCCGACTCGGCGTCCCCGGCGCTGACCACGATGGCGCGCCCCATTACCGAGCCGGTTCCCGCCACACGCGTTCCGTGAAGGGGCGCGCGCCCGGCGCCGGCCTCGTGAGCCGCCCTTCCGGACGTCTCGATGTCCGCCGCGGTCAGCTCGGAGCCGAGCATGGGTGCCCCCCGCAATGCTCCAGCGGCGGCTTTGCGCGTCTCCGCGAGCCGGGCGAGCTCACGGGCGCCGCGCGGCTCGATGCATTGCAACTCCTCGATGCTCAGGTAGAACGCGTTGCCGTTGAGCGCGAACCGCCGGTCGATGGCACGGATGATCGAGCGGATGACGGCCACCTGCCGCAGCATGTGGTGCTTGGCATCCTCCTTGAGCGTCTGGAAGCGCCGCGCCGTCTCGACCACGCCACGCGCCGCCACCGGTAGCTGGTCGAGCGAGCTGGACGCGCTCGCGCGGCCCACCGCGGTGTTCCACAGCGTGTCGACGGCCCGCTCCGCCGCCACCTTTAGCGCCTCCGGGCTTTCGCCGAAGCGGGGATCCGACAGCTCGTAATCCAGCACAGCGCGATGCCCGAGCGCCTCGCGCAGCTGGAAGTCCCGCCATGCTTTCGGCGCCACCCCGGCGAGCTGCAACGCCGCCGTGGCGGCCGGAGTCGGGATGTCGGACAGAACCTCCGCGGCGTCGCGGCCGATCACGGCAAGGGCTCGCCGCGCCTCGTCGAGGTGGAAGCGCGCCAGGATGTTGACCACATCGACCTCGACATGCGTCCGATTGATGTAGCCGTCGACGACGCGCCGGAGCGTCTCGACCAGCTCCGCGTTCGGAAGACGGTCGAGATCAGTCGCCTCGAGCAATCGCATCTCGGCCATGAACGCGGGCAGGAAACCGTCACGGAACGAGGCCTCGATCCGCTTCGAATGCGCGGTGATCCGCCGCATGGAGAGCGCGCCGAGGCGCGGTGCCCGCGCGGCCTCCTGCCGCTTATCGACGTAGAGCCGCCCGAACGCGGTGACGTGATAGGGGGGGCTCTCCTCGCCCACGCGATACTGGATGCCGAGCGCCTCCGCCGCGCGATCGATGCTGCCACCCGCCGACCAGAGCGCCTCGAGCAGGCTCAGCGACGCCGGCGTAGGCCGCGGCAGCATTTCCGTCATCTCGTTCTGCGCCAGGATCACACCTTCGAGCGCATCCTGTGCGGCGAGGCCCACCAGCCGCCGCCACTCCTCGCGCACGGCGTCGCCCTCTCCGAGCGTCGTGATGTCGCGCGATTGCACGATATGAAAGCGCCCCTTGGCAAAGACCCATTCGATGTCCTGCGGACGTCCGAACAGTGCCTCGATGCGGCGCGCAAGCGCCTGCAGCGGCGATACGTCGATGGGCGGCGGGATAGAGGATCTGAGCAGTCCGGTCAGCCGGCCGTAGCGGTAGCTCTTCGGCGCCGCGCGACCCGAGACCAGCTTCTCGCCGCTGCCCTCGACCATCTCGACGAGCATCACGCCCGGAATCTCCGGATCCTCGGTGAACAGCACGCCGGCATGCTCGGCATCCACCATCGGCTGCAGCAGTACGTTGGCACGCCCCGCCGGGCCCGAGTAGGCCGCCGTGCGCTCGGCGGAGAACGATGCCGCCACCCGTTCGATGGCCTCACCAAGCCGCTCCCTCTGGACGTCGAGCTCTGTCTCGAACACTCCGGCGAAACTCTGCGATGCCCCGTCCTCGCCCTCGGCGGAGCTGCGAACCGCGAGTGGCTTGCCGCCGAGCCGGCTCCACAGGGCCGATTGCAGCCGCCGCCTCTGCCGATCCGGCATCGAAGGCCAGGCGGCGAGGAATGGCGCCGTCAGCACCAGTCCATCAGGCACAGGAATGCCGGCCGCCTTCATCTGCGCGAGCCGAAGCGCCTTGTTGCCGGCGGATTGCAGGCGCCCGGGCTCCGACAGCGGCACGATCGCGGCATGCGGAAGCCTCCGTGAGGTCAAGCGGCCCAGGAGACTGCCGATGCGCGCAAGAACCCTCGCGACCGCGCCGGTGACGAACGCTCGCTGCACGAGCAGCAGCGCCGCGCTGGCGATCATGTAGAGATCGGCTGCGGCGGTGAGCAGCGCCGCGGCGATCGCCAGCAGCGGTACCGCCACCAGCCAGTTCACCAGCCGGTGCCAGCGCTTCGTGACGAGGCTCCAGTCGACATAGAGCCCGATGAGGATGCCGAACATGGCCGGCAGGATGAGCAGCCCGTCGCGGTCGGCCAGGGTGTCGAGCCAGAGAAATGCTTCCGGCGCCTTCGCCGCCGCCGCGCCCGCAGCACCGGCGGATAGGGCGAGGATCGGAAGGAACGCGAGCGCGATCACATTGCGTCCCGGCGTCAGACCATGGCGGGAATAGAGGTCGGACAGCGCGCGGGACAGCCGCCGCGGCTCCGCCGCCAGCTTCTGCTTGAGGCTTCTCACCTCGGCCTCGATGGTGCGCCCGACGATCTGGTCCCGCTCCGACTTGAGCGCAAAGGGAAGCACGGCAATGCGAGAGACCGTGGCAAGCAGCAGAAGCGCGAGCGGCAGCCCAACGGCGCGGGAGATATCCACCAGCAGCTCGGCGAGCCCGTTGGCAGCCTTCTCCCAATATCCCACCCGAGCGATCGACAGCCATTGCTCGACGTGGGGCGGACGCTTCGAAGGTACGAAGTATTCCCATGGCACCGTATACCGGCCGCGGAAATCACCCCCGATGCGCGTCACCTCGAGCCCGAGGATCTCACCGAAGAAGCAGCTCCGGCGGTCGTAGCAAGGAACGATGATCGGACGCCGCGGCAGCTCCGCGAGGCGTCTCTTTAATTCCTCTGTCGGGGTCGGCCGGATTGGCAGGTTGATGGCGCCGGGCAGGTGTCCAGCCGCGAACTCGCCCGGATAGCGGACGTCCACGAGCACCGCGCTGTCGCTCTCCAGCATCCGCTGGACCTCGGCCGTGTCGAGCAGCGTCTCGTGGTTGCGATAGTCCGGCACGGCGCGCAAATCGTCGATCGTGCGCGCCTTGAGTCCCGTGAGCCGCCGCCCCTCGACCAGCCACTTTTCGAGGCCTCCGATGATGAAGCGGCAGTCGACCCCCTTCTCGGCCAGCGCGGCGCAGGTCTCGGCGCTGCGATTGCCGTTGTGACAGAACAGCAGCGCCTTGCGAGACTTGAGGTCGATGGGCGTGTGGGGAAGGTCGGGGAAGCGGATCCTCTCCGCCGTCGGCAGACTCCCCATCTCGGTCTCGGCGGTCTCGCGGATGTCGAGAAGCATCCAATCCGGATGCCTGCCCGCGATGATCTCCGCAACGAGGCCTTCGGCATCCTCTGTCGAGATGCCGCGCGGATGGCGCACCTGATCCGCGTAGGGCATCTCCTTCAGCAGGGGATCGAGTGTCTGTCCGGAGGCCTTCGGCGTCGGCCGGATGAGTGTCGCCTCCAGCCGCTCGCGGCGCTCCGTCCAGCTCTTCGCGATGAGGTAGGCGTTGAGGCCGATCGAGGCACAAGCGGCCACGCCGAGCATCATCGCGACTCGGCCGAGCCAGGGCGAGCCTTTGCGCCCGGATCGCCCGGCTTGCGCGCCGGCCAGAACCGCGCCGCCGCCGAGCGTTGCCGAGGCCAGCGCAACCAGCTGAGAAAGGCTCGATAGCGAGCCGACGACCAGCTCGGGTGAAGGAATGGCGTGGGCTATGCCCGCCCCCGCGAACAGGGCGCTCGCCAGCACGAGGCTACGGATCAATCGGCGCTTCGTGGCGCCAATCGCAATCGTCTCAGGTCGCATGGAAAAAATCCCCCGACACACAACTTTGGGTTGCACTCAATCCGAGTCGAGTCAATCTGTTCCAAGTCGGGACAAGAGTATCGAATGTTGTTCAATGTCGCATAGAATGCCCTACCCGCCAAGGCAAACATGCGTCAGGCATGGACCATCTGCGCAGCGACGATTGCGCCACGACGGGAAAAGTCGTCTACTATCAGAGGTTGACGACGCGCCTCGTGCCCGTCAAAGCACCGTCACATTGAGCGGCATTCCGCTCCTCGGGCGCAATGTGACCCGGCTGATGGGCTCGGGCAGGTGCTTCCCGTCCCAGGTGAGCCGTGCGCCCCGCACGAGCGTCGCCAGGATCGCCGTCGCCTCGATCATCGCGAACGACGAGCCGATGCAGGTCCGCCCGCCGAACCCGAACGGCATGTACTGGGTCCGCGGCATCTGGTTTTCGCGCTCGGGCAGGAACCGGTCGGGATCGAAGCGGTCCGGATCGACCCACAGCCGCCGGTGCCGATGCAGCGCGTAGATCGGGATGACGACCAGAGTACCTGCCGCCACCTCCTTGCCGCCGAGCACAACGGCCTCGCGCGCCACCCTCGTCAGCACCGGCGCCGGGGGATAGAGCCGCATCGCCTCTTTCAGAACCCGCTGCGTCAGCTCCAGCCGCACGATGTCGGTAGCGTCGATCGAGTGCCGCCCCGCGACCTCCACCACCTCAGCCCGCACCCGCTCCTGCAGGGCCGGCGCCCGCGCCAGCAGGTAGAGCGTCCACGTCAGCGCCTTCGCGGTCGTCTCATGCCCCGCCGCGAGGAAGGTCGCCAGATTGTCGACAAGCGCCTCGTCCGGCAGCGGCTCTCCCGTCTCTGGGTGACGGGCCGCGAGCAGACGTCCAAGGAGGTCGTCGCCCCCACCGCCTTCGCGGCGCCGCCGGCGCAGCACCTGACGCACGCCTTCACGAACGGTCTCAGCCGCCGCAAGCATCCGCCGTTTGCCGGGATGCCAGGCCCAGGGCGGCAGCCGCAACATCGCATAGGCGATGCTCCAGCTGATGGGGTCGAGGAACTCCCTGCCCGCCTGCTTGATCATCGCGCCTTCGCGCGCATCGCATCCCGCGAGGATGGTGTTGCTGATGACCTCGAACGTCGTGTCGGTCATGTCCACATCGATCTGCGCCGGCTTCGCCGGGCCGCGCCCGCGCCACCGGGCGAGCTGCGCCTCCCCGGCTCGCGCCATGGCCGGCACGTAGGCGAGCAGCTCGCTGTAACGAAAGGCCGGCGCGGCGATCTTGCGCTGCCAGCGCCAAGCCTCCCCCTCGGAGGTGAGGATGCCGCGGCCCAGCGCCGGTCCGAACACCTGACGCTCCAGTGGTGTCTTGGGAAAGAGGTCCGCGTCCCTGAGCAGGATGCGCTCGATCAGATCCGGCCCGGTGACCCAGACCGCCAGAGGCCGCTCGCTCTGCATCCTGTAGAGCGGCTGCTCGTAGACCTGGCGCGGAAGCGACGAGATCGGATTGCGCACGAACCGCGCGAAGAACGCGGTCAGCGACAGGGGACCTGCCGGCGGCTTGACCGTCGGCGGGTACAGAGGGGGATCGTCGTGTCCCGCCTCGCTCGGCTTTGATGCAGGCGCGTCCATGCGTGGACCCCGCGCCGCTAGTGTCGTGATCGCGAAATTCGTCACATTCTCCGGCACGCTCGGAACGAATTTCGCGATCTGAACGACACTAGCCAACTATATGTTTCTAGTGTGATTCAGATCGAGAAGTCCGTCTCCCGACCTAGCCACAAGTATGTATCGGACTTCTCGATCATCACACTAGCTACCCGGATGCGTCACCGGGTGGGTTATGCTCCGGCTCAGCCGGCGGCATTGGCCTTGGCGGCGGCGGCGGCGCGCGCCTTCCCGGCCATCTTCTTCAAACGCTTCCGAACGCCCGCCGTGTTGCCCTGGATCCGCGTCACCTTGGCGCGCGGGATGGCGCGGCGCGCCTTCTTCTTGGAGATCTCGACTTTACGGTGATGGCGCTGGGTCATCGGGCTGGGTCCGTCAGATTTTGATAATAGCTTGCTCGCCGTCGAACCGGAGGTCCGCGGCCATTCCCCTCGTCTAGGCGATCAGGCCCTCCGATGCAAGCCTCCGTTGCCGGCTCACGTCGTCGCCAGCGGCACCGTCACATTGCGCACATAGGACGCGTCACCAGCCGGGACCCTCTCGCCCGCTCCGAGCCGCGCCGCGATCGCCCCCTCGATCGCCTCCCGCACGGCATGCAGCACGTGCGTCTCGTCCTCGCCGCGCGCCGCGATCTCGGGAAACGCCGGGACGCTCGCCGAGTAGCCGCCGTCGGCTTCCGGCTGCAGCACGACCGTATAGGATCTCGTCTGTGTCATGCCGTCTCGCTCCTCCGGTCCACGCTCTCATCCGCTGACCAGACGGTAGACCGGATGGACGCACAAGAGAACCGCCGCCCAGATCAGCGACGAAAGGGCGCTGGCCGCCAGGAATCCGGCGAGTGGCATGTCACGCGCTCCCGCCATCAGCGGCACGATCGCCCGCCGCAGGCCCATGCCTTTGCTCATGATCACCGACAGCGCGCCCCACCGCTCGACCAGCTGCCCCGCGCCCTCAAGCGCCTCCGGCTCCTCGTTGATGTACCAGGCCTTCGAAAGGTCGTTCCGCCGCCCCTTGCGCAGCCGGTAGAAGACGATGTCGCCGACGAAGGCCCCCAGCGCTCCGGCGACCAGCAACGGTAGCAGGTCGCCACCCGCCATCAGGTGGATGAAGCCCAGCCCCGCGAACAGGACCAGCGTCGGCCAGAACAGGAACAGCTGCGGCACCGCGTTGGCCAGCGCCAGCAGAAGCATGACGACAGCCACCAGCCACTCGTGCGCGACCATCCACGCGTAGATCTCGTCCTTGTAGGTGACGCCGAGAAACACCGGTGCGATGACGCCCGCCGCCCACAGAAACGCCGAGGCGAAGTTGGCGATCTGGAACGGCAGCTGACGCATCGCGAACATGCCCGCCACCACCGGGATCACGGCCCGCACCGGCCCGAAGAAATGCCCGAGGAAGACGCCGAACGCGCCGTACTTCTCGAAGAACTGCTGCCCGCGCGGGATCAGGTGCGGGTGCGTCCGGAACGGCCACAGCCCGGGGATCGAATCCTTGAAGTAGAGCCCGATCCAGTAGGAGATGGCGTAGCCGAGGCTGCCGCCGAGACCCGCTGCCAGGATCGACGGCATCAGCACACCCGAGCTTACGCCGCTCGCGGCCAGCAGTGCCGTCACAGCCACCAGGATCGCGGTGCCCGGCCAGACCAGTGACAGGAAGGCGACGGATTCGCCGAAAGCTACGAGGAAGGTCACCGGTGCCGCCCATGCCTCGTGCTCGCGCACGAAGCCGACGATGGTGTCGACGAGAGATTCGATGCTCATTGGCAGGCTTTCATGCGGGCAATCGTGGCGGCAGCGTGACTTGCCACCGGGTGGACCGGTGACGGAGCGATCCTGCACGGCCACGCGCCGCTATGGAAGCCCCGATCCCATCCTTCTGTTTCGCTGGCTTTGGGCAGCGAAGCCGCGCGCGGGCCTCATGTCCCGGTCGTTGCCCATAAAGCACCTAAGCGCCCACGCCGGATGTCCGACTGCGCGGAGCGCAGTCCGGCCCGGGAGTAGGGAGAACGGGGCGGCTTTCACCATCACCGTGTTAGAAATCGGGGATGCTCGGCTCAGCGTGGCCCCTCGCGATTGCCGGCCTGTGCGTACGTCTGGGCTCCGAGCCGGCAATCGCGAGATAAGCGCCACGCTCAATTAGAACACTTGCTGGTGTCCTTTTGTCCCGCAAATGCCGAAATGCGCTCGCGGCAACCGGGATCGGCATTTGCGGGACGGACA
>WBZX01002098.1_pt1 | contig 13991 bp, 9 predicted proteins | sample 5204211 | NCBI WGS metagenome assembly WBZX01 (sample SAMN12344362, study PRJNA552823) | activated sludge metagenome | biome: Activated sludge suspended growth; feature: Nitrification reactor; material: Wastewater; isolation source: activated sludge from nitrification reactor of wastewater treatment...
CGGCAAGCATTCACTGGTCGTCGTCGAACACGACATGGCCTTCGTCGAAAAACTCGGTGGGCTGGTGACGGTGTTGCATGAAGGGTCTGTGCTGGCCGAGGGTGATCTCGCCACGGTGCAGAACGACCAGCGCGTCATTGAGGTTTATCTCGGCCGCTGAGTCGGCCATAAAACGGATTTCATTTTTGGGCAATTTTTCCGGTTGACCGTAGCAATGCGCTCAGCCAACCCGAACAGGACAAAACATCATGTTGAAAGTCGATACCCTCAACCAGGCCTACGGCGGCAGCCACATCCTCCGCGGCCTCAGCTTCGAGGTCAAAACCGGCGAAGTCACCACCCTGCTCGGCCGCAACGGCGTCGGCAAGACCACGCTGCTCAAGTCGCTGATGGGGCTGGTCAAGACCAAATCCGGCTCGATCACCTTCGACGGCAAGGACATCACCCACCTGCCACCGCACGAACGCGTCAAGGCCGGCATCGGTTTCGTGCCGCAAGGTCGCGAGATCTTCCCGCGCCTGACCGTCGAGGAAAACCTGCTCATGGGCCTCGCCACCAAACCGGGCAGCACGCCCATTCCGCAACGCATCTTCGACATGTTTCCGGTGCTCAAGCAGATGATGCATCGTCGGGGCGGCGATCTCTCCGGCGGCCAGCAGCAGCAACTCGCCATCGGCCGTGCCCTGGCCATGGGCCCGAAGCTGCTCATCCTCGACGAACCGACGGAAGGCATCCAGCCCTCGATCATCAAGGACATCGAACGCGCTATCCGCATGCTGGCCGAAACCGGCGAAATGGCCATCCTGCTCGTCGAGCAGTACTACGATTTCGCCGAATCGCTGGCCGACCAGTATCTGCTGATGGAACGCGGCGAGTTCATCATGCGCGGGCGGGGGGAAACCATGCCACAAGACGGTGTACGGGAAGCGCTGGCGGTGTAATGCGATTCAGGAGAGGTCTGCCGGCAGGCAGCCTCTTCCCGATAGTTTCCACAACAGCGGGGCAGCCAGACTCAATGCCACTGGACGGGCTGGCCATCAACCCCGCGCCAGTCGTATCTTTGCCAGTTGGGCAACGTGCGCTTCTAGATTCCGGTCCTGAGCAAGCAGCTGGGCAAAGGCACTGCCCGTCATCACCAGCAGTTCGCAAAAGCCCATCGCGGTGACATCGGCCGTTCGGGGGACCTGTGTAAGCAATGCCAACTCACCGAAGAAATCGCCGGAGCCCAGTCGTTGGGTCTGTCCCGGGAGCGCCACTTCAAGCGCGCCGGATGCAATGAAGAACATTTCCTGTCCCCGCTCCCCTTTGCTGATGATCCTTTCGCCAGGCAAGACAAAACGGGGCTTCAGGGTCGCGGCAATCGACGCCAGCACCGCAGGCGCCAGCGTTTGAAAGAGCGGTACCCTGACCAGCATGGCTTGAGGACTCAGCCTGAGGTCTAGCGACGGACGCCGATTGGCGCCGCGCCAACGTCCCCCCAGATCTCGCAGCAACTCCCGCAAGACCTCCCGGCTGACCACGGCTTCATTGAACAAGCGCAAATACTCGGCATGCTCGATGCGCAATGCCGCACGCTCCAGGTAGCAAATCTGCATTTTCTCGACGAAATCGCCGTATTGGAGTCGCAACGCGGCAATCGCGTCTTCAATCCCGAGCAATCGTTGCTGGAGCACGGCGATCAGTGCATCAGCCGCTCGCTGCCCCAGCATTTCCGGGATACGGTCCTTGGCAAAACCGAGCAGCCCATGCATCGTTGCCCGTCCGACCAGCAAGGCCTCGAGCCGGTCCGCCAGACTGCTCGCCAGCCAGCCCTGCCAACCGGTCCGTCGATGGACTTCCACGGCGAGGCGGAACAGGGGCGGAAATGCCAATTCGCGCTGTGCTGCCCGCTCAAATCCGCTTTGGCCTTCGGATCTGGCACCATCTTCCAGGTGATACGCATGGGCCACCAGATTACGAACAATCCGGCCCGATACAATGCGTTCGCGATAATGCTGCAAGTGCAGCGCCTGTTCACGTCGGGCAGCAGCCACCAGTGCAGCCCGCAAGCGTTCTTCTTCAGAAAGAAGGTTGTCCGTCTCGAAGGCGGCCTCCGACTCGTCAAGGCGTTGGGTGTAACGGTCGCCGAGGCTTTGTTGTGCGGCCGAATCGATACGGTACTGCTGGCCGGCTGCCGAGAGTCGTTGCTTGACCGTACCCAGACTGTGCGCAATCGCCCGGCTGCGCAGAAATCGATCGATAGGGGACAATCGGTCGATCCGCAAGCGACGGATCAAGGGCCGCAGGGTAAGGCCATTCACAAACAGCGTAAACAGCACAAATGCAGTCACCAAGGTGGCGACCAGTCGCTTGACGTCCGGCGGCACGGCCGGATGTTCGAGCACTGCAAGCGCCAGGGCCAGCGAAACAGCACCGCGCAGCCCCCCCCACAGGATCACCAGGCGCAGCCCCAACTCCACCTTTTGCGCCATGCCCACCGCGCTCATCAGCGGCATCAAACCGAAAACCACGATGCCCCGGGCGACCAGCGCACTCAGCACCAGCCCAACCAGCATGACGATATCCGGCATTCTCGCTTCCGAGAGCATGCCCGGAATACGCAGGGCGGCCAGCAGAAAAAGCAGCGAGCTGGCCCAGTAACCCAGTTGTTTCCAAATCCGCACAAGAAATGACCAGGTTTCGGGCGACACGCGAGTACGCCCGTCATAGGAAAAGACCAACGCAGCCGATACGACTGCCACCACGCCCGAAACATGAAACACCCGCTCGCCGAACACGAAGGCAAGGTAAGCAACCGTTACGGTGACTGTCACCTCCGCCATTCGCTGGCCCGGCAGCAGGGCCAGCAGGTGGGTCGACAACACCGCCAGCACCAGCCCGACCAGCATGCCACCCGAAAACCCGCCCAGGAAGGTTGTGGCGGCATTGCCCCAATCCCCCGTCCCGTGCGTCAGCATTGCCATCAGGACCGAGAACAAGGCGATGGCGGCGGCATCATTAAAGAGGCTCTCCCCCTCCACCAGCAGGGTCAGGCGATGGGGAACGCTCAAATTTCTGAACAACGCGACAACCGCCACCGGGTCCGTGGTCGATACGATGGCAGCCAGCAGAAGGCACGTCACCAGACCATAGTTTGATATGGCCGCCAGTGAAAACCCAACCACCACCGTGCAGGCCAGTACCGCAGCGACGGCAAGCAGCAGGATGGGCCCGATATCCGCCAGCAAGCGTCGAACATCAATGTCGATCGCCGTCTCGAATAGCAGAATGGGGAGAAACAGGTAGAGGAACGCATCGCTCGAAATGGTCAGCGATGCCCCCAGTGCCAGTTGTTCACCTTTCAGGGCAAAGCCAAGAGCCGTGCCGACGATGACCAGTCCGATCGACAGCGGCAGGCCGACTCGACGCGCGATCGGCTCGGTCGCTGCCACCAGCACCAGCAGCAGCGTGAAGCCCAGCACTGAAATCGGCAGAGTAGCCATTTCACTTCTCCGCCATCACGATCCGATTCCCATATTCGCCGCGCTGCAGCCGTTGGTGGTACAGATTCACCAGCGGATCCAGCGGATAGCGACTGGCCAATACGGAAAACAGTACCCCGGCCCATTCTTCACCACCGGGGACCGACAACTGCCGGTAGGCATCCAGATACTCGGTGCGCGGTGCATAGCGTTTCTCACGTTCGGCCACCAGCGGTTCGAAGACCTCGATAGCTTCGGTCTTGCCTTTCAGCAGCAGATGACCTATCGGTCGGACTGCCGCATCCGGACAACCGGAGAGCGTGTCCGCCGAGATGCACAGGTTGGTGCCGATCTGTTTGTTGGCGCTTTCCAGACGCGACGCGGTATTGACCGGATCGCCCAGTGCCCGATAGTCGAACATGCTTGATCCGCCGAAATTCCCGACGATCACCTGCCCGGAGTGGATGCCGATCCGCGTGATACCAAAGCCGATCCCTTCGGCATTCAGCTTGCCGGCATAGCCGGTGGCAAATTCGTCCATCGCCAGTGCGCAGGCCAGCGCTCGCGAGCGATGATCCGGTTGCTCGACCGGCGCCGAAAACATGATCACCACCGCATCGCCGACAATCCGGTCCAGCGTTCCCTCGTAATGGAAGGCGATGGCCACCATGTCATCGAGGTAGGTGTTCAGCAAGGACACCGCATCCGCCGGATCTATGCTCTCCATCAGCCTTGTAAAATTCGCCAGATCGGTAAATACGAAGCTGCATTCCTGACGCTTTCCCCCGAGACTCATGGCTTCCGGGTGCTGGACCAGATAGTCGACCCGGTTTGGCGACACATAGCGCGAAAAGACAGCCTTGATCCATCGCTGCTCACGCTCGCTGATGAAATGATGGATCAAGCTGCCGAGCACGAATGCCAACGCAAAAATCAACGAGGGGGTAACGGTGTTGATCAAGAGTGCGTGTTCCCGAAAAGCGTACCAACCACCGGCCAAGGCCATTGACAAAAAGGCAGCAGTAACGATGGCCGCCGCCATGGCTCGGGCGCGAATGGCCAGGAAAGAAATGGCGACCCCGCCAATGATGATGGCGATGACTTCTGCGCCCTTCGCCCAGTCCGGTCGCGCGAGAATTTGTCCGGAAAGTATCTGTTCAACCGCTTGGGCATGGGCCTCCACCCCGGGCATTGCCCCGCCGAGCGGGCTGAATCGGAGATCCATCAAGCCTTGGGCGGAACTGCCCACGAACACGATATTGCCGGCCAGCAGGCTATCCGGCACTTCGCCGGCAAGAAGCTTCCAGGCTGACAAATATCGATTGGCGACCGGTCGCGAATAATGCACCCAGACTTCGCCCTGGGTGGTCGTCGGAATCCTGAAACTCCCGATACGAATCTCCGACATGCCGTGCCCGTATTGCGCCGCCTTGAGGAAATAGTTCTGCTCGCCCTGTGCAACCCGCAGGGCTTCCGCCGCGATACTGGGCACCGGCTGCTTGCTCAGGCTCAATACCAGAGGCACCCGACGGACAATGCCGTCACTGTCGGCAAGAAAATTCAAGGCGCCGTTGCCCCGCGCTTCGGCTTCCAGTTCCGGCCTGGCCGGTATCACCGAATTGAATGCATGCAGTTGTCCGGTCGGATCTTCACCGGCGCTGATATAGCGGAACGGGCTGTGGGCCAGCACCGATGCATCGACACTCACGATCCCACTGTCTGTCCGATCGCCCGGCAGACCGCGCTGCAAGACAAACCCCAGGATCACGTCTGCCCGCTTGATGCTTTTGGCGAGCACCTGATCATGATCCGGCAGTGAATTCAGGCTCTTTAGGGCTGCCCCGCTCAGTTGCCATAGTTTCGCCATGGCACGGGGTGAGGTGCGATCTGCCTCGGCCAGCAGGACGTCGAAGCCGACCGCCGCAACCCCGGCCTGGCTGAGCCGGTCGACCAGCTCAGCCAGACGCGTTCGCGGCCACGGCCATTGACCAAGGCGGGCGAGTGTTTCTTCGTCTATATCCACAATGCGGACCGGTACGTCGACATACGGTCGGGGATACCAGCGCTGATACTGGTCAAATACGTTGTTGCGCAGCGTCTGCATGGGCAGCGGATCAAAGACCAGCAATCCCAGTCCCAGCACTACCGAAAAAATCGGCAGCAAAACCCCCAGGCGCTTCAACGCGTAGTTCCTCAAAAACCCCGTCGAGACTTGGGCGGTCGACAATGAATCCCCTGCCGGAACGATGCGCACCCCGGACATGCGGTGCGACATGAATGACTGAACATGACGCCAGAACCCGGCGTGCGATACCCCAAATCAGACGCTAGCGGATGGAGACTTCGACACGACGGTTCTTGGGCTCCCAGGTATTGTCCGGGGTCTGAACCAGAAGATTCCTTTTGCCATGGGACTCAATGGTCATGGAATTGGCCTTCAACCCTTTATCTGTCAATAACTCGGACACCTTCGTCGCGCGCCTGAGCGCGAGCTGGTTGTTGTATTCATCCGTATACAGCGTATCGGTATGGCCAATCACCGAGATATCGACTGCTGGTCGGGTTTTCGCTTCGGAAATGATTGTCGGAATCAACGATTGCGACTCGGCAGTCAGGGTTATTCCGGTCGAGAAATACAGCAAGAACCGAACAGGTATTTTGGGCAAGGCGGCGATGGTCTCACGGAAGTCTTCCTTGACTTGCCGATCGCCAACCTGCAGAGGGGTTCCTTCAAGTGTTCCGGCCTGCCCGGCCTTGTTCAGCACCTGCTCGCCTCTTTGTCCCTTGATCACGACCTCCCCCACCGAACCATCCGGGCTGGGAATCAGGACCACATAGGACTTCGAAGCACAGCCACCCAGCAGCATGACGCCCAGAATCAATATCCAGCGTGCAAACCAGCCCATCGAACCCCTGCGCGCCGGCACGGTCACTCTTCCACTTTGAGCAGGAACTGCGTGCCGCGTACGCCGATGATGCCCGTTGGCGTGCCGACGGTAACCGCATCCGGCTTCAGTTTTTCGATGACCCCAGATACATAGTTAAGGCTGCCCCGGGTCATTTTGCTGCTGAATTTGAGCTTGCCTTGCGCGGGTGCGTACAGGTATTCATCGACCGTGAAACGCGTATCGGCGCCAAACGACATCACAGTTTCGTCCCTGAAGATGACGCCCATGCTGCTTTTCTTGCCAGTTTGCAGCACGCTGCCCTGATGGATCGGGGAGCCAACCTCGGCCTTGGCCGTCTTCTCGCCGGTGGTAATCGAGGCTTCGCCAATCACGCTTTTAACGTGGCCGATGGCCGCTTCGTCCGCCATCACAGGACCGGTCAGCAACATACCAACAACCACAATGACTCTCAGCATGTTGCGCTCCCGTAAAGTGACTGACAGAGATGTAGAGTACGCCTTTCAGCCACGAAAAAAAGCCCCAAAATGGGCAGTCAGGCCAGCGCCGAGATCCACTGAGTGGCCCGCCGCAACTTTTCTGCCATGTCCCGCGAAATGTTTTCAAGCAAGGTGATGCGCAACATCGGTGCATCGTGCGCCAATTGATCGATGTTGACCGCATTCAGCACCCGGCAGCTGACCTCGGAATCGGCCACCACGGTCGCGCTCCGGGTCATCTGACCGAGCAGGACCATTTCACCAAAACCCATGCCGGGCCCCAGTGTTGAGATGCGTTGATGCGCCCCGTTCTCGAGGGGCACCAGAATACTGACATAACCCTTCTCAATGAAAAAGACACGGCCATCGGCCGCCTCGCCAGCAGTCAGTATTGCTTCGCCAAGAGAATACTGCACCGCAGAAGCCACCGACTCGACCTGCGCCAACAATTCCGGCGCCAAACCCTTGAGCATCGCGCAGTCCGCCAGGCGAACCTGGCTGGCCGAGGTCGCCCCCGAATCACCCAGCAAATGGTTCTCACACCACTCGACCGCCAGATCATTGTCTTCAAAACTCAGGTAGCCACGATCGGTCTTCGGGGCCGTCGTACTCAGAAAATGCTGGATCGCATGGCGACCGTGAATTCTGGAGAAGACCACGGCCACATTGTCCTTGGCAAATCGCAGGCGAACGTCATTAAGCAGGCGGGCACCGCTTTCCGAGATGCCATCCACCTGATGCATGTCGAGAATGAAACAGGCGCTATCTGCCGCCATGGCGATCATCCTGCGAATGACATACTCGATGCCATCGACCGCCAGATAGCCATGCAGGCACAGATACTTGATCCGATGCGCATGCTCGTTCAGATAGTCACGCATCTCCGGCGCCGGCAGTCGCTTCGAGGGCGCCTGCGCTGCCGTATAGACCCGTCCCAGCGCCATGCTGGGCTCACCTGCCCGATTGAATACATGCAGCCCGAAATCGCGCGAGAGATGCCGGCATACTTCGATGCCGCGCACGCTATTGCCTTTCGGATCCAGCAGCGGCGAAAAAATGCCGATCCCGAAACGTCCGGGGAGCACCGCGATAATGCCGCCCCCGACACCGCTCTTGGCCGGCATGCCCACCTCGTACAGCCAGCTGCCGGCAAAATCGTACATGCCGCAGGTGGCCATGACGCTCAGTACCCGTTCAACATGCTCCGAAGGCAAGGCGCGCTGCCCGGTCACCGGGTGTACGCCGCCGTTGGCCAGCGTGGCTGCCATGAAGGCGAGATCGCGACAGTCCACCAGCAGCGAGCACTGGCGAAAATAGTTCTCCAGCGAAGCCATCGGCTCGCCATCGATGATCCCGAAATTCTTGAGCATCCAGGCAATGGCCCGATTACGAAAACCCGTGTCGCTCTCGGAGCGATAGACATCTTCATCAAGCGCTAAATCCCTGCCCACAAATGCGCTCATGGCAGAATGAATTCGCGCCCACTGCGCTTCCGGCGTGGCGCCTGCAACCAGACTCGCGGTCGCGATTGCACCAGCATTGATCATCGGATTCAACGGCGCACCAGTTTTGGGATTCAAGCTGATCGAATTGAAGGCGTCTCCGCTCGGCTCAACCCCGACCTTGCTGGTCACCAATTCGACCCCGCGATCCGCCAGCGCCGCGGCGAAGACAAAAGGTTTGGAGATCGACTGGATCGTGAATTTCTGGTCCGAATCCCCCGTCGAATAGACCACGCCGTCCATGGTGACCAGCGAAATGCTGAACCACGACGGGTCGGCCTTGCAAAGTTCGGGGATGTAATTGGCCAGCGCGCCATCCTGCAGAGAAGCCAGTCGCGCATGAAGATTGTCGAGATAAGCCTGTATCGGCGATTGCATGCCATATCCTTGCAGTGGGCAACTGTAAAAGGAGAGCATGTACCGTACCAACGAACGGCAAATTCACGAGATTGGGGCAGTTGATCTTAGACAACGGATTTTTAGAGTTCCGAGTGGTCCACACTCGCTAAGCGTCATCCGTGGTCACACGAACATTTCATATTCCGGCGTTTTTCCAGGTTGACCGCAACAGCCAGTTTCAAGGAACAGCCGCCACGCGCAATTAGGCGGAGCCGAGTACCTGAACCAAAGTATGGGTCCTCGATGAACGATGGAAGCCATCCTGCTCGTCGAGCAACATCAGGACCTCCCGAATCCCTCGTCGACCAGTAGCTGCTGATGGAGCGCGGCGAATTCATCAGGCACGGTAGGGGTTAAACCATGCCACAAGCCGGTGTACGGGAGGCGTTGGCGGTTTAATTTCTGAGGGCTGCTTCGTGCCAATTTTGTAGAAAAACTCTGATCAAGGCTTTTGGGGGTATGTCGAACATTGCCATGGGCGAGATCGTCGAATACAGAGCGATTGTGGACGTCAAGCTTTTTGCCTGACCTCACTTTTCACCAATAAGCGAGTTTTTCAACAAAATATGCCCTAAGCTGCCGTAGCAGGCTTTGAAAGCGGTCACTCGGATCGTTTGAATTCACCGGCCTGCGCAGCTTTTTGCGCAGGTCCGGTGAGATAGTGGATTAGACCTCGATGCGCCACGATATGAGTCCGAAACCAGACTCAGTCGACGTTGATGAGGAATCCGACCGAGCGCAACTTCTCGGCCAATGTTCCTCTCCAAAGTCCTGCGTCGTCAATTTCGTCAAAGACCGCTCCGGCTAGATCGGAGGGGTGCTCGAAGTCTGGGAAAACCTTGGGTGGACGGCGTTGGAGGACAAAAACGTTCTCCCACCCCAGCCTGCCATAAAAAAATCCCAATTCAAGAAGGACATTCTGTCGCGCTCGAAAGCGCAACGCGCGATCCGCAACGCCAGGCGCGTCATACTGAATGAGTGAAGCACCGTAGTCATCTGCAGATAGAACAACTACTGCAAAGTTAGCGCGCTCGGAAATCTTGAGAAACTTCTGCAGCAACGATTGAGCCTGACCGAGTTGCTGAGAGAGTATGACTGGCTCGATACCAATGGATTTCAGCTCTGCACAGACCAAGTCTCGACTCTCCATGTCGTGGCCATGAACGACAAAGATTGACGGCGCGATTGGTGTTGAGATGGTAGTTGGTGGCGGCGATGCGGCTTGCCGCACGCTATTCGCTGCGAACTCCGCGACCTGTTCGGCCATGTTCTCTGTTAGGACGGGCCCAGGGGCCAGAGTCGGCAGAGCCTTGGCGATAGCATCGGCGAGTTTTCTGGCTTCAATGCGTAGCTTTTCGGAATCGTTTAGTGAACTCGACAAATCTAGCCACTGACGCTCACGGAGCGACTGGGGAAGGTCGCCCGTATGCTCCAGAATAATTGGGACTATGAGGCGGTCACTGAGCGCCAGCATGGCGGCAAGTTCACTTTGTACCCAGTTCGATGACATCGCGGTTGGCGATACAAAAACCAGCAATCCGATTGAATTTGCTAGCGCATCGCGAATTGCACCATGCCACGATACGCCCGGCTGAAGCTGATCGACGTCCTGCCAAATGTCCACCGGAACCGCTAACTTTTTCAGTTCATTCTTTAGTGGCTCAAGGAATGAACGAACTGCGTTTTCGTCCAATCTGGCGTATGAGACGTAGAGGTGTGCGGTCATTGATGTGCTTCTAGCAGGATTGGGTACGAGGTGCGAATACGAGGCTAACTTTTTTGGTTAGGGGCGCTGCGCGACGGCTTATCGCGCAGCGCCCAGCGACCACAGGGAGCGGCCTTGACCGATGCTTAGAAGCAACGCCAAGGCGATAAATATGGCATAACGCATAGGCATCTAACGTCCAAGTACAAGGGCGCGCCGCCGATAGGCGGAGCGTCCCCTGCAACGACGGGTTGGGCATCATAGCTTACCTGCTGCCGCCAAACTTGGACAGGAAATCAAAGACTCTTTTCCTAGTGTCTGCGGTAGCCGCAGGATCATATCTATAAGTCACTCGCTCGTTGTTATATGCGATCTTGCTGAAGCCATCCTTGTCAGCGGAATCCCATCCGTGCGTTGCATCAGGATACAAGTGCCATTCAACGGGTGCGCCTGCTTCTTTAAGCTTTGGCAACTGCTCCAGACAAGAAGCCGGAGGCGTCTCATTGTCTTTTCCGCCCATGAGCATTAGTAATGGACGATTGGTGTCCGGCTGAAGGATCACGGCGCCTTGCGGTCTGCCTCGCGTCGGCCCCAAACTACAGAATCCATAAACTGAAATTGCCGAGGCCACGATAGGCGTTCCTGGTCGAAGCGCATTGGCTACACCTGGACTGGTAAGCCAAGTCGCAACGAAAGCCCCTTTGGAAAAACCAAGAATGGAAATGCGCTTGGCGTCTACGTATGGCAAGACTGCCAGATGTGCGACAGCGTCAAGAGCGTCCTTGACGAAACGTGCATTGGGTATCTGCGGAGGTGATCCGCAATCGCTCTTGAGACCACGCATGCTATCCGGTACTAAGACAACATACCCTTCCTTGAGCGCTTCTTCTGTCCAGTAACGGATATGTTGGCTAATGCCGCCGCAGGTATGGAATACGACTAGAGCAGGCAACTTCGAGCCTTCCTTCCTCTCTGGAACGAAGAGCTCATTGGAGAAATTGGTAAATGTGCCCAGTTCCTTGGGGTCACTGGAAAATACGAGATCCCCCCCTTGAACCAGTTCGGCTCTGAGCGTCTCCGGCGTGCCATATTGAGCAAAAACGAACTCACTCAGCAGAGCTACGGAAACTGCAAACAATGGGCGCACGATTTTCATTTTCTTCTCCTGCCAGCAATGTAAAGACGGCGTTTATGATGCCCAACAGTTATTCACGAGCAGAAACGTCCGGCTTATTGCTAATAATACGGACACGATTGAATCGCCCTAAGTTTCTGAATGACATGGAGATTATCCGATGCCGATCTCCTTATCAATCTTGAATCATATGGACAGGGCGAGTGTCAGCTTTCAAGCAACTTCTTGAACTTCCGCTCGTGGCCGACTACTGCCTGAAGCCTGCGGGATGAAAAGGCGGGCGGCAGCAACCGACCGAAATCCGCCGTGGGATGACTCCGAAAGCAGACTTTCAACGATTGAGGTGAAGGGCCGCCGTAGCGGCAAAGCCGCAAAGGTTGCCTACAAGCGCAGCTTATGGTCGGTCACTCTTGACAGAATTGTTGGGTATCACGGGCAATTAAGGAACTACGCCCCCTGTACTTTGCCATCCATCATTGCACGGAGTGCCGATTGGCAGAGGAGGCATGGGCGCATAATCGAAACGAGTACCTGCACGCCGGCCGAATGTGAAAAGACAGATAGACAGGCAGGCAGGCAGGCAGGCAGGCCATTCAGGATGAGTTTCATGGCGAGGGGGAATCCATCGAAACATTGGAACGATGAAAATACGCTTGGATAAATCGACGGCTATTTCTGCGGCGTGGTCGATCCCGTGCTGGCCAGGGCATCCCGGATCAGCGCTGCTTCGGCCTGCCGGCGGCGCTGCAGTCCCTTGACGATGGCCGGAGCGATGCGCGGGAATTCGGTGTGCTCGATGGCATCGGCTAGTTGCGCCCATTGCCCGGCGTCGATGAGCGGCACCAGTTGGCGGTAGTTTTTCCCGGCACCCATGTTGAGGCAGAAGGAAAGGAGCGCAGTGTGCACGGCACCCGGCGTGGTGGTCTGGCTCAGGATGGGGTGGGCCGCTTTCAATGGTTCCCACCAGGGACCGATGACCTCGGGCACGAGGCGCCCGACATCGGCCGGAGCAATCCGGATGCGGGCGAGCACCGGGTTCTCCTCGAAGGCCTGCCGCGCCCCATCGTCGCGCTTGCCGACGGTGGTCAACAGGGCTTTCAGTTCGTTCGGCGTGAGGATGAATTCATAGCGGCTGCGAATGTCGTCCGCCTTGGCCAGTGAGAGGTCGGTCGCTGGGTCGATAAAAACCGACGTCGCGAAGAATGACACTTTGCCGGCGTTGCCCTCCCAGCGCATGAGGAAATCAAGGTCTCCGCGAAAGCCCATCTGCTCAGCGAGCTTGGCCTGATGCTGCCGCACAGTGCGACCGAGGCGTTCGCCCAGGCTGCGCCGCTCGGCTTGCAGGGTGGTCAAGGTCGTTTCGTCGCCGGCTGCGGTGGCTTTTTCAATGAGACCATCCAGGCGGTAGGCGATGCCGCGCAGTTCGGCGCCCTGCGCACGCAACAATTCGCGTTCGGCGTTGGCCAAGGCCGCTTCCGCACGAACCCGCTGGACGTTGGCAATCTGCGCCTGATCGGTGGCTACCTTGGCCTGCCAGAGTGCGAGCACGGCGGCCACCGCGATAGCGGCCACGCCGCTACGCACGAACAGTCGGTTGCGCGCCAGCTGGCGGACGTCAGTACTGTCCAGTTCGTCGCGCTCCATGCCGCGAATCGGGGCCGCAACGCTAACAATCGCGTCGCGGAAACGGACATCCCGCAGGTTCAGATTTTTTGCCTCGCGCGCCCAACGCAGGTCAACGTAGAGGGGCTCATCGGTAATGTAGCGCGCCATGAAGGCCGGCAGCGCCGTCGTCCGCTGCGTATCCATCCCACCGCCGTCCTCCCCCCAAGCAATCTCGCCCTCGGTGAGCAGGATGAGCAAATGCTGGCTGCCGCGGTTCTCGAGCCACCATTCGATTTCCTTCTGGCACCAGGGAGAGGCCGCAGCCGCCGGGCTGGCAAATAGGAGCAGCCACTTGGCGGCCTTGAGGTGATCGGCGATCCCCTTCCACAAGGCCGGACTGGCCGAAAGCGAGGTCTGGTCACGGAAAACGTTGATCGCCCGCAGTTTGAGCAGCGGCTTGGCCAGGTGCTCCAGCCCCGCCTCCACGGCCGGCGCCAGCGCACCATCGGCCGCGTGGCTGTAGGAAATGAAGGCGTCGTGGTGCAATTTCATGTATCGGTGCTCGGCTCCGAATCATTTGCGTAAAAGGAGACAGCGCCGCAAGTATCTATTCATCCCGCGTTAGGCTCAAGCGGAATGATAGCTAACAGGGAAAGCATTGAATGGCCGATTTTGGCCTTGGATTCAACCGGTGGATGCAACATCCTTAGAAACTGCGTAAGCAGAAGGAGTGTTGCAAATGAAGCAGAGACGACGGATCTATTACACGGAAAGCCAGAAAGCCATCATGTGGGATCGT
>WBZX01002101.1_pt1 | contig 13978 bp, 15 predicted proteins | sample 5204211 | NCBI WGS metagenome assembly WBZX01 (sample SAMN12344362, study PRJNA552823) | activated sludge metagenome | biome: Activated sludge suspended growth; feature: Nitrification reactor; material: Wastewater; isolation source: activated sludge from nitrification reactor of wastewater...
ACCTTGCTCGAACGATTCCGGAAGGTCGCGGCGGAAACCCGGAATTTCGGCAGCATGAAAATTCAACCGACGACGCTGGACGATCCCATGGGGCGTTACCAGCACATCGCGATTTACATCTTCACCGATGAGGGGTGGACGGAACCGGAAGTGCTGCACAAGTATGTGATGGGCGAAGACCCGGCGGTGCGGGACGGTTTCGAGGGGTCGGTGCGGGGGTTCTACCGGCTGGACGACCAGGAAGAGGAAGGCCGCATCGGGCCTGTTCCAAAAGGCAAGGATAGCGCGGCCACCGCCGCCTTTTCGCGGCAGTTGTTTAAGGGCCCCGTCGCGAAGAGTCCGGCGGCGGCACAGACAACGCCTGGGCCATGACGGCCGCGAGTCGATCCCTGAGGGCGGGATCCTGAATGCCCTGCGTATGGAGTGCGGCTTCACGGAGCAATTCAGCGCTCGGCTGAGGTGGAGTCTCATCGAGGGCGGCTGTCGGCAGGCTCACCGTGCGCTCGGTAGAAAACTCCCCAATGCGCAGGACTATTTCAGTCACCAGCTGGTCTCCGGCCATCCCATTCACCTTTTCCAGAAGCACCGGTTTGAGGAAGGTGAGTTGCTGGAGCCACACCGAATTATGCACGTAGACGTGAAGCTTTTTAAAACGGATTTGGTCGGGACGCGTGTGCGTGGCGATCGGTTCACCTACGATGTCGGGCCAATGGCGTCGCAGGCGCGCTTCGAAGAGTTTGCTCTCCAAGCCCAATCGATGGGCCACACCTGTTAGAATGGTGCCGAAGGAATCGAGTTTGCTCTGCCCGCGCATGGCGGCATCATAACAAAATGCGCGTGAGTGAAACAGCGGTCTTCCACTCAACATGACCAAGACACACGATTCAGACGATCAGTACAAGGTCGTGGCCACCAACAGAAAGGCCTACCACGACTATTTTATCGAAGAGAAGTTCGAGGCCGGCGTCATTCTGCGTGGAACGGAAGTGAAGTCGTTGCGCGAGGGCCGCGTCAACCTCCAGGACAGCTACGCCTCGGTCGATGACGGCGAGGTGTACCTCAACCATTGCCACATTAGCCCCTATTCGCACGGCAACCTGATGAATCATGATCCGCTCCGCAAGCGGAAGCTCCTGCTCCATCGCAAGGAAATCAATAAACTGATCGGGAAAACTCAGCTCAAGGGCCTCACCCTGGTTCCTCTGCGCATCTATTTTTCCAAACGTGGCCACGCCAAAGTGGAGCTGGCCCTGGCAAAGGGCAAAAAACAATACGATCGCCGCGAGTCCATCAAGGCTCGTGAGGCCGGCCGAGAAGTCGAGCGGGCGATCAAGAGCCGGAAATAGCGCGTCCCACGTTTCTCATGGCCTGCAGGCCGTCGCCTCCCCTCCTCCAGTGAGTGTGGTGGCACTTGTGTCCCCCCATCGGTTCTGCCGTATCTCTTTCCTCTGACGGCACGGGATTATCCTTAGTGACTCCCTCAATCGTGCTCCTCTCTCGTGGGGGCGTGACCATCAATTCAGGACGTTGAGGGGAAACGATATATTTGGGCTTGACTTCGTTCTAACTAGAACTATTATAGTGGGGGTGCGGCGATCGGGGGATGGCCGTCTCCTCTTGCCGGTGACGGGAGTCGACGGCTCAGCGCGTCGCGCACCGGCTCAACTCAGGGAAGAAAGGAACGACAACGATGTTGGTTGTACTCGGTGCCACAGGACATACGGGATCGGTCGTCGCGCAGACCCTATTGGCGCATAAGCAGCCGGTGCGAGTCGTGGTGCGCTCAGCCGATCAAGTTGCAAACTGGGTTGCGAAGGGCACCGAGGCCGCCGTGGCCTCGCTGGATGATCAGGCGGCTCTGACGAAGGCGTTGCAAGGCGCATCAGGCGTCTACCTGTTGATCCCGCCGAACTATGGCGCGACGGCATGGCTGGCCGAACAACGGCGGCGGGTCGACCAGATGGCAGAGGCCGTCCAGGCGAGCGGGATTGCGCATGTGGTGGTGTTGTCGTCGATTGGCGCGCACCTTCCGGACGGAACCGGGCCGATACGCGCGGCTCGGTATGGAGAACAACGGCTCACTGCCGTGGCGCCGAATGTCACGATCCTGAGGCCCGGGTACTTTATCGATAACTGGGCCTCTGGTATCGGGACTGCCAAGAACCAGGGCCTGGTGCCCTCGTTTATTCCGCCGCAGATGTCGATCCCGATGATCTCCACGCGGGACATCGGGCGTGTGGCGGCGGAGCGTTTGATGGCCGGAGCTCGAGGCCATGCGATTGTGGAACTCGCGGGTCCAGAGGAGTACAGTCCTGAACAAGTCGCTACTGCTCTTGGCGCGATTCTCGGTCGAGCCGTCTCCGTGCAGGCCGCACCGCTGAGCGTCGTGGTCCCGACATTCACGTCGTTCGGGTTCTCCACCGAAGCGGCGGGATTGTTCGAAGAGATGTACACCGCATTTTCCAAGGGCGCTCTCAGGTACGAGCGTCCCGAGTCACTCGTGCGGGGAACGACCTCTCTCGCGGAAGCATTGCGGGGGATGGCGTAAGGAAGGAGGCCGACATGCGAACAGACACCATCAACGGCAAAGAGCTTGTGGGAATCTACCAGGCAGGCTCTCATCATATGGTGGGAGACGGCTTTCCGGTACGCAACATGATTCCAGGCGCCGGGGTTGAAGAACAACTGTCTCCGTTCTTGATGCTCGACTATATGGGCCCCGAGGAGTTTCCGCCGACCACGCATCGACTGGGTGTGGGTGAGCATCCGCATCGAGGGTTCGAGACGGTGACGATCATGTACCACGGGAAAGTCGCGCATCGTGACTCGACCGGAAGCGGAGGCGTCATTGGGCCTGGTGATGTGCAGTGGATGACGGCCGCGTCCGGCGTGGTGCACGAGGAGCTCCATGAGGAAGAATTTGCGAAAAAAGGCGGTCTCTTGGAAGGCGTCCAGTTGTGGGTGAATCTGCCGAAGGCCTACAAAATGACGGCGCCCCGGTATCAGACGCTGCTCACCAGCGACATTCCGACGGTGGAGCTCGAGGGAGGAGCGGGTCGGCTGCGCGTCATTGCTGGAGAGTTTCGCGGCGTGGCCGGACCGGCGAAGACCTTCAGCCCGGTGCATCTCTATGACCTGCGTCTGGCAGCAGGTCACCGGATGGAACTCGACTTGCCCGAAGGGTTCAATTCGTCCCTGTTCGTGCTCCATGGGCAGGTTGTGGTGAACGGGTCTCAGACGGTGGACGAAGTGCGAATCGGGCTGCTCGGGCAACGAGGTGAACGAGTGGTGCTGGAGGCGAAGCAGGAGGCGACCATTCTTGTGCTGAGCGGCCAGCCCATTGCGGAGCCGATTGCCCGGTACGGTCCGTTTGTGATGAACACGCGTGATGAGATTATTCAAGCGGTGCAGGATTACCAAGCGGGAAAGATGGGACATTTGTCATGACCGCGCCCGTGCTGACGGTTGAAGTATATTCCGACGTGGTCTGTCCCTGGTGTTATGTCGGGAAGCGTCGGCTGGAACAGGCGCTGGAATCGTCGGGGAGGCACCAATCGGCCCTGGTGTTTTGGCGCCCGTTCCAACTGAATCCGACCATGCCCAAGGCCGGCATGGATCGTCGCGTCTACCTCGAAGCGAAGTTCGGCGGTCCGGGGGAAATGGAGGCGATTCAGAATCGAATTGCCGGTGCCGGCGTAAGTGCGGGCATCGAGTTCGCGTTCGACCGCATTGCGCGCACGCCGAATACGTTCGATGCCCACCGGTTGATCTGGTTTGCCCAACAACAGGGCCGTCAGGACGCCGCAGTGGAAGATCTGTTTCACGGATACTTTACCGAAGGCCTGAATATCGGCGAGCACGACGTGCTGGTGTCGCTTGCCGCTCGAGCCGGCTTGGACGGGGCCGCGGTCGGTCGTTTCTTGCAGAGTCAGGACGGAATCGAGTCGGTGCGACAGGAAGAGGCACGCGGGCGCCAATTGGGAATCCGAGGAGTTCCCTACTTTCTCTTGAATGGAAAGACCGTGGTGTCTGGCGCGCAGCCGGTCGAGACCTTTCTCAAGGCGATCGAGCAGACAACCAGGTGAGGAGACAGAGACATGGCGGTTCACGTCTATGGATGCAACCATATGGTTATCGAAGTCACCGACGCCAAACAGGCCGTGAAATTCTATTCGGATGTGTTCGGCCTGGAAATGTTACGCGGTGGAGAGGGTGCCGCCTGGTGCAAACTCGGCGAGCATCAATTTCTGGCTATTTTCGAAGTGAAGACGTTGCAGCCGGATCGCATGAAGCATTTCGGCTTGATGGTCCGCGATGCCGACCAGATCAAAGAAGTCCGGCGCAAGCTCACCAAAAAGTACAAGCTGAAGATGGAGCCCCATTTCCGATGCGATTTTCGCGACCCTTGGGGAAACCGTATCCAGGTAGGCGACCTGTCGGATGAATCACTGGTCTGGCTGCTCCCCTATCAGGAAGTCCAGAGGGCGGGGATCAGCTTCGCCAAGCCCTCACGCGCGAGATCAGGAAAAGGAGCGACAACATGAAGGATCTGGAGCAGGTGCGCAGGCTTGCGAAAGATCTCACCACGACCTATCCTCGCAGCCCGAGGGAGATGCTGGGCGGGTATGTCATCGGCGCTCGGTGTGTCGATAAGTGTCGGGCGTTTCTCGTGGGGATCAACGGCGACTATAACTATTGGCCCTGCTCGCTGGCCGCGTTGCTGTTCACCTTCACCGGCATCAGCCCGGAACAGTTCAAGGAGATCGTCGCGACCGGAGCCACCGACGAAGAGCTCGGCGACTGGCTCAAAGCCCATAGCAAGGTGCAGGATCGACAGACGATCATCGAATGGAATAACAAGATGCGGGATCTGCGTCTCTCCGAAATGGCTCCTGCGGTGCAAGCGTATATGGAAGACTACATTCCGAAATATGTCCCAAGCCACCGCCCCGCCTACACCTATTTCGATGTGTACGATCTTGAAGAGAAACGCTTGTGACGAGCGGCCTTGCCGCGAAAGCCGATAGGACTGTGACATGCCGGATGCGAGGTGGACAGAGATCGGGTCGGTCGAGGAACTCCAACGGAAGCCATTGCAGGAAGTGGTCTGTGGCAACACCAAGCTGGCTCTCAGCTACCAGGACGGGCAGTTCGCGGCGATCTTCGGAATCTGCAATCACATCGGCGGACCGTTAGGTGAAGGGCGGATCGACGGCGACTATGTCGTCTGCCCCTGGCACTACTGGAAGTTTCATCGCCAAACCGGCCAGGGCGAGCCAGGGTATGAAGGCGACCGGGTCGCGAGTTATGCCGTGAAGGTGGAGGACGGACGGGTTTTTGTCGATCTGACTCCTGTCACGAAGCGCCAGAAACCGGCCAAACTCCCGCACCCGCTGGCCCGCCCGATCGTTCGCGCCGAAGGCCGTATCCGCGTGCTTGGTATTGCCACTACGGCTATGACGATGGATCAGCCACGGTACAGCGCGTCCGACGCGTTACTGGAAGCCGCACTGGACCATGCGCGCGAGCAACTGCAGCTCGACACGCAGCTTATTCGGCTGCGGGAGTTGTCGTTCCGGCCCTGCGAAGGGTTTTATTCGAAAGCAGCTGAAGCCTGTACCTGGCCCTGTTCGATTACCCAGATGGACCCGTCGGATCAAATGGATCGAGTGTATGAGGGGATTGTGCATTGGGCAGACGTGATTCTTGTGTCGACACCGATCAGATGGGGCGGAGCCAGCAGCCTGTATTACAAAATGGTTGAACGGCTCAATTGCGTCCAGAATCAAGAGACGATCGCCAACCGGCATCTCCTGAAAGATAAAGTCGCCGCATTCATCATCATGGGCGGCCAGGATAATGTGCAGGGCGTTGCCGGGCAATTGATGACCTTTTTCGCCGAGGTCGGTTGTCAGTTCCCCCAATTCCCCTTTATCGCCCATTCACGCGGGTGGAGCGCAGAAGACATGGAGCGAAACAATCGCGAGGTGCAGGAGAGCCGGGAGTTGCGTGAAGGCGCGGAAGCACTCGTCACCCGGGCGGCGGATTTGGCGCGGCTCATGCTTGAGGCGCGCGTGACCCCGGCTCCCCTCGCCCGGGGTGGCCGCAAAGCGCATCAACTCGATAGTGAGCCGACGGGATAATGGAGAGCCATTCGCAGGGAGGCGGACGCATGTCGGGTCAGGATCATACCGCGGCACATCTGGATCACCTTTCCCGGGCGCTGTTGCGCCTTCATAAGGCATTGCTGGACGGTGAACGGGTGTCGTACGAACGGGTGCATGGGCGGATTCCGACCAATGGCGCATTTTTTCAGTTAGTCCTCGGGGATGCCTGGTTCGCGTGGTTGCGTCCTCTGTCCCAACTGATGGCGCGGTTGGATGAGTTGTCCGAAGATAAAGAGTCTTCGAACCACGACGAGATCACGGTGGTAATCGGCTCCGTGCGGACCCTGTTGACGCCGTCCGAAGACGGCAATGGCTTCGGCCGGAACTATTATGATGCCTTGCAGCGAGAGCCTGACGTGGTGCTGGCCCACGCGGCCGTGCGGGCGCTCCTGCGATAACAGGACAGGCCGAGGAAGGAGTCACGACGATGAAAGCGCACTATTTAGGTCATGTCGTGTTTTATGTGAAAGAGCTGCAGCGTTCGCTGGCGTTCTACCGCGACTTGTTAGGATTCCACGAAGTCGGGCGGATTTTTAATGACGCTGCGGCCGCACTGACATCCGGCCGCACGCATCATGAGTTGCTGCTGATCCAGGTGGGTGATGCGCCGGCGCCGCCCACTGGTCGCAGGCGAGGGCTGTACCACATCGGTATCAAAGTCGGTGACAGCCTGGACGAGCTACGGACGGCCAAACGTGAGTTGGAGCAGGCCGGCATCGCGATCGACGGCATGAGCGACCATACGGTCAGTCAGAGTCTCTACCTTCGTGATCCGGACGGCAACGAGGTTGAGCTGTATGTCGATGCGGACGAGGCGATCTGGAAAAATAATCCTGACGCGGTCGTGTCGCCAATTAAACCGCTGGTGCTCTAGCGCTCGGGGCCGAATTCATGCTGTCCCCTTCTGCAGCAACAGCCGTCCGGAGCTTGGCGCATTTCTCCCCAGCAAGGTGCCTGTCTGTGATGCTGGCACGTGGGAGAGAACGAGCTGTTCGCCTGTTGGAGGTGGCAAGCGATTTGCGTTTCACGATATTCATCGATCGGGACTATGCAGGGCAGGCACGTATGTGGATCTGACATCATTCAGTCAACCAGGAGGAGATGCGCATGGAAAAGCCAGTGATTGCAGCGAAACAGCCGGCGGTATTGGAATTGGAAGCCGGGACCTATTATTGGTGCCGCTGCGGGCTCTCGAAGAAGCAGCCATTTTGTGACGGATCTCACAAGGGAACCAGCTTCACGCCCATGGAGTTCACCACGACAGAGAAAAAAACCGTCGCCTTGTGTCAGTGCAAGATGACGAAGAAACCTCCGTTTTGCGACGGGACGCATAAATCCCTCTGATCTCCGCAGAGGCTGCCGGGTGGCAGGTCACGGGCGGGAGAAGGCATGGGTGAGGTGATGAACGATCAGGAATATTCGCTCACGCTCATCGAGCGGCGCATGGTGGCGGAGGGGACGATGGCGTTCCACTTCGACAAGCCGCCGGGGTTTGTTTTTACGCCCGGCCAGTTTGTGGATCTGACGCTCACCGGGCCTTCTGAGACTGACGCGGCCGGCAACACCAGAGCGTTTTCCATTGCCAGCGCCCCGCTGGAACCCACCCTGATGGTGGCCACCCGGCTGCGCGATACGGCGTTCAAGCGCGAATTGCAACGCATGCCGATCGGCTCAACCGTCCGGATGGAAGGGCCGTTCGGCAAGCTCGTGCTGCACAGTGACCAGACTCGTCCCGCCGTCTTTTTAGCCGGGGGGATCGGGATTACGCCCTTCCGCAGCATGGTGGTGGGGGCGGCGCTGCAACGGTCGCCCCATCCCATGGTTCTCTTCTACTCAAACCGACGGCGTGAGGATGCGCCATTCCTGGATGAACTGCAGTCCTTGCAGGGAAAGAATCCGCATTATCGCTTCGTGGGCACCATGACGGAGCCTGCAACAGCATCCCGCCCCTGGACCGGTGAAACCGGGTACCTCAACGCCGCGCTGCTCTCCAAATATCTCGTCGACAATGAGAAGCCGATCTATTACGTCGTGGGCCCTCCCGCCATGGTCGTGGCGCTCCGTACCATGCTCAAAGACAAGGGCATCGAGGACAGCGATATTCGAATCGAAAAGTTCGCGGGGTACTAACGCAGGAGGCGCGTATGCCCTCGTTCATGCGTCCCTCTGCAGGTCAGACCGACGCCTTGATGCGTATCGTCACCGACGTCCTGTTCCGTTGGCACTGTACCCTAAGACGCTTCAGCCTACCGATTTCGCCACCCCGTTCATTCGTTATTGCCTGTCCTCGTCCGCTCATCAGTCGCACTCTGGTCCGCGGAAGACAGCGAAAAGGGCATCACCATCAAGCCGATCGTGCGGTTCGGGTCATAACGGCAAGGCACCATAGCCTCACTTGTCGCCCATGCGGCGACCGGGGCGGAGCCCCTTGCGTCGGGCCACACGCGATTCACCAGCGTGGTCAAGCCGCATGCGTCAGCGCGGATACCGCATCAATCACCGGAGACCGGAATGATCACGCTGAACAAACCATGGCTTCTGAGGATCGGATTCATTGCGGTTGTGGCGGGCCTCGGTTTTCTGGCCTGGCACTATGTCCAGCCGAAAACACTCGGTGACGGATTTGCCTCCGGGAACGGCCGCATCGAGGCCGTCGAGATCGATATTGCAGCGAAGACTCCGGGGCGGATCAAAGAGATTCTAGTGGACGAGGGCGATTTCGTCACCGCCGGACAGGTCGTAGCGCGAATGGATGTCGAGGTCCTCGAGTCCCAACGCCGGGAAGCTGAGGCGCAGTTGCGACAAGCTCAGAGCGCGGTGGCACGGGCTCGCAGCCTGGTGGCGCAACGTGAAGCGGAAAAAGATGCGGCCCTGGCCGTGGTGGCACAACGTGAAACCGAACAGACGCTGGCCCAAAAGCGTCAGGCACGCTCCGAGCCGCTCGCCACCGATCAGGCCATCGCCTTACAGGAACTGGACGATACTCGCGCCGCTGCCCGTGGTGCGCGGTCGGCGGTCAGTGCGGCAAAGGCGCAGGTGGCGGCTGCGGTGGCTGCGATCGTGACGGCGCAGTCGCAGGTGCTTGAGGCCGAATCGGTGGTCGAAGCGGCGCGGGCGACCATCGAACGCCTCCAGGCGGACATCAACGACAGCACGTTGAGAGCACCGCGGGATGGTCGTGTGCAGTATCGCATTGCTCAGCCCAGCGAGGTGATCGGCGCAGGCGGGAAGGTGCTCAACCTTCTGGACCTCGCGGATGTCTACATGACATTTTTCCTCCCGACGGCGGCCGCCGGACGGGTCGCGGTCGGTTCCGAGGTGCGCCTGGTGCTCGACGCCGTGCCGCAGTTTGTCATTCCCGCCAGCGTGTCGTTCGTCGCCGACAACGCCCAGTTCACGCCCAAGACGGTGGAGACGGCCAACGAGCGGGAGAAACTGATGTTCCGGGTGAAGGCGCGGATCGATCCGGAACTCCTCAAGAAGCATATCCATCAGGTGAAGACTGGCCTGCCGGGGATGGCCTATGTGCGGCTCGATCCCAAGTTCGAATGGCCTCTCGGCCTGCACACAAAGTTGCCGGAATGAGCCAGGCTCAGTCAACGGACCCGCCCGCGCTGGAAGAGATGCCGGTCGTACGCATTACCGATGTCAGTCTGCGCTACGGAAAGCGGCTCGCCCTCGACGCGATCAGTCTCGATCTGCCGGCTGGGAAGATGGTCGGGTTGATCGGGCCGGACGGCGTGGGGAAGTCGAGTCTCTTCTCATTGATCTCGGGTGCCCGTGCCATACAGGAGGGACGAATCGATGTGTTCGGCGGCAATATGGCTGAGGCGCGCCACCGCCGGGAGATCTGCCCGCGTATCGCCTATATGCCGCAGGGTCTGGGCAAGAATCTCTATCCCACGCTGTCCGTGTTCGAGAACATCGATTTCTTCGGCCGCCTCTTCGGTCACCACGAGGTCGAGCGGATGCACCGCATCGCCGACCTCCTCGAGAGCACCGGACTCACGCCGTTCCGTGACCGGCCGGCTGGAAAGCTGTCCGGAGGAATGAAGCAAAAACTCGGGCTGTGCTGCGCGCTCATCCACGATCCGGACTTGCTGATCCTCGATGAGCCGACGACCGGAGTCGATCCCTTGTCGAGACGGCAGTTCTGGGATCTCCTCGAACGGATCCGTTCCGGTCGGCCCGGCATGAGTGTGCTCATCTCGACCGCCTATATGGAAGAGGCTGCGCGGTTCGATTGGCTGGTGGCGATGGACGCCGGCCGCGTGCTGGCCACCGGCTCCCCGCGGGAGTTGCTCGCGCACAGCGGCACCGCCTCTCTGGAAGATGCCTTTATCGCCTTACTTCCGGAAGAGGAGCGGCGGGGGCACCGCGCTGTGGTGCTCCCTCCTCGCACAGGCGACGACGGCGACATTGCGATCGAGGCAAAGGATCTGACGATGCGCTTCGGCGATTTCGTCGCGGTCGATCATGTGACCTTTCGTATCGAACGGGGAGAAATCTTCGGGTTTCTTGGTTCCAACGGCTGTGGCAAGACCACAACCATGAAAATGCTGACGGGACTGCTGCCGGCCAGTGAGGGGCAGGCCTGGCTGTTCGGGCAGGCGGTGGACCCGAAAGATCTCGCCATCCGGCGCCGTGTCGGCTACATGTCGCAGTCCTTCTCACTCTATGCCGAACTGACGGTACGCCAGAATCTGGCGCTGCACGCCCGGTTGTTCCACGTGCCGGCAGAGGAGATCGGTGGCCGGGTGGAGGCTATGGCCGAGCGATTCGATCTGGCCGATGTGATCGACGCCCGCCCCGATGCTCTTCCTCTGGGCCGGCGCCAGCGTCTGTCGCTCGCGGTGGCGATGATCCATCGGCCCGAGATGCTGATCCTCGATGAGCCCACCTCCGGCGTCGACCCGATCGCCCGCGATGCCTTTTGGCAGATCATGATCGACCTCGCGCGCCGGGACAAAGTCACCATTTTCATCTCGACGCATTTCATGAACGAGGCCGAGCGCTGTGACCGGGTTTCACTGATGCACGCCGGCAAGGTGCTCGTCAGCGGCTCCCCGGCCGCGCTGACGGCGCAGCGTGGGGTGAAACGCCTGGAGGATGCGTTCATCGGTTATCTGGAAGAGGCGATGACACAAGATAAGGCGAAGGAGTCGCCGTTCCCCGCAGAGTTGATGGCGTCTCCGGCTCCTCTCGAAGCCGTGCCTGCCTCCGTCGTGACGGTGCAAGCACAGAGGCGGCGGCTCGATCTGCGCCGCCTGCTCAGCTACACCCGTGTCGAGGCTCTGGGGCTCCGTCGGGATCCGATTCGTGCCACACTGGCGCTGCTCGGCAGCGTCCTGCTGATGTTCGTTGTGGGCTACGGCATCAGCATGGATGTGGACGATCTGACCGTTGCCGTGCTCGACCGCGACCAGACTACCGCCAGCCGCGACTATGTGTTGAACCTCGCCGGTTCGCGGTATTTCGTCGAACACGCGCCCATTGCCGATCATGCCGAGCTGGATCGGCGCATGCGGAGTGGAGAGCTGAGCCTCGCGCTCGAAATTCCTCCCGGCTTCGCCCGCGATCTGGGCCGCGGGAATCGAGTGGAAATTGGTGCCTGGGTGGACGGTGCCATGCCGCAACGTGCCGAAACCGTGCAGGGCTATGTGCGGGGCATCCACGCGCATTGGCTTGCCGATGTGGCCTCGCGTCGGCCGGAACAACCACCGTCCGCCGGGCTGGTCAACATTGAAACCCGGTTTCGGTACAACCCCGACGTGAAGAGTGTGGTGGCCATTGTGCCTGGGAATATTGCGATTCTGTTGATGCTCATTCCGTCGATGCTCACGGCGCTCTCCGTGGTGCGCGACAAGGAGATGGGATCGATCGTCAACCTCTATGTCACGCCGGTGACCAGGCTGGAGTATCTGCTGGGGAAGCAACTGCCCTATATCTTGCTGGCGATGTTGAACTTCCTGCTGCTGACTGCGTTTGCCATCACCGTCTTCGGCGTTCCCATGACCGGGAGTATGCTCACCCTCTCCGTGGCGGCGCTGTTGTATGTCATCTCCGCCACCGCCATGGGATTCTTGATTTCCTCATTCACGCGCAGCCAGATAGCGGCCGTTTTCGGGACCGCGGTGCTGACCATCCTTCCCGCGACCCAGTTCTCCGGTCTGATCGATCCGGTTTCGTCGCTGGAGGGGCTGGGCGCCTTGATCGGCCGTCTCTACCCGAGCACCCATTTTCTGACGATCTGCCGTGGCACCTTCTCCAAAGCGCTGGGTTTCGCCGACTTGCAGCGTGCGCTGTTGTCCCTTCTGCTGGCGGTGCCTGTGTTGATGGGGCTCTGTGTTGCCCTCTTGAAAAAGCAGGAGGCCTGAGTGCGCGTCACGAACATACTGCAGTTGGGGATCAAAGAACTGCGTAGTCTGGCGCGGGATTCGAGGCTGCTGATTCTAATCGCCTATTCGTTCACCGTGGCGATCTATATCGGGGCGACGGCGATGCCGTCCACGCTGAACAAGGCTCCGATCGCTATTGTCGATGAAGATCGATCGCCCCTTTCGCTACGCATCGTCGGATCGTTTTATCCCCCGCATTTCATGGTCCCCGCGCTTATTCCTCAGGCCGGCATGGATGAGGGGATGGATGCTGGTCTGTTCACGTTCGCGCTGAACATTCCGTCGGATCTTCAGCGCGACTTGCTGGCCGGTCGGAAGCCGACCATTCAGCTCAATGTCGATGCCACTCGCATGAGTCAGGCCTTTATCGGCAGCGGCTACATCCAGACGATCATCAACGATGAGGTCAACGAGTTCGCCCGGCATTATCGTGGAAGCACGGCTCTGCCGGTGGACCTCGCGCTGCGCGCCCGCTTCAATCCCTCGTTGACCCAGACCTGGTTCGGCGCGGTGATGCAGGTCATCAACAACGTGACCATGTTGTCCCTCGTCCTCACCGGCGCTGCGCTGATCCGCGAGCGGGAGCGTGGCACCATCGAACACCTCCTGGTCATGCCCGTGACGCCATTGGAGATTATGACCAGCAAGGTCTGGCCGATGGGGCTGGTCGTTCTCGCCGCCTGCGCCTTCGCCTTGGTGGTCATCGTACAGGGCCTGCTGGCGATGCCGATCGAGGGCTCACTGGCTCTGTTCTTCGCCGGCGCGGCCGTGCATCTGTTCGCCACGACGTCACTGGGTATCTTCCTGGCTACGGTCGCGCGCTCAATGCCCCAGTTCGGACTCCTGCTGGTGCTGGTGCTGCTGCCGCTGCAGATGTTGTCAGGAGGAGCCACGCCGCGCGAGAGCATGCCTGAATTTGTGCAGGTCGTCATGCTTGCCGCACCTACCACCCATTTCGTTGCGCTGGCGCAGGCCGTGTTGTATCGCGGGGCCGGCCTGGAGGTGGTCTGGCCCCAATTCATCAGTCTGGCGGTCATCGGCGTCATCTTTTTTTCGATCGCGCTGGGGCGCCTCCGGAAAACCATCGGGCTCATGGCGTGAGCCACCCCGGTGCCGAAGCGAAAACGATGCCCGATACCGTCTGGAAATGGTCCGGTCGCATAGGCCCTGATGAGTAGCCCGGAGGCAGTCGTTGCGTACCGATGTTGCGAAAGGCATACTAGCCGGGATGAGTGACCGACCAGCCCCACAGGCCGAAGAGATATGCATCGAGCGGTATCACGCCCTGCTGCAGGTGGTGGAGGCCATCGCGACCCATTCCGACCTGCCTGCCCTGATTCAGGATCTTGCCCGCCGCTTGCCGATGCTCGTTCGCGTCAACTTTGTCGGCCTCTCACTCTATGATGCGCAACG
>WBZX01002102.1_pt1 | contig 13975 bp, 11 predicted proteins | sample 5204211 | NCBI WGS metagenome assembly WBZX01 (sample SAMN12344362, study PRJNA552823) | activated sludge metagenome | biome: Activated sludge suspended growth; feature: Nitrification reactor; material: Wastewater; isolation source: activated sludge from nitrification reactor of wastewater...
CATCGCGGGCGCCAGCATATCATCGCCCGCGCGCCCGCTTCCGACGCGCGAGGGCGGCCCGGTCGCGTCACCCCGCCGCGGCCGGCAGCTCGAGTTCGAGGCACGCGCCGCGGCGACCGTCCGGGCGCTCGCGCGCGACCAGCGAGCCGTCGTGCGCGTGCGCGATCTGGCGGCACAGGTAGAGGCCGAGCCCCACGCCGCCGCGGTCGCGCGAGCGCGCGTCGTCGAGGCGGCGAAACGGCTCGAACACGATCTCGCGGTGCTCGGGCGCGATCCCGGGGCCCTCGTCCTGCACGCGCACGACGATGCGGTCGCCGTGCCGTGCCGCGGCCAGCTCGATGGCGCCGTCGGGGCAGGCGCGGCGTGCGTTGGCGAGCAGGTTGCTGAACAGGCGCTCGAGCAGGAACTCGTCGCCGGCGACCGTGAGCGTGGCGGCGGCGTCGACCTGGGCATGGACCTTGCCCGCGCAGCGCTGCAGCAGCGGCGCCAGCGGTAGCGCCGTCGCCTCGATCACCGCGCCTTCGCCGGCACGCAGCTCGAGCCGGGCGCCGGTGAGCAGATCGCCGATGAGCGACTCCACCTCGACGATGTCCTGCGCCATCTCGAGCAGGCCCTGCTGCACGCGGGTGATGGGATCGATGATCGGCTTGGAGCCCGGCTTGGCGGGTGTGGCCACCGGCGCGGGCGTGCCGTTGGCGGTGACCTGTGCGAGCCGCTCCTGCAGGATCTCGAGCAGGACCTTGGTGCGCGCGATGGGTGTGCGCAGCTCGTGGGAGACGTTGGCCAGCAGCGTGCGCTGCCCCGCCACCAGCCGCTCGAGTCGCTCGGCCATGTGGTTCACGGCGCCGCCGAGCTCGTCGATCTCGTCGGCGATGCGTGACGGCACCGCCACGCGGTGGGCGAGCTCGCCGTCGGCGATGCGGCCCACGCTGGTCTCGAGCGAGGCGATGCGCGAGGTCAGCGATCGCGACAGCCGCCTGGCCCCCAGCCCGAACGCGGCGGCGAACAGCAGCGTGATCCCGGCACCGATGCCGAGCAGCTGCGGCGGCGCGGCCACGACGTGGGCCAGCGCGACGATCTCGCCCTCGGCGTCGGTCAGGGGGAACACCACGATCGGGTGTTCGCCCTGGCGATGCACGATGGGGCGCCCGCGTCGGAGCCGACGCTCGCGCTGCATGAAGCGCCCCGGGATGTGCTCGGGGCCCTGGCCCGCCACGCGGTCGCCGTCGGGGGTGTAGATCGCCGTGCGCGTGCCGAGTCGGTCGTCGAAGCTGCGCAACGTGGTCGTGAGCGCGGCGGGGTCGGCGAGCTGGGCGACCCAGCCGTCGTTGTCGGTCTCGAGCAACTCGAGCGCCTCCGAGACCCACTCGTTGCCGAGCGCCCGCGCCAGCAGCCAGCCACCGCTGCCGACCAGCACCGCCGCGACCACGAACGTCAGCACGAACGTGCCGTAGATGCGCCGGAACAGGCTCGAGCGCCGCCGCGGCGCTGAGCGGCTCATCCGTCGTCTCCGCCGCCCAGCACGTAGCCCACGCCGCGGATGGTCCGCACCAACGTCGTCCCGCTCGGCGACGCCGCACCGAGTGCGGCGCGGATCTTCGACATGTGCACGTCGACCGAGCGATCGACCGCCGGGTCGAAGTCGACCGGCGGCTCGCCGCGCAGCCGCCGGACGTCGTTGTAGATCTGCTCGCGCGGCAGCACCTTGCCGGCCGAGCGCGCGAGCACCCACAGCAGGTCGAACTGGAACGCGGTGAGCTCGATCGCGTGGCCCTCGAAGCTGGCGGTGTGGCGATCGCGATCGATCACCAGCGCGCCGAACTCGATCAGCTGCGCGGGTTCGCCGGGCGCCGGCGGACCGCCGCGGCGCAGCACCGCGCGCATGCGCGCGAGCAGCTCGCGGGGGCTGAAGGGCTTGGGCATGTAGTCGTCGGCGCCGAGCTCGAGGCCGACGATGCGGTCGACCTCCTCGCCGCGCGCGGTCAGCATGATGATCGGCACGTCGCTGCTCTGTCGCAGCTGTTGGCACAGCGCGAGGCCGTCCATGCCCGGCAGCATCAGGTCGAGCAGCACGATCTCGTGCTCGCCGGCACGCGCGCGCTCGAGCCCCGCGGCGCCGTCGGCGATGATCTCGACCTCGGCGCCATGGCCTTGGAGGTACTCGGCGGTGCGATCCGCCAGCTTCACGTCGTCTTCGATGAGCAGGACTCGCACGGTGTGATCGGGAGTCTGCCACCTCCATGCCCCCGCGAGCACCGGCAGGGCCGTAAAGCCGCGGTGAAGGCCACGCACGCCGCCGCCGGCGACCCTGCGCACCGCCGGGGCGGGCCGCTCGTTGCCCCGCCGCGCGGCGGGCTGCTACGCTGCGCTCGCCGTGCAGTACCGATGCAGCGCCTGCCATCATGCGTTCGAGGCCGATGCGTCGCCGGGTGAGTGCCCGCGGTGCCACGTCGAGGCCGGACTCGAGCCGCACCACGCACCCGCGCCGCCGATGAAGCTGTTCGGGCTGCTGCTGGGCGCGGTGTTGGTGGCGAGCGCGGTCGGTGGGGTGCTCGGCTTCGTCATGGGTCACGAGCGCGGCGCGACGCCCTCATCGCGATGACGCCGGCGCTTCGCCCCATGGGCGCCTGGGCCGGTCGGGGCGTCCGAACGTTCGCGCGCTGCGGTGCCATCTGATAGTCTCGTGGGCCGAGCCCGAGGCCATTGATCGTCCGCTGCGCGAGTTGCAACACCGAGTTCGCGCTCGATGACCGCCAGGTCGGTCCAGATGGCGCGTCGGTGCGTTGTCTGTCGTGCGCCGCGGTGTTCCGCGTGAGCGCCTCCGACGTCGCAGCGCAGCCGCCGTGGCAGGTGCGCACGATCGACGACCTGCTGTTCACCGCGCCCGACCTCGCGACGCTGCGGGCGTGGATCCTCGAGGGGCGTCTCCACCCCGACGACCGTGTCTCGCGCTCGGGCCGTCACTTCGTGCGGCTGGGCGAGATGCCCGAATTCGCCACCGCGTTCGCCGGCTTTCCCGGGCTGCCGAGCCTCGTCGAGCCCCGCGATCGACCGCCGAGCGAGCGCTCGGCGCTCGACCTGCTGGGGCCGCCGCCGGCGTTCGGTACCCATGCGGGCGAGGACGACAGCGCCGCGCTGGCCGGCGTGCCGGAGCCCGCAGCGACCGATCGCTCGTCGGCGCTCGAGCAGGTGGTCTCGCGCGCGGCGGCCAGCTCGGCGTCGGCCCACCCCGTGCTCGGCGAGGCGGTCGAAGGCACCGGTGAGATCGCGATCCCGACCATGCGCGCGCCGGCGAAGGAGATCGAGCGCAGCTCGGCCTCCGCGTCGAGTGTCGCGGCGGTCGAGCGCGAGCGGGCCGCACCCGTGCCGCCGCCGGCTCCGCGCAGCGGCACCCTCGCGCCCCCGCGCAGCGGCGCGACCCCGACCGCCGTGCACGACGATCGCAGCGGTCGCGCGCTGTCGATGCTCGACGTCGTCACGCACCACGTTCGGCCCATCACCGGGCCGTCGCCCGAGGGCGCGCGCAGGCCCGCCGCGCCCGCGCCCCCGCCACCGCCGCCCGCTGCTGCAGCGGGCGAGGCCGCGACGGTGCCGCGCGGCGAGCCGGTGGCCGCGCCCGCGCTGCAGCTCGAGCCCAGCGAGCCGCGGCGTCGGCGGGGCGCGTGGCCGGTGTGGGCCGCGCTCGGCATCCTCGCGGGCGCCGCGGTGGTGTTCGGCATCCCGCAGGTGCGCGCGCGCGTGTTCGGGACGCCGCTGCCGACCGAGGCCGCGGTCGCCGAGCCGGTGCGCGACGATGCGCCGCTGCTCGCCGACGCCGACGCGGCGATCACCGCTGCCGATCCGACCGCGCTGGCGCGCGCCGACGCGGCGCTCGAGGTCGCCAAGGCCGGCGGTGCATCGGCGCTCGGCGACGCCCAGGCCGAGGTGTTGGCGACGCGCGCACTCGTGCACGAGCTGTGGGGCGCGGTCGATCCGGCGATGCGTGCCGACGCCCGCTTCTGGGCGCAGGAGGATGCGGGCCGGGCCGCAGGCCTGCTCGATGCCGCCGCCGGCGATGGCACGTCGCGACGCACGCGCGCGGCGGTGCTGCTGCGGGTCGCGCAGGGGCGCAGCGAGGCCGACGGCCTCGCGCTCGCCGACGAGCCCGAACTGTCGGCACTGCTGGCCGCCGCGCCGCTGCTGCGCGACGCCAAGGCCGAGCTCTCCGGTCCGGCACGCGACGCCCTGCAGTCGCTCGCGCGGCCGACGACGCTGGCGCGGCTGGTGCTCGCGCTCGATCGGCTGCACGCCGGTGACCGTGAACGCGCGCGGGCGATCGCCGAGGCAGTGCTCGCGCAGGCGCCCGGGCAACCCGTCGCGCGTGCGATCGTGAGGGCGCTCGAGCAGCCCGCGACCGTGGCCCAGGCCACCCCCGACGCGGTCGCTCCCGTCGCCACGACGGTGGTCGAGCCGACCGCTGGCCAGGGCACCGCGCCCGAGGCGATCGGCGAGTCACCCGATCGCCTCATCGATCGCGGCTGCCGCAAGTCGGAGTCCGGTGACGCACCGGGGGCCATCGCGCTGCTGCGCAAGGCGCTGGAGAAGAAGCCCGGTGATCTCGACGGGCTCCTGTGTCTCGGCGACGCGTACAGCCGCAGCGGCGCCTACGACAACGCGCTCAAGTCCTACGCCAAGCTACTCGAGCGCTCGCCCAACATGATGTCGGGGCTGCAGGGCGCGGGTAAGGCCGCGGCCAAGCTCGGACGCACGGCCAAGGCGGTCGGGTACTACAAGCGATTGCTCGAGCACGATCCGTCGCACGCGCAGGCCCGCGCGTACGTCGACGCGCACGCGGGCGAGGCGGATGGGGCCGGCGACGCCGGCGAAACGGGCTGACTGGGAGGGGGCGCGTGGGCGAGGCGGACAACGACGACGGATTGAGCTGGGATGACCTGCAGACGCAACGCGAGGCCCAGGCGCGCCGCTCGGCGCAGCTGAGCCCCGCCGAGCGCGAGGCGCTGCGGAAGCTGCATCTCATGCACTGCCCCAAGTGCGGCATGGAGCTGAGCGAGATCACGTTCCGCGGTGTGAAGGTCGACAAGTGCTTCGCCTGCGGCGGCGTCTGGTTGGACGACGGCGAGCTCGAGGAACTCGCCGGCAAGCCGGGCTTCTTCGAGGCGCTGCGCCGGCTGTTCGCCGGCGCGTGAGCGCCGGGGCGGCCCACCTCCGCGCTGCTCTAGTCGCCGTAGCTGCGGGCGAGCGCCCGCAGCAGCGCGACCACCGAGCCGTCGTCGAAGCCATGCAGGTCGTCGCCGAACTCGAGCGTGGCACCGGTCGGCGCGAGCGACAGCTGCAGGGTGGGGAACGGCAGGCACGCGTCGAGCAAGCCCTCGCCGTGCTGCTCGAGCGCGCGGACCGAGCCCTGCACGCGATGCGTCCGCGCGAGTGGATGGTTGGGTCGCACGTTGCTTTTGCCCGGGCACAGCACCACGTCGGCGCGGCCGTGTGTGGTCCCGCCGAGCCGCGCGCCGACGTGGATCCGCTCGCCGCGGACGTGGGCCTTGAGCTCGAGCGGCAGGCCACGCAGCTGGCCGCGCACGGCGTGGAGCAGCGGCGCGCGACGGCCGTCGCCGGCGACGGTGGTGTGCTCGAGCGCGAGCGTGGCCGCGATGGTGTCGAACACCGCTGCGATCGGGCGCGTCGGCGGTCGGGCCGGGGCGCGCACGCCGTCCAGATCGACGAGGAACAGGAGGAGGCCGGCGGCAGACATCATCACCAGCTGCGGACTCGACCAACCCACGCCCGCCACCAACACCAACGCGAAGCCGATGCCGCGGTCGCGCGCGTCGTCCGAGCCCAGCGAGCCGCCGGCGGTCTGCAGCGCCAGGAATGCGCCGACCATGACCACCAGCAGCACCGGCGTCGACACGTACTCGGGGTACGGCGGCGTGAAGCCCAGCATCGACTGAGCGAGCGGCCCGAGCCCGTCCTCGAGCTTGCCGAAGCTGCCGCGGTAGACGAGGTAGAGCGTGGCCACCGACAGCGCCGACAGGCCGGTCATCACGATCGCGATGCCCCGCGGCGGGCGTGGGCGCAGCAACACCGTGAGGGCGGCGGCGGCGGTCACGAGCAGGCCGAGGAACACCGCGCGCAGGCCCGGCGGCACCGCGGCCTGACCGAGCGCGAACGGGCCCGACGCCAGCGCGCGCACGCCGAGCGGCAGCCACAGCACCACCGCGGCCCAGCGGATGCGCGAGCGCGGCTCGCTCGCCAGCTCGAGCAGCGCCAGCGCGCCGGTGGCGAGCAGCACCGCGATCACTGTGATCCCGTGGGCGAGCATCACCTGGCGCGGCGCCTCGCGCAGCTGCGCGAGATGGCCCCAGCTCGCGGCCGACACCGCGACGGCGATCGTCGCTGCGATCGGCCAACGCCACCACGGTCGCGATCGATCGCGGGCGAGCCCGAGGGCGATCACGGCGCAGGCCAGCACGCACAACATCGCGACGAAGTGGTGCAGCAGGAACTCACCGTGCAGCGCCAAGCCGACGCTGGTCATGCGCCGCGACAGCGGCCACAGGATCGACACCTGCCACGTCAGGAACACCGCCGCGGCGACCAATACCCGCCGGCGCAGCACCCACAGGGCCGCGAGCCCCACGGTGACCCCGGTCGCCGCCGCGAGGTAGACCCAGGGGCCCTCCTGCGAGGCCAACGTGAGCTGGTCGAGCCGCTCCATCCCGAGCAGGGCGCTCGCGAGGACCTGCAGCAGGCCACCGACGAGGGCGAACGCGGTGAGCGTGGCTGCGGTCGATCGTGCGTCCACGGTCGCTCGGAAGAGCCTGGTGTAGCACGAACGAGCGCACGCTTTCGGCCTCGGGTGCCCGCTTGGCGCCGGTTTCTTGGCCCCCGGGCTCGAGTTGTCCTACATGTAGGCACATGTTCGGATCCGGGCTGATCTCAGGGGCGATGGCGGCGATCCTCGCGGGGGTGCTGGCGGCGGCGAGCCCCACGGCCGCGCCGGTCGGGCCGCGGCCCGTGCTCGAGCACGCCTATACGATCGTGCTCGATGCCGGACACGGCGGCACCAACTCCGGCTGCGCGAACGGCCGCGGCGACGTGCACGAGAAGGACGTCAGCCTCGCGCTCGTGCGGGAGGTCCGCGCGATCCTCGAGGAGCGGCTGCCCCACGCAAAGGTGGTGCTGACCCGCGACGACGACCGCACGCTCGCGCTGGCCGATCGCGTCGCGCTGGCCAACGAGGACGGCGCGGATGTGTTCGTCAGCATCCACGCCAATGCGTCGCCGCGCCACGACCAGAGCGGCTTCGAGACCTACGTGCTCGACGCCAAGGCCAGCAGCCTCGACGCGGCCATCACTGCGCGGCGCGAGAACGCCGGCGAGGGCACCGCACCGGTCGCCGGCGGGGCCACGCCGCAGGCCCAGGCGATGGTCGAGCAGCTGCGGGCCGCCGCCCACCGCAACGCCGCGGTCGCGCTCGCGGCCGCGATCCAGCAGGGCCAGGCCGAGCGCTTCCCGGGTCGCGCCAACCGGGGCGTGCGCCAGGCCAGCTTCGACGTGCTGCTCGGGGTGCACATGCCGGCGGTGCTGTTCGAGGCCGGGTTCCTCGATCACGACGCGGACCACCGCGTGCTGGTCGACGGCCCGCAGCGCCACGAGATCGCGGTCGGCGTCGCCGAGGCGCTGATCGAGCAGTACCGCCGTGCCCAGCGCGTGCGGCCCATCGGTCGCGCGCCGCAGGGCGGCGAGTCGTCGGCGCCGGCACGCTGAAGTGATCGAGGCGTGCGCGGCTGCCATACGCGACCACGGGGCGACGCCTAGAAGCGGGCCAGCACCGCGGTGACGTTGTCGCGCCCGCCGGCCGCGTTGGCCTGCTCGATGAGCCGCAGCACCACGGCCTCCACCGGCAGGTGGGTCGCCCGCAGCGCGGCCGTGAGCGCGTCGTCGTCGAGCATGTCGTAGAGGCCGTCGGTGCACAGCAGCAGCTGATCGTCGATGCGCAGCTCGATGCGGCGCAGCTCGATGTCGAGATCGTCGGTCTTGCCGCCGACCGCGTTGACGAGCACGTGCGACAGCCGCGAGTGGGCGGCCTCCTGCGGCGTCAGGAGGTTGCCGTCGACCATCTGCTGCGCGAGCGTGTGGTCGATGGTCAGCCGGTGCAGCTCGTCGTCGCGCATGAGGTACGCGCGGCTGTCTCCGACGTGCACCAGCAGCAGCTCGGGCCACGCCACGTAGGCCATGGTCAGCGTGGTGCCGAGGGACTTGTCGAGCGCCTTGCGCTCCGCCACCCGACGCACGCGCTGCTGTGCGGTGCGCACCGCGTCCTGTAGCCCCTGTGCGAGCTCGTCGCTGCTGCACTCGCTGCGCCGCTGCACCCACGGCATCGCCTCGAAGCAGTAGTGGGCCATCGCATCGATGGTCACCGCGCTGGCGACCTCGCCACCGCCGTGGCCACCGATGCCGTCGGCGACCACGAGGATGCGACCCTGGGGCGTGTCGACCAGGCGCGTGCCGGCCTGCGCGGGCAGGCTCGAGCCCTCGATGAGCAACGATCGCTCGAGCGCCGCGACCAGGAACTGATCCTGGTTGTTCTTGCGCACGCGACCGACATCGGTCGCGCCGAACACCTCGGCGACCACCGCGGGGTTGGCCGCGATCGCGCTGGCGTCCGCGAGGCTGCGCAGCCCGAAGGTCGGACTCGACGACAGCAGCTTGAGCGTGCGGTTCGCGGTGCTCGAGCTGGGCTGGGTGTCCCCGGGGTTGGCGTCGTCGCTCACCCCCCGTTGATACCGCCGATCCGTCCGGGGCGTCGACGTCCGCGGTGCTGTGGGGGTGCTGGCACCTCGATCGCGGGTTCGGGCGCGTGCCCGTGATCCGAGCGGCCCTTCGGGCCTCCACCGCAGGCGAAGGAGGTGGCGACGCCCGCTTCGGTGACCCGCCGCCAACACCGCCCATGTCGATCCACGACACCGACCGCGAACAGCTCCTGCGCGCCCTCGACGACGAACCCGCCGCCCGTCGTGCGCTCGCCCATCGGCTCTACCTCGCGATCCGGCGCGAGGTCGCGTGTCAGCTCGCGCTGCGCCATCGTCACGGCTACGGCGAGGCCGACGAGCTGCCGCAGGATCTCGTGCAGGACGTGATGCTGTACCTCTTCGAGCGCGACGGGCAGGAGCTGCTGCGCTGGGATCCCACCCGCGGCCGCTCGCTCGACAGCTTCGTGCGGCTGGTCGCGCGACGCCGCGTGCATCGTCGGCTGGGTCGACCGCGCCTGCACGTGGTCGCGGCCCCGGGCGACGCCGACGAGCCGGTCGATCTCGCCGCGCAGCTGGCCGTGCGGCGCGAGCTCGAGCTGCTGCTCCGACGCTTGCGCGTGCACCCCGACAGCCGCGACGCGCGGCTGTTCGAGCTGTTGTTCGCGGGCGAGCACGCGGTCGAGGACGTGGCCCAGGCGCTGGGCATGACCGCCGGTGCGGTCACGGCGTGGCGCTACCGCGTGCGTCGCCAGGCGCGATCGCTCGATGTCGTCGGCGGCGAGGCGCCGCAGCGGGCCGCGAGCTGAGCCGGGGCCACGCCCGTGGGCACGTCAGCCCTCGGCGGGCGGCGCCGAGGTCGTCGAGCCGGCGCCGAAGAACTCGAGGTTCGCCGGCGCGCCGGGGATCTGGATCGCGGCGGTCGTGACCTGGTTGTCGACGAAGTCGATCTCGAACAGATCGCCGGCGCGGGCGAAGCCATAGGCGCGGCCGGCCCAGAACGCGAGCCCGAAGACCTCGGGGTAGGGCACGGTGCCGAAGTTCGCCAGCAGCGTGCCGTCGCTGGGGTCGAGCTCGATCACGCAGTCGAGCGTGCCGCACAGGTCGCCGCCGGTGACGGTGAGATAGGTGCCGCCGTTGGCAACCGACACCAGATCGCCGCTCGAGGCCAGCCCGTCGCCGAGCGTGCCCAGCGGCGTGACGGCGCCGCTGCCGGTGTCGATGCGGATGTAGTCGGCGTCGACGAAGCCGACCAGCGCCTCGCGATCGGGGTCGACGGTGCCGGCCGGTACGAACGACAGCGAGGTCGGGTACTCGCCATCGGCGATGTGCGTGCACGCGCCGGTCATGCGATCGATCGACCACAGCGATCCGAACGCGGCGCCGTACATGTTCGAGTCGGCATCGAGCGCGATGTCGATGATCGATGCGGTGCAGCCGGCGAAGTCACCGACCACGGTGACCTCCTTGGTGGTCGGATCGAGCCGGTACAGCGTGGTCGCGCTGTGGCCGAAGACCTCGGCGATCTCCGACACGCCGCCGCTGTCGCCGGCGGCGTCGAGCTTCATGCCGGTCGGGTCACCATCGTCGCCGCTGCTCGACTCGGAGCCGGCGCCGATCGTGGTCGACAGCGTCGCGACGCCGGTGGTCTGCTCGTCGCGCGGCGCGACCGTGCACGCCGACGACATCAGCAGGAACGACAGCAACCGCGACGGACTCGGGCGTGGGCGACGCATCGACGTGGCCAACGCTACTGCAAGTCCTGTCACGGCGGGGCGAGCAACGGGAATCGAACCCGTGACCTCTGGATCCACAATCCAGCGCTCTAACCGACTGAGCTATGCTCGCCGTGCGGGGGCGACTGTCTAGCACAGCCGACGCCACCGGCGCCAGCCCTGGTTTTTCGCGCGGCCGGCGGGCGCCCGCGTGGGGCCCCCTCTTGGCGCTTGGCGGGTGGGCGCGGAGCTGCCGGGCCCTTGCGGCTTCGGCCCCGCGGTTCCAGCGTGACGTGGCGGCCGCTCAGCGCGGGGGCGCGAGGTCGTGGGCACGCAGCCAGGCGTCGATCTCCTGCACCGCCGCGGCCCGCCGGGCGGCGCCGGGGCGCTGGGCGTCGATCGCGAGGTAGGCCCCGCGGGCGGTGCGAGCGAGGGCGATTGCGGTGCGGGCGTCGCTGGCCACCAGCGCCCGCGCGTAGGCGAAGTCGATCTCTGCGCGGGCCGTCGCGTCCTGGCTGTGCTCGAGCAGCAGCCACGCGCGCTCGAGGCTGGCGCGCGCGGACTCGACCTGGCCCAGCTCGAGCTCCGCGAGGCCGCGGCCGCGCAGCGAGTTCGCGAGATGGGCGGGGTGGGTCGCCTTGCCGGCCTCGCGCAGGCGCACCGCGAGATCGAACTGCGTGCGCGCCTCGGCCCAGTCCTTCGCGACCGCGAACACTTCGCCGAGATCGTGGTGCGAGCCGGCGATCACCGCATGGCCCTGCGGCAGCGCGGCCTCGCGGATCTCGGTGGCCTGGCGCAGCAACGCGGCGGCGCCGGCGGGGTCGCCTCGGCGCAGCAACACGATGCCGCGCGAGTGCAACGCGTTGGCGACCCGCGGGTGCCGACCACCATAGCGCGCGCGAACGATCTGCTCGGCCTCGCCGAGCGCCGCATCAGCCGCATCGTAGGCACCGGCGTCGGTGCGCGCGGTGCCGAGGTTGAGCAGGCTGTCGGCGATGCGCGGGTCGCCGCCCGGCAGGTGCTCGCGCCGCAGCGACAACGCGCGCTCGTGCTCGGCGACCGCCTGTTCGATCGCGCCGCGGCGCCGCGCTGCGACGCCGAGGTTCTCGTGCAGGTCGGCCTCGAGCAGCGCGTCGCCGCCGATCCGCTTGAGCGTGTGCGTGGTCGAGGCCGCGAGATCCTCGGCCTCGCGCGCGCGTCCGGGCATCGCCGAGACCACCCACACCAGATCCTTGTCGGCCTCGGCGCGCACGAGATCGGCGCCGCCTTCGTCGGCGGTCCACGCCGCCTCGCGCAGGCTGCGTTCAGCGGCCTCGCCGTCGTCGAGCGCGAGCTGCGTGCGACCGAGCAGCACCAGCGCCTGCGCGATGGTGCCGGCGTCGGCGGTGCCGCGGGCCGCGGTCACGGCGGTCTCGGCGGTCGCGAGCGCCTCGCGGTAGTGGGCCAGGCGCAGCTGCTGCAGGCCCGAGGCCAGTTGATCGTCGACGTCGGCCAGCGCGGCGGCCTGCTCACCGCTCGGCACCGGCTCGCGGGACAACAGCGCCTGCCGATCGGCGCACGGCTCGAACGACGGTAGCGCCGCGGTCGCGGTCACCGCCTGCGCGACCGCGTCGTCGTCGGCGTGGGCGAGCAGCCGCGTCAACGCGCGCACGTCCTTGAGCCTTCGCTCGAGGCAGGCGACCTGGCGATCGAGCATGTCCTGCGACTGCTCTTTGCGGATCGCGGTCGCCTCGCACGCGTCGGTGTGCAGCGCGACGAAGCGCGCCGCGTGCTCGTCGAGCAGCGTGGTGGTCGAGGCCAGCGCATCGGCGGCGAACGGTAGCGCGCTGCCGGCGAAGCCCTGCTCGATCGCGGTGCGGACGCTCGCATCCCAGATGCCCTCGAGCTTGCGCTCGGCGCCACGGCACACCGCCTCGTCGGGGCGCAGGCTCGAGACCAGCAGCGCACCGGCCCCGAGCACGCCGCCGACGACGGCGACCACCGCGAAGCGTCGCTGCCGCGCGGCGGGATCGGCCGCGAGCGCGGCCAGCAGCGCGCGCATGTCGGGCCAACGCTCGTCGGGATCGGTGGCGAGCCCGCGCAGCACGACCTTGCGCAGCCACGCCGGCACCGTCGGGCCCTCGCGCGGTGGCTCGCGCACGCGACCCCGCACGACGTTGAAGGCGATCTCGGGCACGCGCTCGCCGGCGAACGGCCGCTCGCCGTAGAGCGCCTCGTACAGCGAGACACAGAACGAGAACTGATCGGTGCGCGCGTCCAGGGGCGCACCGGTGTGCTGCTCCGGGGCCATGTACGCCGGCGTGCCCATCACCGCGCCGGCCTGCGTCAGCTGCACCGACGCCGAGCTCTGCGTCAGTCGCTCTGCGGGCACCTCGTCGGCGTTGCGCTCGACGGTCGGATCGGCGCCGGCCGTACGCGCGAGCCCGAAGTCGAGCACGCGCACCCGCGCGTCGTTGCCGACCAGCATGTTCTCGGGCTTGAAGTCGCGGTGGACGACGCCGGCGGCGTGGGCCGCTGCGAGGCCCTCGGCCGCCTGTCGCCACACCGGCAGCACCTCGCGCCACGACCTGCGCGCGAGCAGCAGCCACTTCGAGGCATCGATGCCGTCGACGAACTCCATCGCGACGAAGACCTGGTCCTCGAAGGTGCCGACGTCGTGCACCGCGATCACGCTGGGGTGGTTGAGCCGTGCGAGCGCCTGGGCCTCGCGCAGCAGCCGTGCGCGGGCGATCTCGGCGCGACCACGGGCGCCCGGACGCAGCAGCTTGAGCGCGATCTTGCGGTCGAGCTCGGGATCGTAGGCGGCGTAGACGATGCCCATGCCGCCGGTGCCGATCTTGTCGAGCACGACGTAGCGGCCGACGATGTCGCCGCGCAGCAGGAACGCCGGCGCGCTCCGACCCGGGGTGGGCGCCTCGAGGGCCGGCGCCAGGCCGGGGGTGGTCTCGGCCGGCGTGTGTGGCGAGGGTTGCGACACCTGGGGCGGGGGTCCGGTCTCTGGGATCCTATGACAGCGCCGCCTCGGATGCGCGCCCGCTCCGGCGGCCCGTGCCCGTGGGGTGGCGGATGCGGCGACGCCACGCCCTGCGCGCGCGATCGTTGCATGGGCCGGAAGCGGCCGAGCGCGGCCGGGTTCGCCGGGTTGGTGGCACTTGGTCGGTGCGGGCGCTACGCTACCTTGGTTATGCGTAGCGCGTTGGTCGTGGTGATGGCGTGGTTGAGCGCGGCCTGTGCCGGCATCGAGGGCACCGAGGTCAGCACTGGCTCGCAGAACGACGGCGGCAGCACCGGCGGGGCCTCCGCGAGCGCGACCGCGAGCGACGGCGGAGCGACGAACGACAACACCAGCGCCGATCCCAGCACCACCGGGCTGACGGCGGCCGACACCAGCGCGGGCGGGAGCTCAGGCGACGAGACCTCGGGCCTCGGCGACTCCGGCAGCGGGTCGAGCAGTGGTTCGGGCAGCGACTCGGGCAGTGGTTCGGGCAGCGACTCGGGCAGTGGTTCGGG
>WBZX01002104.1_pt1 | contig 13963 bp, 10 predicted proteins | sample 5204211 | NCBI WGS metagenome assembly WBZX01 (sample SAMN12344362, study PRJNA552823) | activated sludge metagenome | biome: Activated sludge suspended growth; feature: Nitrification reactor; material: Wastewater; isolation source: activated sludge from nitrification reactor of wastewater...
CCGCTCTCGAGCCAGACGAGCGCTCCGATGACAGCCGCGACCACGAGAAGGCGGCGAACCAGGGGGGGCATGGCGCAAGGGAGCCTGGTCCCGCCCCCTTCGTCAAGAGGTGGATGTCGTCCCGCCGCAGTCAGGGGGCGCACGGTCAACGAGCTGGCCCGGATGGGGCAAGGGAAGGCGATGTCCTTCACGCCCACGGTCAACGATTGGCTTGGATGGGGGGTCCCGCCGCAGGCGAGGGGAAGGGCGAAGCGCTTCCCGCGTGGGGAGGAGACGCGAAGCGGGAAGGGCGAAGCCGGTCCCGCGCTACTTGATGACGCGGAGGTACGGGGGAAGCTCGCGGCGGGGCTTCTTGCCGGGGACGGCGCGGGGGCCGGGGGGGCGCGGCGTGTCCTCGGCGTCGGACTCGGCGCCGGCCACGGCGTCGGGGATCTGTTTGCCCCACGCCGGCTCGGGCTCTTTCTTCGGCGGTCGGATCGGGACGACGTTGGCGTCGCGCGGCGATGGCACCGCGGCGATGGCGGGCGGGGAAGCCGTGGTGGCCGCGGCGTCCCCTTCAGGCTCGCCCGCAGCTTCACCCTCGGCCCCGTCGGCGCGAGGCTCGTCTTGCCCCGCGGGACGCGGACCGACCGCGGCGAGCTTGGGGCGCGGGCGCTTGGGCGTCTGCTTGGTGACGGCGGCCTGCATCTGCGCCGCGACCTCGGGCGGGACGTCGTCGGGCCACACCATGCCGGGGCCGTCCTCGCTCACCAGGGCGTAGATGGCGGTCCACGGGAGCACGCACCAGAACGGGGAGCGGCTGAACGACAGCGTGCAGGAGACGCCCTCGTCGTCGACGCGCAGATCCGGGATGGAGACGGCCATGTTCAGGCCGATCTGGAGGACGAGCTGCGGCTGCTTGCGGAAGTTCGCGGGCACGACGACGCCCTTCTTCCGGGGGTCGAGGTGCACGAACACACTCGGGCCCTGGAGGAGCGCGAGCACGACGTCTTTCTTGGACGGGAGGTTCCGCGGTCCGTCGACCATGCCTTCACCGGGTCATATCGCGAGGGGCCCGTCGTCGCCAGCGTTTTGACGGCGACGCGCCCGCGCAGGAAAACGAGCCTAGCCTTTGGTGGGGCTCGTGTCCGGCCGCGGGCGGAGCCCATCGGACGCAACGCGAGCGCTGGACCCCGCTCTGTCGGGGTCCAGCCGCTTCGTGAGCAGCTTGTCGATCAGATCCTTGGAGTAGCTGGAGATCTCGGTGAAGACGACGCCCATGCCGGGAGGATCCTCCTCGACGCGGACGACCTCGCCCGTGCCCTCGATCGTCTCGATCGCGTCCATGATCACCGTGAAATGAAGGTTCACGACGGTGCCGATGGGGAGCGGGTTCTTGGAGCGGACGAACACGCCGGAGCGGGAGATGTTCGTGACGTACTCGGCGAGGAACTCGTCGAACGACTCGAACTCCTTGTTGATCGTGACGCGCTCCTCGCGCCGCGCGGCAGCCTCGCTCATCGTCACTTGCCCTGAAGGTCGAACTGTTCGAGGTGGTATTCCTTGCGCGGCACGAGGTCGATGCGGCGCTGGAAGATGCGCTCGGCCTCGGTCACGGCGTCGCGCTCGTCGTTCTTGAGCAGGTCGATGATCGCGGGGTGCGCGTTCACGAGGATGACGTAGCCCGGCAGGTTCATGCGCTCGCGGCGGATCTGCCGGAGGATCTCGTACGCGATCGTCTGCTTGGACTGGAGCTGCCCGGTGCCGTCGCAGTAGAAGCAGGGCTCCAGGATCGTGCGGCCGAGGCTCTCCCGCGTCCGCTTGCGCGTCATCTCGATGAGGCCGAGCTCGCTGATGCGGTTGAGCGTCGTCTTGGCCTTGTCCTTCGCGAGCAGGTCCTCCATGCGGCGGCGCACCTTCTCGCGGTTCTGCATCCTCTCCATGTCGATGAGGTCGAGGATGATGAGGCCGCCGATGTTGCGGAAGCGGAGCTGGTACGCGATCTCCTCGACGGCCTCGAGGTTGGTCGCGAGGATCGTCTCCTCCAGGTCCTTGGAGCCCTTGCCCACGAAGCGGCCGGTGTTGACGTCGATCGCGGTGAGCGCCTCGGCTTGATCGATGATGAGGTAGCCGCCCGAGGGGAGCGGCACCTTGCGGGCGAGCGCGCGCTGGATCTCGTCCTCGATGCCGTACGCGTCGAAGATCGGCTCCTCGCCCTCGTACAGCTCGATCGCGTCGATGCGCTCGGGCATGAACATCTCGATGAACTTGCGGAGGCGGAAGTACTCCTCGCGGCTGTCGATGACGATCTTCTCGATGTCGTCGGTGAAGAGGTCGCGCGCCGTCTTGAGGATGAGATCGACCTCGGAGTAGAGGCACGAGGGGGCCCGCTGGCCCGTCTCCCGCTTCTTCACGACCTCGCCCCAGAGGCGGACGAGGTAGCCGACGTCGGCCTTGAGCTGCTTCTTGGTGAGGCCCTCGGCGACGGTGCGCACGATGAGGCCGCCTTGCGGGGGCTTCATCGTGTCGATCGCCTCGCGGAGGCGGGAGCGCTCTTTCTCGGAGCCGATGCGCTTGGAGATGCCGACGTGATCGACCGTCGGGAGGTACACGACGTAGCGGCCAGGCAGCGAGATGTGGCTGGTGACGCGCGCGCCCTTGGTGCCGATCGGCTCCTTCGAGATCTGGACCAGGACCTCCTGGCCCTCGCGGACGACCTCGCGGATGGGGGTCGTCTTGGAGATGCGCGGCGGCTCCTGGTTGCGGCCTCGCACGCCGGTGCGCGGCGGCGCCGAGCCGCGATCGCGGTTGTCGGAGCGGTTGTCGCGCCGCCCGTCGCGGCGGTTGTCGCGCCGGCCCGGCGCCTGCGGAGCCTGCGCCTGCGCGGGAGCGCCTCCCTGCGGAGCCGGCCCGCGGCGCCGATCGTCGCGGCCGTCGCGGCGGTTGTCGCGCCTGCTGCGATCGCCGCGGCCCCCGCCTCCGCCCTGTTGCTGCGGGCGGTCCGGGGTCGTCGCGTGGGTGCGGATCGTCGGGTTCTGCTGCTGGCCGCGCGGCTCACCGCCCTGGCCGCGCGGGCCCTGGCGCTGATCACGCGGACCCTGGCGCTGCTCGCGCGGGGGGGGCCGCTGATCACGCGCGAGGCGCACGTCGGCGAGGGGCTGGCGGGGCTCCCGCGGGGCGCCCTGCGGCTCACGGGGCGGGCGAGCGTCGCGCGGAGGAGCCTGAGGATCCGCCGCGGCCGGCTCGGCGGGGGTCGCGCCGGCGAGGGCCTCGGGGAGGCGATCACGCGTGCTGCGCGAGCGGCGGACGCGGTCGCGGCGACCTCCGCGACGGCGGCGCTGCTGCGCGACCATGATCTCGGAGTCGCCCTCCGGCACAGCCACGAGCGCGGCGTCACCCGCGAGCGCGTCGGGCACGTCCGGCAGCGGCTCGCCGTCGGTGCCTTCGGCGAAGGGCTCGCCCTCGGGCACCTCGCCGTCGAACACGTCGGACATCAGCAGGCCGGCGTCGGAGGGCTCGGCCTCCGGCGCGGCGAAGGCGTCCTCGGCAGCCGCGCGGGGCGCGTCGCCCTGGAAATCCGAGCCGTCGCGCTCGGCGTCACCGCCGGCCGCGGCGGGCTCGGCGTCGACCTCGGGCTCGGAGACGAAGTCCGCCGAAGCGGCCTCGACCGAGGCGAAATCAGCGGCTTCTTCGTCCTCGACGTCCGCGTCGGCGTCGGCGTCGGCGTTGTCGCCGGTGTCGCGATCGTCCGCGGCCGCGTCGGCCGCGTCGCGGTCGTCGTAGTCCGAAGCCGAAGCGGACTCGTCGCCCGACGCGTCGTCCCCGGCCTCTTCGGAGCCAGCTTCGGCAGCGTCCTCGGCGTCGCCGCCTTCGTCCTCGGCGTCGCCGTCGGCGGGCGCGAAGGCGGCTTCGTCGACCTCGCCGCCTTCGTCGCCGGCGTCACGCTCCTCGTCCTCGGCGTCGTCGCCGTAGGCCTCCGCGGCGGCGGGCTCGGCGGATCCGTCGGAGGCTTCGAGGGACGCCACCAGGGGTGTGTCCTCGTCTTCCTCGCGCAGAGCGTCGATCGGGCGGCGATCCTCGACCGCCGGTGCGGCGGCCTCCTCGTCGTCGGACGATCGCGTCTCCCGCTCCTCCTCGGATCCGCGCCGGTGACCCTGCAGGTACGCCTCGAAGTCGTCGGGGCGAATCAGGTCCTCGACGTGCAGGAACGCCGCGCGCTCCAGCCCCACGTCGATGAACGCTGCCTGCATGCCGGGCAAGACTCGGCTGACCTTGCCGAGGTAGATGTTTCCGAGCGTCCCCTTGGAGCTCTCACGCTCCAGGTGAAGCTCGGCGATGATTCCGTTTTCAATCAACGCGACCCGCGTCTCGCGGATATCGACGTTGATGACCAAAATGTTCCGTCCCATGTCGTGCGTGCCGCGCGTCTCCGCGGCGAGGTGAGGGGCGCTGCGTCTGGCGCGGCCCCAGTAGTCCTGGGTTGGTGGAGCAGGCCCGGAAATTTCGGGCGCGCTCCAGGCGATCGGTCGAGGAGACCCCTCAGCCGAGCCAACCAGAGCCTCGCTCGGCGACGCCGAGGGCCCAGGTCGAACCAGTGGAGAGGGTTACCACGAAGGGGCCCGCGGCCCTAGCGCGGCGAAAAATCCTGTCGATAGATGCGGTTTCGAGGCGGTTTTGCGGTGCGCCCGGCTGGCCCGCGGAGCTTCGGGGGCCGATCGCGGCCCGCCGTGGTGGAGCGGCCCGCCGCGCACGACGCGGATGTCAGGCCGGGCACGCCGGGGAAGGAGCGCAGGAGGTCTTGCACTGATCGCAGATCACGCACTGAAAGAACGCGTCGTAGGGAGCTTTTCCGGCGGGCACTTGCTGCCCGCAGGCGTCGATGCAGGTGGCGTCGTCGGCGCAGGCCGTCACGCACTGCTGGTACGCCACGCAGTCGTCGTTGCCGAAGCAAGCGTCGTAGGCGTCCGCGCAAGCGCCGTTGATGGCGCACCCGACGCAGCCTTCCCCGACGTTTCCGCACGTGCCCAGGGCGTCGCAGGAGGTCGCTCCGCCCGCTCCGCCGCTCCCGCCGGTGGCCGTGGAGCCGCCGACGCCGCCGCCGCCGGAGGTCGTGGTGCTCGTCGACGTGAGCCCGCCCGCGCCGCCCTGATCGCTGCCGCCGTTCGAGGTCGTCCCGGTGGTGCTGGCGCTGCCTCCGCCTCCGCTCGCGCCCGTGGCCTCCCCGGCCGCGCTGGCGCCGCACCCCAGCAGGAGAAACGCGGACGAGGCGACGAGGGAGGGGAAATCGATGCGCATGGCAGCGAGACATCGAAGCACATTCCGGGCCGATGTTCTCGCGAGGTGCGGGCGGCTGGGCGCGCGAAGGCTCGGGGCTGGCCCCATCGAAGGCAGGGGCACGCAGCGCGAGCGCGTCACGGCGTCGCGGTGGGGATCGTCGGCGGCGTGAAGGCGGGCGCCGGCGCTTCGAGCGACTTGAGGAACGCCACGAGGTCTTCGCGCTCGGGCTTGGTGAGCGTCACCTTCTTGAGCTGCTTGTCGATGTTGTCGTTCTTGAGGCCGCCGCCGAGCATGAAGTCGATCGCCGCGTCGAGCGACTCCGCGCGGCCGTCGTGGAAGTAGGGCGGGTGCGTGCCGACGCTGCGCAGGCCGGGCGTCTTGAACTTGCCGTCGTCTTCCTTGGCCTTGCTGATCTTGCCGCGGCCGAGGTCCGGCTCCTTCACGTCCTTGTCGAAGCCGACGCCCACGTTGCGGAAGACGTGGTCCGTGAAGACAGGCGGAGCGTGGCAGGCTGCGCAGCCCGCCTTCCCGCGGAAGAGCGCGAACCCGCGGCGCGCGGCCTCGCTCTCCTTGCTCTTGTCGGCGGCGTCCTTCTCGATCTTGTCCCAGGGCGCGTCGCCCGTGTTGAGCGTGCGGAGGAAGGTGGCGATCGCCTTGGCGATCGTGTCCGCGGTCGCGTTCGACTTGAAGATCGTCTGGAACTGCACCTCGTAGCCGGGGATCTTCCCGATGGCCTCGGCGATCTTGTCCGGGTCGGCGCCGAGCTGGTTCTTCCACGCGGCGATCGCCGTCTTCTCGAGCGTCTCGCCGCGGCCGTCCCAGTAGAAGAGGTCGCTGTAGCCGACGTTGAGCATCGTGGGCGAGTGGCGCGTGTTCATGGCGCCGCCGACCTTCTTCGAGAGCTTCTCGCCGTCGGTCCAGCCCTTCTCGGGGAGGTGGCAGGTGGAGCAGGAAGCGGAGCCGTCCTTGGAGAGCGCCTTGTCGAAGAAGAGCTGCTTGCCGAGGCTCGCCTTCTCCGCGGTGATCGGGTTGTCGGCGGGGACCTTCATCTCGGGGGCCCACTTGGGCGCCGCGGGGAGAGCTTCGGCCTTGGGCATCGGGGGGAGCGGCTTTGCCGTCGCCGTGGCCGTCGCCGTGGCCGTCGCGGTGCCGGTGGACGTGGCCGTGGTGGCCGGCTTCGCGGGCGACGACGCGTCGTCACACCCCGCGGCGGCCGCCATGGCGAAGGAGCCTGCAAGAACTGCGAGGAGCACATGATCGCGGACGTTCATGGCGCAGGCGTTGCGCACAAGCAGCACGGGGTCAAGCGGCGAACGTTTCTCCCGAGCGTGGTCGAATTCGAAAGAAGACCGCCCCGCCGGTGCCATTCCTGGAGGTGGGAGCATCGAGCGAGCGTGGCGCGACGAGCGGAAGGGCGATCACCATCGAGGCCGCGCGGCTCGGGCGACGGGCGGCGCTGACGCTGTTCGCCGCCGGGGATCCGGGGCTGCTCGATGCGCCGGGGGTCGCGATCGTGGGGACGCGCGCGCCCTCGGCGGAGGGGCTCTCGCACGCGCGCTCCATCGCGGAGGCGCTCGCGCGTGCCGGGCTCGTCGTGCTCTCGGGGCTGGCGCTCGGCATCGACGCCGCGGCCCACCGAGCCGCCGTCGCGGCCGGGGGACGCACCGTCGCGGTGATCGGCACGCCGCTCGATCGGGTCTACCCGGCCGCGCACGCGGCGCTCCAGGCGTCGCTCGCGGAGCGGCACCTCGTCGTGTCCCCTTTCGCGCGGGGCGCGCCCGTCACGCGCGGCAACTTTCCGCAGCGTGATCGCGTGCTCGCCGGCCTGGCCGTGGCCGTCGTGGTGATCGAGGCGGGCGACGGATCCGGGACGCTGCACACGGTGAACGAGGCGGTGCGGCTCGGGCGGCCGTTGCTCCTCGCGCCGCCGGTGCTCGCGGCGCGCCCGGCGTGGGCCGAGCGGTGGCTCCGCTCACCGGCCGCGAGCGACCTCCACGAGCCGCTCCCGCGCGACGCCCAGCAAGCGCTCCCGCTCGACGTCCGGCCGCCGCTCCCGCGCGACCTCCGGCGCTCGCTCGCGCGCGGCGTCGCGAGCGGGGACGACGTCGTGAGCGCCGTGACGCAGAACCTCGCCGCGGCACGAAAAGGATTGTTGCCCGCCGCGACATCGCATTAGATCGGCCCCGTTCGGGGCCCTTTGTCCGAGGAGACAGGCGTGGTGGACCAGATCACCGCTGCCATGGCTGCGGCGCTCATCTTTCTAACGGGGGCGATCGTCGCGTTGCTCGTGAGGAGCCGCCGGCTGGCCGCGGAGCGCGCGAGCGCCGAGCGACAGATCGCGGAGCTCGAGAGGCGCCTCGCCGCCGCAGAGACGGCGCAGGAGGCCGCGGAGAGCGCGGCGATCGAGAAGGAGCAGCTCGCGGCGATCGGCGAGCTCTCGGCCATGATCGCGCACGAGATCCGCAACCCGCTGACGATCATCGGCAACGCCGTCACGACGCTCCGCCGCCGCGAGACGACGCCGGAGGATCGCGCGACGCTCTTCGGGATCCTCGAAGAAGAGGCCGGCCGCCTCAACCGGCTGATGAACGATCTCCTGAGCTACGCGCGCCCCGTGAGCCTGGAGCTCCAGCCCGTGGAGCTCCGCGAGGTGATCGAGCGCGCCCTGTCGCTCGTGCCGGCGGGCGGCGGCGTCGACGTCGAGCTCATCGAGCCGGAGCCGGTGGGCGAGGTGCTCGCGGATCCGAACCTCCTGCGGCAGGTCTTCGAGAACCTCGTGACGAACGCGGCGCAGGCGATGTCGCACGAGGGCGGCACCCTCACGGTGCGCATCGAGCGCAGCGCCGCCGGACAGCCCAGCGGGGTGAACGTGCTCGTGGAGGACACCGGCGAGGGCATGGACACGTCGGTGCGCGATCGCGCGCTCCTCCCGTTCTTCACGACGCGCCCCAGCGGCACCGGCCTCGGCCTCGCGATCGTCGCGCGCTTCGTCCGCGCGCACGGCGGCAAGCTGGAGCTCAAGAGCGCCGCCGGCACCGGCACCACCGTGCGGGTCTTCCTGCCGCGCGAAGAGCTGCGGAACGACGTGGGCGAGTCTCACATCCGCATCAAGCAGCGCGCCGCCGCGGCCGCCGCCCGGAGAGCGATCTAGCGTTGCTCCATCCCCAGCGAGCGCGCCCGGCCGTCGCCGCGAGTTGAGGCGCGGGCCGCTTCGGGTCATAGCGCGGTCCCATGGATCCTGCGGAGCGGCGCGCGGCCATCGTGCGCGCGGACAAGCGGTTCGTCTGGCACCCGTACACGCCGATGGACCGCTACATCGAGGCGACCCAGCCGCTCGTGATCGACCGCGCGGAGGGCTCGCTCCTCTTCGACGCCGACGGGCGGAGCTACATCGACGCGAACGCGAGCTGGTGGGTGAGCACGCTCGGGCACAACCACCCGCGCCTCGTGCGCGCGCTCGCGCGGCAGGCCGAGCTCCTCTGCCACACGTCGCTCGCGGGCGTGACGCACGAGAACGCCGCGCTCCTCGCGGAGGAGATGGTGGCCGTCGCCCCCGCGGGGCTGTCGCGCGTCTTCTTCAGCGACGACGGCTCCACCGCCGTCGAGGCCGCGATCAAGATGGCGGCGCAGCTCTGGCGGAACGCCGATCGGCCCGAGAAATCCCGCTTCGTCGCGCTCGACGGCGCGTTCCACGGGGAGACGGTCGGCGCCGCCAGCCTCGGGGGGATCGAGGTGTTCCGGAGGCCGTTCGCGGGCGTGCTCTTCGAGTGCCTGCGCGCCCCCTTCCCGGGCGGCGACGACGCTTACGGGGAGGTGTTCCGCGCCCTCGAGCGGCTGCTCCGGGAGCGGGGCCACGAGATCGCGGCCGTGGTGCTGGAGCCGCTCGTCCAGGGCGCGTCGGGGATGCGCATCTACCCGGAGAGCTACCTCGCGGCCGCGCGGCGCGCGTGCACCGAGAGCGACGTGCTGCTCATCGTGGACGAGGTGTTCACCGGCTACGGCCGCACCGGGCCGATGTGGGCCTGCGATCGCGCCGGCATCTCGCCCGACATCCTGTGCACCGCGAAGGGCTTCTCCGGCGGCATGCTGCCCATGGCCGCGACCCTCGCGACGGACCGCGTCTTCGACGCCTTCCGCGGGCCCCCGGAGCGCGCCTTCTTCTACGGCCACTCGTACGGCGGCAACCCGCTCGGCGCCGCCGTCGCGCGCGAGGTGCTCCGCGTCTTCCGCGACGAGGACATCCTCGCCCGCGCGGCCCCCAAGGCGGCGCGCATCGCGGAGGCGTTCCGCGCGATGGGGCGGCTCCCCGGCGTCACGGGCGCGCGCTCGCTCGGGATGATCGGCGCGCTCGATCTCGCCGAGAACGCCGACTACCTGGGAGGCGCCGGCTGGCGCGTCTTCGAGGAGGCGCGGAGCCGCGGCGCGTACGTCCGGCCCCTCGGCGACGTCGTGTACGTCGCGCCGCCCATCAACATCCCCGACGACGTGCTCGACCGGCTCCTCGACGTCGTCGAGGCGAGCGTGCGGGCCGCCGCGGGGTGAGGCGCCGCCGCGGGTACCGGCGGCGCTCCTCGTGGGGCGGGGCGGAGACGCGGCGGGGGCGCTCCCGGGAGGGGGGAGACGTCGGGCGCGCCCCCAAAGACTCCGGCGCTCAGGGGTCCAGGTGTAAGGCGCTGCGCCGGGGATCCGTTGCGGCTCGCTGGTGCGGCCGATCGGGCGCGCGCGGCTTCGCAAAAGTGTGCGGCCGTAGTGCTCTGCGCGGCCTCGGACGAGTAAGCTGCCGCGATCAAAGGGTGACCCTATGCGACGCTACGCGATGACTCTGGGATTTGCCGGCATCCTCTGCTCGCTCGCCACGAGCGGATGCGGCTCCACCACGACGTACGTGCGATCGGACACCGCGCTCGGCCGCGTCGTCGTCTACCGGAACGGCGTCGCGTACTTCGAGCGCACCGCCCACGTCGAGGACGACACGCTCCACATCGCGGTCCCCGGCGACAAGATCGACGATTTTCTCAAGTCGCTCACCGTCGTCGACGCGCGCACCGGCGAGCCGACGCCCGTCTCGTACCCGACGAACCGCGTGTACGGCGATCAGCTGGCGCAGATGGAGATCAAGCTCGGCGGGCCGCCGCCGCACGACGTGAAGCTCACGTACGTGACCGAGGCTCCGTCGTGGAAGTCGAGCTACCGCATCGTCCTCGGCGACAAGGGCAAGGTGACGCTGCAGGCGTGGGCGATCATCGACAACACCTCCGGCGAGGACTGGCAGAGCGTGAAGCTCGGCGTCGGCTCGTCGTCCGCGCTCTCGTTCCGCTTCGATCTCCAGTCCGTGCGCATGGTGCAGCGGGACACGCTGCAGGCCGACAACCTCTTCGCGATGGCGCCCCCGACCGGCGGCGCGACGTACGGAAACGAGGGCGGGCAGCGCGTGCTGGGCGAGCTGAGCGACGCGAGCCTCCAGTCCGCGCAGGCGTCGTCGGCGAACTTCGAGTCCGACAAGAAGGCCGCCGAGAAGATGCCGATGGCCGCGCCCGTGACGGCGGCCCGCCCGCAGATGGACATGCAGGAGTCGGTCTCGTCCGTCCAGGTCATGGGCGGCTCGTCGCGCGGCCCCACGGCGAAGCGAAACGCCCCCGCGCCGACGGCGCCTCCCGCGACGAAGTCGACACAATCGCAGTCGGGGTACGGTGGCCTCGGCACCGGCGGCGGCGCAGGTCGAGCCGCGGGCGCAGGCCCGGCGCAGGCCCAGTACGCGCCCGCGCAGCCGCCTCCTCCGCCGCAGATGCCCAAGCCGTACCCGCAGGCGCCCGGCGGCAACGCGAACCAGGCGGTGAACCTGCCCGTGCAGCAGCCGCCGCAGGACGCGGGCGTCGCGCAGCTCGACGCGCTCGCCGGCCGGCTCCGCAGCCTCCCGTCGACGATCGTCGTCGAGGGCTACGCGGGCGACGCGGACGGCGACAAGTTCGCGGCCTCGCTCGATCGCGCCAACAAGATGCGCGACGAGCTCGTGCGGCGCGGCATCGCGGCGACGCGCGTCGTCGCCGTCGGCAACGGCCTCAAGCCGGGCCGCGGCGCCGGCGTCCGCGTCGTCGAGGCCGAGGACAAGGACAAGGCCAAGAGCGACGGCAAGCCCGGCGGCGCGTCGACGACGCCCTCGCCCGAGTCGCTCCAGCCCATCGGCGCGTCCCACTTCGACTCCGGCCTGCCGATGACGGTGGTCCGCGGCGGCTCCGCGATGGTGTCCGTCCTCAAGACGCAGACCGACGGCGAGGTCGTCTACTACTACGATCCCGACGGCGCGCGCGGCAACGCGCAGTACCCGTTCAGCGCGGTGCGCCTGCAAAACCCGACCGACTCGGTGCTCGAGAGCGGCCCCGTCACGGTGTTCGGCGACGGCCGCTTCATCGGCGAGGGCCTGTGCGAGCCCATCCCCGCGAAGAGCACGGCGTTCATCCCGTTCGCGCTCGACAGGCAGATCGTGATCGAGCGCACGGGCGGCGAGCGCGACGAGATCTCGAAGATCCTCTCGGTGCAGCGCGGCGTCTTCTCCACCGAGGTGCAGCACATCCGGCAGACCAAGATCACGCTGCGCAGCCGCATGGCCGACCCCGCGAGCGTGTACATGCGGCACATCGTCCCGGAGGGGTACAAGCTCGTGAAGAGCCCCAAGTCGGACGAGCGGCTCGGCGGCGCGCCGCTCTTCAAGATCGACGTCCCCGCGAACGGCACGGTGGAGGTGATCCTCGAGGTGGCGACGCCGATCTTCCGCTCCACCGACATCCGCAGCGCGACGGGCATGGAGATGGTGCGCGCGTACCTCTCGGCGGGCGCGCAGGGCAACGTCGCGCTGCGCGCGCGGTTCGACGAGCTGCTCAAGCTGCAGGAGGAGATCGGCAACTTCGAGCAGAAGATCCAGACGACGAAGGACACGATCGCCGAGTACCGCCGCCGCATGGACGAGCTTCATTTGCAGGTGCTCACGCTCAAGGCGGTGAAGACGGCCGGCCCGCTGATGAAGAGCCTGGAGCAGAAGCTCGACGAGATCAGCGATCACCTGCAAAAGGCGACCGTCGATCTCGTGGGCTACCAGGAGAAGCTGATGGTCACGCGCATCAAGCTGCAAGACGGCGTCGCGGAGCTGTCGCTCGACACGACCGAGACCCCCGCCGCGAAGACCCTGTAACGATCCCCTTCAAAGAGGCCTGTTTTGTTCGGGGGCGCGCCAGGCGTCGTCCGGCATCGCCGGCCACCCCACCGCGTCTCCGCACCCTTTTCCGCGGGGATCCGGCGCGGGCTACGCAGCGTTTGCGGGCGGCGCGAATCGCGTGCGTGCGGCGGGTTGCTCGCCGTGGCGAGCCGGGGTAAGAGCCGCGCTGCAAGGAAGGTGACCGATGGCTCGTGAACCGAAGAATTTCGACAATCTGCTTGGTGGCAAGGCCAAGGGACTGAGCGACACCCAGCTCAAGGCGCACTTCACGCTCTACCAGGGCTACGTGAAGAAGCTGAACGAGATCCGCGAGAAGCTCGGGACGGCCGACCGCAGCGCGCCGAACTACTCGTTCAACGACTACAGCGAGCTCCGCCGCCGCGAGCCCGTCGCCTACAACGGGACGGTCCTTCACGAGATGTACTTCGAGAACATCGGTGATGGGTCGACGCAGCCGGACGACCACGCGAAGAAGCTCATCACGTCGAGCTTCGGCAGCATGGACGCGTGGATCGCCGACGCGAAGGCGTGCCTGATGAGCGCGCACGGCTGGCTCGTCGTGCAGTTCGACTACTCGGACGGCAAGCTCACAAACAACCTGGTGCAGTCGGAGCACCACACCGGCCTGCTCGCGAACGTCCACGCGATCATCGCCGTGGACGCGTGGGAGCATGCCTATTTCTTCGACTACCAGGCGAAGAAGGCGGACTACGTGGCGAACATGCTCTCGGGCCTGAACTGGGACGTGCTCAACAAGCGCCTCGCCCAGGTCGGCGGCTCGATGGCCGGCTGATCGCCCCCGCTCTTCGGAGCGGGAAGAGCGCCAGTCGAGACGGCCGGCGCGGAGAGACGGGACTGCCTGTGAAGGTGGTCCCGTTTGCTTTTGGGGGCTGGAGAGGCGCGCCAAAAGCGGCTGTGGAGGAGGCCAGTCGGTCAGTCTGCTCCGGGGTCCGGAAGCCGGCGGGGGTCGGACGCTGCGGGGCTCGACGAACGAAACCCCGCAGAGCGCAGGGCTCGGCGGGGTCTCGGGGGGTGAGGCTCGACGAACGAAACCCCGCAGAGCGCAAGGCTCGGCGGGGTCCGTTCGGTGACGAGGGGGGAGGCCCGACTTACTCGGACTTCTCTTCGCTCTTGGCGTCGGCGGGGGCGTCGACCTTGGCGTCGACCACCTCGGCGGCGGCGGCTTCGCCGGCGCTCGGAGCCTCGGCGGCCTCGGCGGCGGGCGCGGCGCGGACCTTGTCCGTCACCGGCGCGGCGTCGACGAGCTCGATCATCGCGAGGGGGGCGCCGTCACCGCGGCGCGGCCCGAGCTTGATGATGCGGGTGTAGCCGCCGGCGCGCGTCTCGAAGCGCTTGGTCAGATTGACCATCACCTTCTCGACGATGTCGACCTTGTCGCCCGACGAAGAGACGCCGAAGCGCGGCACGTACGACGAGATGAGGCGCTCCGCGTGGATACGCTTCGACTTGTCGGCCGCGGAGAGATCCGCCTGCGGG
>WBZX01000798.1_pt2 | contig 13962 bp, 16 predicted proteins | sample 5204211 | NCBI WGS metagenome assembly WBZX01 (sample SAMN12344362, study PRJNA552823) | activated sludge metagenome | biome: Activated sludge suspended growth; feature: Nitrification reactor; material: Wastewater; isolation source: activated sludge from nitrification reactor of wastewater...
GTGAGCCCGAGGTCGACGTGCAGCAGCCGCTCGGGATGATCCTTGGCGGGGGTGCGGTGCACGAACAACGGCGGCAGCGCGATGCCCCGGGTGCGGTGGGTGTCGTAGGTGCGATCGATCCAGAAGGGTGGCACCGAGCGCGAGCGCAGCAGCTTGGCGCGCACGTCGACGGGAGCGCCCGCCGGGGCCGCGTCGGCGTCGGCGCGGTCGCCTGCACCCGTCGGAGTCGGGGTCGCAGTCGCAGTCGGCGTCGGGGTCGCGATGGGTCGCGGCGGTGCCGGCGGTGGCGCGACCACCGAGACGAGCCCCTGCAGCGACCACGGCGCGAGGCCGAGGTGGGGCGCCGCGGCGTGGGGGCCCACTGCGGGCGGCAGCGCGGCGAGGCGCGATGCGTTCCCGGGCACGCGTGCGTGCAGCGGCGCGCTCGCGTGTGGTCGCGGCAGCACCGTGCGTGTTCGCTGTCGCGCGCCCGAGCTCGCGGCCGCCGCACGCGGCATCGCGATCGCGATCACCAGGAGCGTCCACGTCACGAGCGCGACGGTGCAGCGGCGGGCCCAGCGGTTGCCGCCCCACGGTCGGGCGAGCTCATCGTCGGGCCACTCCACGGATGGCGCCGGATTATCCAATCCGCGCGGGGGGGTCAACGGCGAAGGGGGCCGTTCGTGCGGCGAAGCGGTCGCGGACGCGGCGACGGGGCGCGTGCTGCTCGCACCGACGTGGGGGAGATCGCGCCGGGGTGGCTTTACAAGCACCGCGGCCAGGGGCCAATCTTCGGCCCCCGTGCGACCCCAGGCAGCCCCGTCCGAGCTGATGATCGACGTCGCGGCCATGCGCCGACGCCACGAGAGCCACGCGTCGGTCATGACGACGCTGCCGCCTGCGTTCGTGGCCAACGCGCTGTCGGGTACCGATGCGACCATCGCCGACGGCGTCGCGGCGGTGCTGTCGATCACGGTGCAGGGCGACGGCAGCGTGATCGTCACCGGCACGCTGCAGGGCGGCTACACCGTGGGCTGCGCACGCTGCCTCGAGCCGGCCGCGGTCGATGCCGCCAGCCAAGTCACGGCGCTGTACGTCATCGAAGGCACCGCACGGCGCCTCCCCGACGTGCGCGCGGACGACGACGAGGACGGCCCCGGCGACGAGGCCGATGGCGACGAGGACCTGTGGCCGTTCGACGGCATGACCCTCGACCTGCGTCCGATGCTGACCGAGACCCTCAAGCTCACCTATCCCATGCGGGCGCTGTGCACCCGCGGTGAGGCCTGCCGCGGGCTGTGCAGCCACTGTGGCGCCGCGCTCAACGAGCAGCCCCCGCAGCCGCTGTGCACCGCCTGCGGCGCGGTCGATCCCGCCGTGCCGCTGGTCGACGAGATTCCCGACGGCAGCGTGAACCGCGGGGCCCTCGCGGACGCGCTGCGCCACCTCGACCCCGATCGCAAGCCCAAGTCGTGAGCTTGCACATCGCGCCGTGAAGAACATCGGCCGCCAGCCCTTGCGCAACGCGAGGTCGCGGTCGTAGAGTCCGGCGCCCGAGTACCGCCATGGCAGTCCCCAAGAAACGCATGAGCCCGCGCAAGCGCGACCAACGTCGCGCGCAGCACGACAAAGTCGCCGCGCCGAACCTGTCGCCGTGCCCGAACTGTGAGGAGCTCATGGTGAGCCATCGCGTGTGTCCGGCGTGCGGCCAGTACCGCGGCCGTCAGGTCGTCGAGGTCGCGCAAGAATAGGATCGCGCGTCGTGGCCTCGGCACGGATCGCGCTCGATGCGTTCGGCGGCGATCACTGCCCGCGCCACGAGGTCGTCGGTGCCGTCGAAGCCGCCCGCGCCGGCGTGCGCGTGGTGTTGGTCGGTGACCGCGAGTCGCTCGAGCGCGAGCTCGCGGCGGCGGCCGGCGGCGAGTCGTTGCCGATCTCCATCCACCATGCGCCCGAGCGCATCACGATGGAAGATCACCCCGGCCGCGCGGTGCGGGCCAAGCCCGACGCGTCGATGCCGACCTGCTTCGAGCTCGTGCGCAAGCACGAGGCCGACGCCGTCATGAGCGCGGGCAACTCCGGCGCGATGCTGGCGTGTGGGCTGTTCAAGTTCCGCCGCCTCAAGGGCGTCGATCGCCCCGCGATCGTGGCCGCGCTGCCGAACGTCGACGGCTTCACCTTCGTGCTCGACGTCGGCGCCAACGTCGAGTGCAAGCCGGTCAACTTGGTCCAGTTCGCGCTGATGGGCGCCGCCTATGCCCGCTTCAAGGCGGGATGCCCGCGCCCGCGCGTGGCGGTGCTGTCCAACGGCAGCGAGGACGGCAAGGGCACCGATCTCACCCGCGCCGTGCACGAGCTGCTCGGCGCGCGCGGCAGCGACGACTTCGAGTACGTCGGCTACGCCGAGGGCGGCGGGCTGTTCGACGGCCGCTGCGACGTGGTCGTGACCGATGGCTTCACCGGCAACGTCGCGCTCAAGGTCGCCGAGGCCACCGGTCGCATGGTTGGCGGCTGGCTGCGCAAGGCCGTGACCGCCGACTGGCGCAGCAAGCTGGGCGCGCTGGTGCTGCGCGGCGCGTTCGGTCGCCTGCGCGAGCGCATGAATCCCGACAGCTACGGCGCCGCACCCTTGCTCGGCGTCGACGGCGTGGCTTGGCTGTGCCACGGCGGCGCCAGTTCGCGTGCGATCACCATCGCGCTGCAGCAGGCCGCACGCTCGGTCGATCAGGGACTCACCGCCGCGCTCGCCGATGTGCTGACGCGCAACGCGGCGCTGGTCGAGGCCGCCAAGTCCCGCGGCAACGACGGCGGCAACGAGGCGGCTGCGGCCGCGAAGGAAGGATGACGAACGATGGCGAGCGTGGCGTTGGTGTTCCCAGGGCAGGGTAGTCAGCAGGTCGGCATGGGGCGCGCGCTGTTCGACGCGAGCGCGGCCGCCCGTGCGATCTTCGAAGCGGCCGACGACGCGCTCGGCATGTCGCTGTCGACGATGTGCTTCGAGGGACCCGAAGACGCGTTGGTGCAGACCGCCAACACTCAGCCCGCGATCCTCACCTGCAGCGTCGCCGCACTCGCGGCGCTGCGCGAGCGGCTGTCGATCACGCCGAGCGTCGTGCTCGGTCACAGCCTCGGCGAGTTCTCGGCGCTGGTGGCCGCCGGCGCGCTGTCCTTCGCCGACGCGGTGCGACTGGTGCGACTGCGCGGGCAGGCGATGCAAGAGGCGGTGCCGCAGGGCACCGGGGCCATGGCGGCGATCATCGGCTTGCCGGTCGAGGAACTCGACGCGCTGTGTGCCGAGGCCGCGCAGGGCGAGGTGGTATCGCCGGCCAACGAGAACGGCGGCGGGCAGATCGTCGTCGCCGGTCACGCCGCAGCGGTCGATCGCTTGGTCGCGTTGGCGAAGTCACGCAAGGCGCGGGCGGTGCCGCTCAAGGTGTCGGCGCCCTTCCACTGCGCGCTGATGGCCCCCGCTGCGCAACGGCTCGCACAGGCGCTCGCCGATGTGCAAGTCGCTGCCATGGGGGTACCCGTCATCGCCAACGTCGACGCCCAGCCCAACGCCGACGCGGCCGCCGTGAAGGACCTCTTGGTGCGGCAGGTGACCCAGCGCGTGCGCTGGGAGGCCTCGGTGCTGCGGGCCTGCGCGCTCGGTGTCGACACCGCCATCGAGGTCGGCCACGGCAAGGTGCTGACCGGGCTCGTGAAGCGCATCGCGCCGAGCCTCACGATGCACTGCTGCGGTTCCCCGGCCGATATCGATGTGCTAAACGGGGCGCATGTCGGAGCCTGACGCCGCGGCTGCCACCGGGATCGACCTGCACGGGCGCGTCGCGTTGGTGACCGGCGCGAGCCGTGGCATCGGTCGGGCGATCGCGCAACTGCTCGCGCGTCGTGGTGCCGCCGTCGCCGTCAACTATGCCCGCGGCGAGGCGGCGGCACGCGAGGTCTGTGACGCGATCGAAGCCGCCGGTGGCAAGGCGCTCGCGGTCGGCTTCGACGTCGGCGACGAGGCGGCGGTCGAGGCCGGCGTCAAGCAGGTCGTCGAGGGCTTGGGTGCCCTGGACATCCTCGTCAACAACGCCGGCGTGTCCATCGACGCGCTGCTCATGCGTGCCAAGGCCGACGACTTCGACGCCCTGGTGCGGACCAACCTGCGCGGCGCGTTGCTGTGCGCGAAGGCTTCGGTGCGCCACCTGCTGAAGGCCAAGCACAACGGTCGCATCATCAACCTCTCGAGCGTGGTCGGCGAGCAGGGCAACGCCGGGCAGGCGATGTACGCCGCGACCAAGGCCGGGCTGTTGGGCATGACCAAGTCGCTCGCGCGCGAGCTCGCCGGCCGCGGCATCACCGTGAACGCGGTCGCGCCGGGCTTCATCGAGACCGACATGACCGCCGCCGCGCTGCAGGGCGATGCTCGCAAGCGGCTGCTCGACCAGATCCCGCTCGGCCGCGTCGGTGCGCCCGAGGAGATCGCCGAGGCGGTCGCTTTCTTGGCGTCGCCGGCGGCGGCGTACATCACCGGTCACACGCTGCGGGTCAACGGAGGCCTGCTCATCTGACCGTCGCGCGCGGCCGCGCCGTCGCCCGAGTTCCGCACCCCCCCGCGCCGCGGGCATGATCCCCGAACCGAAGCTTGTCGCCCGAGACCACGCACATCAGGAGCCCAGCAAAGACATGAGTGGAGACATCGAAGCCCGAACCAAAGAGATCATCTGCGAGCAGCTCGACGTGAAGCCCGAGGACGTCAGTGAGGCCAAGAGCTTCACCGAGGACTTCGGCGCCGACTCGCTGGCGATCGTGGAGCTGGTGCTCGCGCTCGAGGAGCAGTTCGAGGTGAAGATCCCCGACGACGAGGTCGACAAGATCAAGACCGTCGGCGACGCGATCGCCTACATCAAGGCGCACAAGGGCAACTAGCCGCCGTCGGCGGGCGCCCGTCCGGGGCGCGCGGCGGTGGCCGTCGACGCGTGCGCGAGCGCAGCGGTCGCATCGGCAGTCAGCGGCGAACCAAGCCCATCGCCCGCGTCGCTTCGCGTGACGCGGGCGTCCTTCGGGCTCCGGCAGGGACAAGGGGGAGCAGTGGCACGCAGGAGAATCGCGATCACCGGCATCGGCCTCGTCACGCCGCTCGGCGTCGGCACGGACCTCACGTGGCGGCGGCTGTGCGCAGGTGAGTCCGGCATCGGTCCGATCACGCGCTTCGACGCGCGCGAGTTCACCACCACCATCGCGGGCGAGGTACGGGACTTCGACGCCACGCAGTGGATCCCCAAGCGGAACCTGCGGCAGATGGACCTGTTCATCCAGTTCGCGCTCGCGGCCGCTGACATGGCCGTCAAGCAGGCCGGCCTCGATCCCGCCACCGGTGGCGAGCGGCCCGACCCCGAGCGCTGGGGCTGCTACGTCGGCGCCGGCATGGGCGGGCTCGGCATCATCGAGTCGACCTACAAGACCCTGCTCGAGAAGGGCCCCCGCCACGGCATCAGCCCTTACTTCACGCCCTCGGTGATCATCAACCTCGCGCCGGGGCAGATCTCGATCGCCCACGACTGCCGCGGACCCAACATGAGCATGGTCTCGGCGTGCTCGACCGCGGCCCATTCGATCGGCGAGGCCGCGCGGGTCATCGAGCGCGGTGACGCCGATCTGATGATCGCCGGTGGCAGCGAGTCGACCGTCACGCCGCTGGGCATCGGAGGCTTCTGCTCGGCGCGCGCGCTCTCGCAGCGCAACGACGAGCCCACCAAGGCCTCGCGTCCGTTCACCGCCAGCCGCGACGGCTTCGTGCTCAGCGAAGGCGCGGCGATCCTCGTGCTCGAGGCCTACGAGCGCGCGGCCGCCCGTGGCGCGCAGATCCTCGCGGAGGTCGTCGGCTACGCCGCCAGTGCCGACGCCCACCACATCACCGCGCCGTCGCCCGGAGGCGAGGGCGCCGCGCGCTGCATGCAGCTGGCGCTGCGCGACGCGGGGCTCTCGCCCGAGCAGATCGGCTACATCAACGCCCACGCGACCTCGACGGCCGCGGACTCGAGCGAGACCAATGCGATCCGCACGGTGTTCGGCGCCTACGCCCACAACGGCCTCGCGGTGAGTTCGACCAAGTCGATGCACGGCCACCTGCTCGGCGCCGCTGGTGGGCTCGAAGCGGCGATCTGTGCGCTGGCGCTGCGTGACGGCATCCTGCCGCCGACCATCAACCTCGACGATCCCGATCCCGAGTGCGACCTCGACTACGTGCCCCACGAGGCGCGGCGCAGTTCGGTCGAGTACGCGATGAGCAACAGCTTCGGCTTCGGTGGCACCAACGCGGCGCTGGTGCTGCGCCGCGCCGGCGCGTGAGTCCGACCATGCGTCTGCACTTCGCCAGCGATCACGGAGCGGTGGCCCTGCGGCGCGACCTCGTCGAGGCCGCCCGCGGCGACGGTCACGAGATCGCCAGCGAGCTCGGGCCCGACGATCCCAGCCGCTCGGTCGACTACCCCGAGATCGCTCAACAGCTGTGCGAGAGGGTGCTCGCCGACGCCGGCTCGCTCGGCGTGCTGTGCTGCGGCACTGGTCAGGGGGTCGCGATGGCGGCCAACCGCATCGAGGGCATCCGCGCCGCGGTGCTGAGCGATGCCTTCAGCGCCGAGATGGCGCGGGCGCACAACGACGCCAACGTGCTGTGCATGGGCGGCCGCGTGATCGGGCTGGGCCTGGGGCGCACGCTGCTACGGACCTTTCTCGCGACACCCTTCGAGGGCGGACGCCACGCCCGGCGGGTCGCACTGCTCGAACAACTCTCGCGGCGGTAGGCGCCACACCGGCCTGGAGTCGACCCCTTGCTCTGCCCGGTCTGCCGCAACCCCAACACCAAGGTGCTCGACTCGCGCGAGGGCAAGGACGCGCTGTCGATCCGGCGGCGGCGGCAGTGCGAGGGCTGCGGTCATCGCTTCACCACCTTCGAGCGCATCGAAGAGAACCTACCGGTCGTGCTCAAGCGCGGCGGCGGGCGTCAGCCCTTCGATCGCAACAAGCTGCTGGGCGGGCTCAAGCTGGCCTGCCGCAAGCGACCGGTGAAGCCCGAGCAGCTCGAGCACCTCGTGCAGCAGGTCGAGCAGTGGGCGGTGACGCGGGGCGATCGCGAGGTCCATGCGGCCGAGATCGGTGAGCGGGCCATGCATTACCTGCACGAGCTCGATCCGGTGGCGTACGTGCGCTTCGTGTCGGTCTACCGCAGCTTCGAGAGCGTCGCAGAGTTCGAGCGGCTGCTGCACGAGATGGAGAAGGCCGAGCACGTCGATCCGGTCGGACAGCGGACGCTGTTCGAGGCCGCGGCCGATCGCGCGCGTGCGACCAAGGGCGAGGGCACGTGACGCGCATCGACGACGCGCACGCGATGGCGCGCGCGGTCGCGGCCGCGCGGCGGGGCACCGGCGCCACCTATCCCAACCCCAGCGTGGGCGCGGCCATCGTGCACCGCGGCGAGCTGGTCGCGGTCGCCCGCAGTGCCGCCACCGGGGGGCCCCACGCGGAGGTCCGCGCGATCCGGCGCGCCGGTGCGCGGGCCCGCGGCGCCACGCTGTTCGTCACGCTCGAGCCGTGCTGCCACACCGGCCGCACCGGTCCGTGCACCGACGCGATCATCGCAGCCGGCATCCGCGAGGTCGTCATCGGCGTGCGCGATCCGGCCCCGCATGCCGCCGGCAAGGGCATCGCCAAGCTGCGCCGGGCCGGCGTGCGCGTCCGCGAGGGGCTCGCGGCCGAGCTCGCGGCCGCGACCCACGAGCACTACATCCACCATGTCGTGCATCGTCGGCCATTCGTCACGCTCAAGGCTGCGGTCTCGGTCGACGGGCGCATCGCCGTACGCACCGGCGACTCCAAATGGATCAGCGACGAGCACGCCCGACGCGACGCCCACCGCCTGCGGGCGCAGCACCACGGCATCGCGGTCGGCATCGGCACCGTGCTCGCCGACGATCCGCGGCTCGACGTGCGCTTGGTCGCCGGTGTCGATCCCATCGCAGTGGTGTTCGACACCAACCTGCGGATCGCGACGGCCAGGCCCGCGCCGCAGGTACTGCGGCCTGGCACACTGGTGCTGCACGGGCGTCGCGCGAGCGCGCGCGCACGTGAGGCGGTCGCGCGGGCCGGCGCGGAGCCGATCGCGATCGCCACCGATGCGCGCGGCCGGCTCGACGTCGCCGCTGCGCTCGACGTGCTCGGGGCCCGGGAGCTGCGCTCGCTCTTGGTCGAGGGTGGCGGGGCGCTGCACGGCGCGTTCGTGGCCGCGGCCGCGTGGCAGCGCCTCGTGGTCTACGTCGCGCCGCGGCTGCTGGGGCAGGGGCCCGCGCTGGTCGACGGGGTCGGGTGGGAGCGGGTCGCCGACGCGCCGCAGCTGGCGCTCGAGTCGTGCCAGCGCCGCGGCGACGCGCTGCGCTGCAGCTGGTTGCCGGCTGCGTCGACGCCGGCCGCGGCGGCGCCCACGAAGCGGGCGCGCCGGGCCCGGCTGCGGTAGAACTCGAAGCCGATGTTCACCGGACTCGTGCGCACCGTCGGTACCGTCGTGGCGGTGACCGAGGGCAGCTCTGGCCGTCGGCTCGCCATCGAAGCCGAACTGCCGCCCGCCGATCTCGAGCTCGGCGCCAGCGTGTGCTGTGCGGGCGTCTGCCTCACGGTGGTGGCGTCGCGGCCTCGTCACTTCGAGGTCGAGGTCGCGTTCGAGAGCCTGCGTCGCACCAACATCGGTCGCTGGCAACGCGGCCAGCGCATCAATCTCGAGCCCTCGCTGCGGGTCGGCGATGCCCTCGGCGGGCACCTCGTGAGCGGCCACGTCGATGCCGTCGCGAGCGTGCGCAGCGTGACCGCGCGGGGCGATGCCCGCGAGCTCTGGATCGACCTGCCGCGCGAGCTCGCGCCGTTGGTCGCCGCCAAGGGCTCGGTGTGCCTCGACGGCACCAGCCTCACGGTCAACGACATCGACGCCCGGGGCTTCATGATCGGCCTGGTGCCACACACGCTGGCGGTGACCACGTGGGGACGCACGGCGGTCGGTGACGCCATCCACCTCGAGGTCGACGTGCTGGCACGCTACGTCGCGCGCCTGCTGGAGGCCCGTGGCGATGGCGTGACGGTGGGCTTGCTGCGCGATGCCGGAGTGCTCGCCGATGCGGGGGTGCGGTCGTGACGGCCATCGCCGCGGTCGAAGCCGCCATCGCACGCGTCCGCGCGGGCGGCATGGTCATCATGGTCGACGACCAGGATCGCGAGAACGAGGGCGACCTCGTGATCGCGGCCGAACACTGTCGGCCCGAGGACGTCAACTTCATGTGCGTGCACGGCCGCGGGCTGGTGTGCCTGGCGCTGACCGCCGAGCGCGTGGCCGCGCTGCAGCTGCCCATGATGGTCCGCACCCACGCCGCCGACATGGGCACCGCGTTCACGGTGTCGATCGAGGCCCGCGAGGGCGTGACGACGGGCATCAGCGCCGCCGATCGGGCTCGCACGATCCGCGTCGCCGCCGATCCGACCCAGGGGCCCGACGCGGTGGTGAGTCCGGGCCACATGTTCCCGCTGCGTGCGCAGCCCGGCGGCGTGCTCGTGCGCTCGGGCCACACCGAGGGCGCCGTCGACCTCGCGCGGCTGGCTGGACTCGTGCCCGCCGGTGTCATCTGCGAGATCATGCGCGACGACGGCGAGATGGCGCGCATGGACGACCTCGAGCGCTTCGCCGCGCGCCACGATCTGCCGATCCTCGCGATCGCCGATCTCATCGAGTACCGCCTGCAGCGCGAGACCCTGGTCGAGGAGGTCGCCCACGCGCCGCTGGCCTCGGCGGCGTTGGGGCTGTCGCCCTCGCAGGGCTGGACCATGCGGACCTTCCGCTCGACGGTGCGTCCGCAGGTCTACTACGTCGCGATGTGCAAGGGCGCGATCGCGGGCGATCAGCCGACCTTGGTGCGGGCGCAGCGGGCCCGCGTGCTCGGCGACGTGTTCGGCTTCGGCGAGGACAGCGGTCGTCGCATCCGCGCCGCGCTGCGTCAGATCGATCGCGCCGGCGCCGGCGTGTTCCTCTACGTGGTCGCCGCCGGCAGCATGGAGCTCGACGGCGTGACGGATGCGCCGCCGGCCGGGGCCGAGGGCGGGCAGGGCGAGTTCCGCCAGTTCGGCCTCGGTGCGCAGGTGCTCGCGCGGCTGGGCCTGCACCGCATCCGCGTCATCACCGACAACCCCCGCAAGATCGTCGGCCTGCGCGGCTTCGGCATCGAGGTCGAAGGCACCGTGCCGATGGAGGACCCGGCGTGAGCGTGCGGCACGGTGGTCCGACCCGCGTGCTGCTGTGCGTCGCGGGCGGCATCGCGGCCTACAAGGCACCCGAGCTGGTGCGGGCGTTCATCGCCCGCGGCTGCGAGGTGCAGTGCGTGACCACGCTCGCGGCCAAGGCGTTCGTCACCGAGCTCTCGCTCGCGACGGTCAGCAAGCGGCCGGTCCGCGCCGCGGTGGTCGACGCCGCCGAGGAGGGCCACGTCGGCCACATCGAGCTCGCCGACTGGGCCGACGTGGTGGTCGTGGCCCCGGCGACCGCCGACGTGCTGGCCCGTGCGGCCGCGGGCATGGCCGACGATCTGGTCACGGTCGTGCTGCTCGCGACGCGGGCCCCCGTCGTCTACGCCCCGGCGATGAACACCAACATGTGGCAGCACGCGGCCACGGTCGCCAACCTCGCGACGCTCGCGGCCCGCGGCGCGAGCTTCGTGGGGCCCGATCGCGGCGAGCTGGCCTGCGGCTGGATCGGCGCCGGTCGAATGATCGATCCGCCACTGTTGGTGGACGGGGTGCTGCAGCGGCTCGCACGTGATCGCGACCTCGCGGGCCTACGCCTGCTGGTCTCGGCCGGGCCCACGCGCGCGTACCTCGATCCGGTGCGCTTCCTGACCAACGCCTCCACCGGTGCGATGGGCTTCGCGCTCGCCGAGGCCGCCGCGGCACGCGGGGCCGACGTCACGCTGGTCGCCGGTCCCGTGCAGCGCGCGACGCCGCCGGGCGTGACGCGGATCGACATCGACACCGCCGTGGCGCTGCATCGCGAGATGGATCGTTCGCTGCGCGAGGCGCCGGCCCAGCTGGTGGCGATGGTCGCGGCGGTCGCCGATGTGGCGCCTCGGGTCGAGTCCGCCGGCAAGCTCGACAAGCCCGCGCTGCTCGACCGCCTCGGGGCCTCGCCGTGGGTCGAAGGCATCGACGTACTTGCGCAGCTGTGCGCCGATCACCGCGCGCACGCGCTCATGCTCGGCTTCGCGGCCCAGACCGCCGATGACGATGCCGATGTCGATCAGGTCCGCAATGGCCTGCTGGCGGCGGCGCGCGCGAAGCTGGCGGCCAAGCGCGCGCACGCGTTCTTCGTGAATCGCGTCGGGGTGCCGGACACCGGCTTCGCCACCGAGACCAACGCCGGATGGCTGATCCGCGAGGGCCTCGACGACGCCGCCGATTCCGGCCCGCCGCGGGCGAAGCTCGCGCTGGCGCACTGGTTGCTGGACGAGCTGCGCGGCGCGTGGCCGCGGGGGTCCGTGTGAGCACCGACGAGCGTGGCACCCATCCGCGCGAGCTTGCGCGACGGTTCGCGGCGGTGCTCGCCGAGCATCGCGCGGCGTGGGAGCTGCAGTACTGGCCGGCGGGCGGGATGCCGTGGCCGGTCGCGGCCGGCGAGGCGGCGACCGAGCACGTGCATGCCGCGATGGACCCCGCGGCTGCGTCGGCCACCGTAGCAGCGCCCGCCACCGTCGCGCCGCCAGTCTCGGGCGCGCGGCTGCCGATCGCGGACGCGACCGCGGCCGACGCTGCGCGGGCCGTCGTGACCCAGAGCGCCACCGATCTGCGCGACCGCGCGGCGCAGTGGGACACCGCGACCAAGCTCGAGTACCTACGTCGGCGCAACGTCGGTGATTGCCAGCGTTGCGCGCTGTCGCGGACCCGCACCAACATCGTGTTCGGGGTCGGCAATCCCGAGGCGCGGATCATGTTCGTGGGCGAGGCGCCCGGCGCCGACGAGGATCGCCAGGGTGAGCCCTTCGTCGGACGCGCCGGGCAGCGCCTGAACCAGTGGCTGACGACGCTGGGGCTCTCGCGCGCCGACGTGTACATCGCGAACGTGCTCAAGTGCAGGCCGCCGGGCAATCGCGATCCGAGGCCCGAAGAGGTCGATCGTTGCTCGCCGTTCCTGCAGGCGCAGATCCGTGCCATCGCACCCGCGGTGTTGGTCGCGCTCGGTCGTCACGCCGGCATGCTTCTGAGCAAGCGCGACGATCTCTCGCTGCGTGCCATGCGAGGCGCGACGCTCCACTACGAGGTGCAGGCGTCGGGTGATCGCGCGACTGCGCACCGCATCCCGATCGTCGTCACCTACCACCCGGCGTACGTGCTTCGTCAAGAGGGATCCGAAGGCGACGGCGAAGCTGCCGAGCGGCTGGTGATGCAGGACTTGGAGCGTGCACTCGCCTGGGTTCGTTCCGCGGATGCGCCGCGCAGTTGACGGACGGGACGCCGCGCCACTAAGGTATCGGCCCCATCGCGAAGGCGTGTCCATGACGAAGGCAGAACTCATCGAACGCATCGCCCGCTCACGCTCGCTGCCCCCCGACATCACCAAGAAAGACATCGACCGCATCGTGACGGTGGCGTTCGACGAGATCGCCAACTACTTCGCCCGCGCGAAGGTCACCCGCACTTCGAGCCCGAAGTTCTCGTTCCCTCGCTTCGGCACCTTCGTGAAGAAGCGCCGCAGTGCGCGACGAGGCGTCAACCCGCGCACGCTCGAGCCGATGAACATCGATGCCTTCTTCACGCTCGACTTCCGCACCAGCGGCGAGCTGCGCGACGCGATGAACCTCGCAAAGCCGGAGTCCGACGCGCCGGCGAGTCGGCGCGGCGCGAAGGCCAGCGGGCCGCGCGTGCAGTCGGCTGCGCGCGCGATCGAGGTCGCAGCCGCACCGATCGACGCTGAACTCGACGCGCGCCTGCCCGCGCCAGGGCTGCAGCGCGTGCGTGGTGCCGCCGCCGGCGGGCGCGTGCGATCGGCCTGAAGCCGCGACCATGGCGAAGAACACCACCGCGAGGATCTTCGGCGCCATCGCGGATCTCTGTCTGCGGCGCCCAGGCACGGTGCTGCTGGTCGCGCTGCTGCTGTGCGTCGGCGCCGGTGTGCTCGCCAGCGGCCTGCGAGTCAGCACGTCGCGCACCGGCCTGGTCTCGGACGACCAGCCCGAGCAGGCCAAGCTGCGGCGCTTCCAGGAGCGCTTCGGTCGGCCCGAGTCGCCGCTGGTGTTGGTCGCCGGCGGCACGCCGGAGCAGCGCCGGGCCGTCGTCGATCGATTGAGCGAGGCCTACGAGCAGGAGCCCGAGTTCGCGGGCCGCGTGCTCGGTCGCATCACGCCCAAGACCATCGCCGAGGTGTTGCTGCTGCAGCGCGCCGACGCGATGGCGCAGCTGCGGGCAGCGTTGCCCCCCGGCGTCGAGCTGGCACCGCTGGTCGAAGGCGGTGCAGTGGCGTGGATGGCCGCGATCGCCGATCGCCTCGAGGGGGCCATCGACGGTGCCGCCGCGGCGGACGGCGAGGACGGCCAGGGCGCGGCGGCTGCTGCTGCTGCTGCGGTACCGATCGATCGCGCGGCCGAGGGGCTCGCCGGTCTCGGCAGCCTCGCGACCGCGCTCGACGACTACATCGCTGGCAAGAACGCGATGGATCGATTCGTCGGTGCCGGCACGACCGTGATGCGACGGGGGGTCGACGAACTCGGCTACCTCGTGACCGGCAACGGCGACGCACACATGGTCGCGCTGTACCCCGAGCTCGTCAGCGACGAGGGCGCGGCGGTCGAGCCGATGGTGCGAAGGATCCGCGAGATCCGTGACGTCGTGCTGGCCGATGCGCCTGCGGGCGTGACGGCCGACGTGACCGGCCTTCCGGCCATCATCGTCGACGAGCTCCACGTGGTGCAGCAG
>WBZX01002105.1_pt1 | contig 13961 bp, 13 predicted proteins | sample 5204211 | NCBI WGS metagenome assembly WBZX01 (sample SAMN12344362, study PRJNA552823) | activated sludge metagenome | biome: Activated sludge suspended growth; feature: Nitrification reactor; material: Wastewater; isolation source: activated sludge from nitrification reactor of wastewater...
GAAAACGGTTGGGGGGCGACTAAGGTCAGTCGTAGTAACCCTGCTCGACGAAGGCACCGCCCTGGAACTGGGCCGTGCGCGCGTTGCGGTCGATGGTCTGCTGGCGCGCCTCGACGGCCGGCCGGAAGACCTCGGAGCTGTCCTGCGGCCGGTAGCCGATGTGGCTGGCGCTGGTGTTGTCCCACCAGCGCGTGGCGTTGTCGCTCATGCCGTAGATGACGGTGTGACCGACGATGGGTGCGCCGAGCGCCGCGGCGACCAGGCGCTCGGTGTCGTCGAAGCTCATCCAGGTGGCGAGCATGCGGCGGTCCTTCGGGGCCTCGAACGACGAGCCGATGCGCAGGCTCACGGTCTCGATGCCGTGACGGTCCCAGTACATCTGGGCCAGGTTCTCGCCGAAGGCCTTGGACAGGCCGTAGAAGCCGTCCGGACGCACCGGGTCGCGCGGCGACACCACCTCGTCCTGGCGGTAGAAGCCGGTGACGTGGTTGGAGCTGGCGAAAACGATGCGGCGCACCTTGTGCTTTCGCGCCGCCTCGTACAGGTTGACCATGCCGACGATGTTGCCGGCGAGGATGGCGTCCCAGGGCTGCTCGGTGGACACGCCGCCCATGTGGACCACGGCGTCCACGCCGTCGAGCAGCGCATGGACGGCGGCCTTGTCCTCCAGCGACGCGACCACCGTCTCCTCGCCGTCGCCGGCGGGGCCGAAGTCGCTGCGGTGCGACACGCGCAGCACGTCGCAATAGGCCTTCAGGCGGGGGCGCAGCATGCGGCCCAGGTTGCCGGCGGCCCCCGTGAGCAGCAGGCGGTGGAAGCGGACAGCGGTGGCGGGGGCGGGCAGCATCTTGGGCAGGGGTGGGTGCAGGCGGCTTGATCGGCAGCGTGCCTTGCGGCACTATCGCGGCTGGAGCCGTTGTCGTCAGTTGTCGTACAACTAGGCCGATTGTCGCCATCTCCCGGTTGCCGTCAAGCCAGCGGCCACAGGGTTTTCTCTGAGAACGATGCCGTCCCGAGTCGAATCACCTTCTCCGCCGCGCCGCTCGCGCAACCTGGCGCTCGAACTCGTCGAGTCGCTCGGCGACCGCATCCGCGACGGCCGGCTGCCGCCGGGCGACAAGCTGCCCACGGAGGCGGCGATCATGGCCGAGTTCGGGGTCAGCCGGACCGTCGTGCGCGAGGCGCTGTCCAAGCTGCAGGCGGCGGGCCAGGTGCGCACCCGGCATGGCATCGGCACCTTCGTGGTCGGCGCGGGCGAGGCGGCCCCGTTTCGCATCTCGCCCGACCAGCTCGCCACGCTGCAGGACGTGGTGGCCATGCTGGAGCTGCGCATCGGCATGGAGACCGAGGCCGCGTCGCTGGCCGCGCAGCGCCGCACCGACGCCAACCTGCGGGTGATGCGCGAGGCGCTGGACGAGTTCTCCTCGGCCGTGCATGCCGGTCGGGACGCCGTGGCGTCCGACTTCCGCTTCCACCTGGAAGTGGCGCGGGCGACGCAGAACCCGCACTTCGCCGACCTGATGGCGGCGCTGGGCGCCACCATGATCCCGCGCGCCCGCCTCGACGCGCCGGTGGCGCTGACCGAGGAGCGGCGCGAGTTCCTGCGCCGCGTCAACGCCGAGCACGAGAACATCTACGACGCCATCGCCGCGCAGGACGCCGACGCGGCGCGGGCGGCCATGCGCACCCACCTGGCCAACAGCCGCGAGCGCCGGAGGCGGGCCCAGGTGCAGGCGCCCGCCGTGCGGGCGAGGGCGGCCGCGGCACGCGCGCGCGTGCCCACCTGACCCGGGTCGGCGCGGCTTGACAGGCGCCGATCAGGTTGTACGATGACTTCCCTTGGCTCGCCTGAGGTGGGCTAAGTGTTTTCACTCATACGACCACTGGCCGACGCCCATGTCCGTTCCGATCGACGCCGCCGCGGCGCGTGACACCCCCACCGTCGTCCGCCTGCAGGCGATCCCCGTGGCGGGCCGCGACGGCATGCTGCTGAACCTGTCCGGCGCGCACGGCCCCTACTTCACCCGCAACCTGGTCGTGCTGACCGACAGCGCCGGGCGCACCGGCGTGGGCGAGGTGCCCGGCGGCGAGAAGATCCGCCAGACGCTGGAGGACGCCGCCAGCCTGGTGGTGGGGCAGGGCGTGGGCAACGTCAATGCGGTGCTGCGCTCGGTGCAGCAGCGCTTCGCCGACCGCGACGCCGGCGGCCGCGGCCAGCAGACCTTCGACCTGCGCACCACCATCCATGCGGTGGCGGCGCTGGAATCGGCGCTGCTCGACCTGCTCGGCCAGCACCTGGGCGTGCCGCTGTGCGCGCTGCTCGGCGAGGGCCAGCAGCGCGAGTCGGTGGAAATGCTCGGCTACCTGTTCTACGTGGGCGACCGCACCAGGACGCCGCTGGCCTATCGCAGCGAGCCCGACGCGCCCGACGCCTGGTCGCGCGTGCGCCACGACGTGGCGCTCACGCCCGAGGCCATCGTGCGCCAGGCCGAGGCCGCGCGCGAGCGCTACGGCTTCAACGACTTCAAGCTCAAGGGCGGCGTGCTGAGCGGCGACGACGAGGTGCAGGCCATCGTGGCCCTGCACGAGCGCTTCCCCGACGCGCGCATCACGCTCGACCCCAACGGCGGCTGGCTGCTGGCCGACGCGGTGCGCCTGATGCGCGACATGCGCGGCGTGGTGGCTTACGCCGAGGACCCGTGCGGCGCCGAGGGCGGCTTCTCCGGGCGCGAGGTGATGGCCGAGTTTCGCCGTGCCACCGGTCTGCCCACGGCCACCAACATGATCGCCACCGACTGGCGGCAACTGGTGCATGCGCTGTCGCTGCAATCGGTGGACATCCCCCTGGCCGACCCGCACTTCTGGACCCTGTCGGGCAGCGTGCGCGTGGCCCAGACCTGCCGCGACTGGGGCCTGACCTGGGGCTCGCATTCCAACAACCACTTCGACGTGTCGCTGGCCATGTTCACGCACGTGGGCGCCGCCGCGCCGGGCCGCGTCACCGCGATCGACACCCACTGGATCTGGCAGGACGGCCAGCGCCTGACCCGGCAGCCGCTGCGCATCGAGGGCGGCCACGTGCAGGTGCCGCGAAAGCCGGGCCTGGGCGTGGAACTGGACATGGCCGAGGTGGCCAAGGCGCACGAGCTGTACCTCCAGCACGGCCTGGGCGCGCGCGACGACGCGGTGGCCATGCAGCACCTGATTCCCGGCTGGACCTTCGACCCCAAGCGGCCCTGCATGGTCCGCTGACTTTCCCGTGGCAGTGCCGGACGCTGCCGGACCACACACGAAAACCCAAGGAGACCCGCATGTTCCGACGCGCACTCATCGCCCTCGCGGCCGCCTGCTGCGTGCTGCCCGCCGCGGCCCAGGACAACTGGCCGAGCAAGCCGCTGAAGATCGTCAGCCCGTTCCCGGCCGGCGGCACCAGCGACATCATGGCCCGCATGGTCGCCGAGGCGCTCGCGCGCGAGCTCGGCCAGCAGGTCATCGTCGACAACATCGGCGGCGCCGGCGGCACCATCGGCACGCTGCGCGCGAAGAACATGCCGGCTGACGGCTACACCATCGTGCAGACCGGCGTGGGCCAGAACGCGGTCGCCCACGGCCTGGACCCGAAGCTCGCCTACGACTCGATGAAGGACTTCGTGCACCTGGCCCAGGTGCATTCCGGCCCGAACGTGCTGGTGGTCAACGCCACCACGCCCTGGAAGACCTTCAAGGAACTGGTCGACTACGTGCGCGCCAACCCCGGCAAGCTCAACTACGGCTACACCCACGCCGCGTCGGGCCACATGGCGATGGAGCTGTTCAAGCTCGAAGGCAGCAAGTGCGCGCCTTCGGTGAAGGACTGCAAGGGCCTGTTCATGGTGGGCATCCCCTACCGCGGCGGCGGCCCGATGATGCAGGACCTGCTGGGCGGCCAGATCCCGCTGATGTTCATCAACCAGGACGTGGCGCTGCCGCACATCAAGGCCGGCAAGCTGCGCGCGCTGGCGGTGTCGAGCCTGCAGCGCAACCCGCTGTACCCGGACACGCCCACGCTGGCCGAAAGCGGCATCCCCGGCTTCCAGGCGCTGAGCTGGTCGGGCGTGAGCGTCGTGCGCGGCACGCCGCAGCCGATCGTCGACAAGCTCGAGGCCGCGCTGCGCAAGGTGATGACATCGCCCGAGGTGAAGCAGCGGCTCGAGTCGGTGGGCTTCGTCGTGCCCGCGCCCGGCGCCGCGGCCTACACGAAGTTCGTGCAGTCCGAGCTCGACCTGTGGACCCGCGTGATCAAGACCGCGGGGATCAAGCCCGAATGAACGTCGCCGCGGCGCCCGGCGCGCCGTCCGCTTCCGTCGCGCCGATCGTCGTGCGCATGCACGAGGGCGACAACGTCGCCATCGTCGCCAACGACGGCGGCCTGCCGGCCGGCACGGTGCTGCCCGGCGGCCCGACCCTGGTCGACAGGGTGCCGCAGGGCCACAAGGTGGCGCTGGCGGCGCTGGCCGAGGGCGAGCCGGTGCGGCGCTACGGCGTGGTCATCGGCCAGGCCGACCGCGCCATCGCGGCCGGCGCCTGGGTTCACGAACGGCTGCTTCGCATGCCCGCGGCGCGCGGCTTCGACGGCCTGCCCGTGGCCACCGTGAAGCCGCCGCCGCAGCCCGCGCTCGACGGCTTCACTTTCCAGGGCTATCGCAACCCGGACGGTTCGGTGGGCACGCGCAACCTGCTGGCCATCAGCAGCACCGTGCAGTGCGTGGCCGGCGTGGTGGACCACGCCGTGCGCCGCATCCGCGACGAGCTGCTGCCGCGCTACCCGAACGTGGACGGCGTGGTGGCGCTGGAGCACAGCTACGGCTGCGGCGTGGCCATCGACGCGCCGGACGCGCCGATCCCCATCCGCACCGTGCGCCACCTGTCACTCAACCCGAACTTCGGCGGCGAGGTGATGGTGGTGAGCCTGGGCTGCGAGAAGCTGCAGCCCGAGCGCCTGATGCCGCCGGGGTCGATCCCGCTGGCCGCCGGGCAGGCCGCGCCCGACGTGGTGCGCCTGCAGGACGAGCAGCACGTGGGCTTCGTCTCGATGATCGATTCGATCCTCGCCAGTGCCGAGCGTCACCTGCAGCGCCTGGACGCGCGACGGCGCGAGACCGTGCCGGCCAGCGAGCTGGTGGTGGGCGTGCAGTGCGGCGGCAGCGACGCGTTTTCCGGCGTCACCGCCAATCCGGCGGTGGGCTTCGCCACCGACCTGCTGGTGCGCGCCGGCGCTACCGTGATGTTCTCCGAGAACACCGAGGTGCGCGACGCGGTGGACCAGCTCACCGCGCGCGCCGCGACGCCGGAGGTGGCGCACGCCATCGTGCGCGAGCTGGCCTGGTACGACGCCTACCTCGACCGCGGCCGCGTCGACCGCAGCGCCAACACCACGCCCGGCAACAAGGCCGGCGGCCTGTCCAACATCGTCGAGAAGGCGATGGGCTCGATCGTCAAGAGCGGCAGCGCGCCGATCGCGCACGTGATCGGCCCGGGCGAGCGGCTGCGGCGCGACCAGCGCGGCCTGGTGTTCGCCGCCACGCCGGCCAGCGACTTCATCTGCGGCACGCTGCAGCTGGCCGCGGGCATGAACCTGCACGTGTTCACCACCGGCCGCGGCACGCCCTACGGCCTGGCCGAGTGCCCGGTGATCAAGGTGGCCACGCGCACCGACCTGGCCCGCCGCTGGCACGACCTGATGGACCTCAACGCCGGCCGCATCGCCGACGGCGAGCTGTCCGTCGAGCAGGCCGGCTGGGAACTGTTCCGCCTGATGCTCGACGTGGCCAGCGGCCGCCGCACCTTCGCCGAGCAATGGAAGCTGCACAACGCCCTGGTGCTGTTCAACCCGGCACCCGTGACCTGACAACAAGGAGTCCCCCCATGAGAGAGAACAAGCTTCGCGCCCTGTGGGCACAGGGCAAGGCGGCCGTCAATGGCTGGCTGGCCATCCCCAACAGCTTCGCCGCCGAGGTGATGGCGCACCAGGGCTGGGACACGCTCACCATCGACATGCAGCACGGCCTGATCGACGACGCCGCGCTGGTCACCATGCTGCAGGCGGTGCAGTCCACGCCCACCATGCCGGTGGTGCGCGTGCCCTGGCTGGAGCCGAGCATCATCATGAAGGCGCTCGACGCCGGCGCTCAGACGCTGATCTGCCCGATGGTCAACACGCGCGAGGACGCGCAGCGCCTGGTGTCCTACACCCGCTACGCGCCGCAGGGCGGGCGCAGCTTCGGCCCGGTGCGCGCCGCGATGGTCCACGGTGCCGACTACCCGACGCAGGCCAATGCCAACACCCTGGTGTTCGCGATGATCGAGACCGCGCAGGCGCTGGACAACCTGGACGCCATCTGCTCGGTGGAGGGCATCGACGCCGTCTACATCGGCCCTTCGGACCTGTCGCTGTCGCTCGGCTGCAAGCCGGTGTTCGACGACGTGGACCCGCCGGTGGCGCAGGCCATCGACCACATCCTGGCGCGTGCCAAGGCCCACGGCATCCGCGCCGGCGTGCACAACGGCCGCACCGACGTGGCCCGCGCGCGCATCGCCAAGGGCTTCGACTTCGTCACCGTCAGCTCGGACGCGCGCATCCTGATCGCGGGGTCGCAGCAGATCGTGTCGGAGATGCGCGCGGCGGGGTCGCGCACATGACACAAGGCTCCGCCCGCAGCGACTGGACGCTGCGCGCCCTGCGCGTCACGCCGATCGCCTTCCGCGACCCGCCGCTGCTCAATGCCAGCGGCATCCACGAACCGTGGGCGCTGCGCGCGATCGTCGAGCTGGAAGCCAGCGACGGCCGCATCGGCCTGGCCGAGACCTACGGCGACCAGACCATGCTCGACGCGCTGGCCGCCGCCGCGCCGCTGGTGCCGGGGCTGTCGCCGTTCGACCTGAACGAGATGGAGCAGCGCGTCAAGGCCGGCGTCAAGGCCACGCGGTCGGCGTCCGAGCTGGAACTGGCGCCGGGCTCGCACGGCGCCAAGAACGCCGCCAAGGTGACCAGCGCGCTCGAGATCGCCATGCTCGACCTGCAGGGCCAGCGCCTGGGCGCCCCGGTGGCCGACCTGCTCGGCGGCCCGGTGCGCGACGCCGTGCCCTACAGCGCCTACCTGTTCTTCAAGTACGCCGAGCACGTCGACCGGCCTTACGCGCCGGACGCCTGGGGCGAGGCGGTGACACCCGCGCAGGTGGTGGCGCAGGCGCGCCGCATGATCGACCTGTACGGCTTTGGCAGCATCAAGCTCAAGGGCGGCGTGTTCGAGCCGGCGCACGAGATCGCCTGCATCCGGGCGCTGCGCGAGGCCTTCCCGGGCATGCCGCTGCGGCTGGACCCCAACGCCAACTGGGCGCTGCCCACCAGCGTGGCCGCGGCGCCCGCGCTGGACGAGCTGCTCGAGTACTACGAGGACCCGACGCCCGGCCTCGAGGGCATGGCCGAGCTGGCGCGCCACACGAAGCTGCCGCTGGCCACCAACATGGTCGTCACCACCTTCGACGAACTCAAGCGCAGCCTGGCGCTCGGTTCGGTGCAGGTGGTGCTGTCCGACCACCACTACTGGGGCGGCCTGCGCGCCACGCAGCAGCTGGCGCGCATCTGCGACCTGTACGGCCTGGGCATCTCGATGCACAGCAATTCGCACCTGGGCATCAGCCTGCTGGCGATGACGCACCTGGCCGCCTGCGTGCCCAACCTCACCTACGCCTGCGACACGCACTACCCGTGGCAGGAAGAGGAAGTGATCGTCGGCGGCCGCGTGCCCATCGTCGGCGGCGCGGTGGCGGTGCCGCGCGCGCCGGGCCTGGGCGTGGAACTCGACCGCAAGGCCCTGGCCGTGCTGCACCGGCAGTACCTGGACTGCGGCATCCGCACCCGCAACGATCTCGCGCAGATGCGAAAGTACGACCCCACCTTCAGCGGCCGCGCGCCGCGCTACTGATCACGGAGACAACCACATGAAACTCGGATTCATCGGCCTGGGCATCATGGGCGCGCCCATGGCGGGCCACCTGCGCGCGGCCGGCCACGAGCTGTTCGTCAACACCCGCTCGGCGGTCCCGCAGGCGCTGCTCGACGCCGGCGCCGTGGCCTGCAAGACACCCGCCGACGTGGCGCGCCAGGCCGAGGTCACGTTCCTGATGCTGCCCGACACGCCCGACGTGCAGAAGGTGCTGTTCGGCGACCACGGCGTGGCCGGCGCGCTCGCCAAGGGCAGGACGGTGGTCGACATGAGCTCGATCTCGCCGATCGAGACCCAGGCCTTCGCGAAGCAGGTGGAAGCCACCGGCGCCGACTGGCTCGACGCGCCGGTCTCCGGCGGCGAGGTGGGCGCCAAGGCGGCGTCGCTGACCATCATGGTCGGCGGCCGCGACGAGGTGTTCGCCCGCGTGCAGCCGCTGTTCGCGCTGATGGGCAAGAACATCACCCACGTCGGCCCCGCCGGCGCGGGGCAGGTGACCAAGGTGGCCAACCAGATCATCGTGGCGCTGAACATCGCCGCCGTGGGCGAGGCGCTGGTGTTCGCCAGCAAGGCCGGCGCCGACCCGGCGCGCGTGCGCCAGGCGCTGATGGGCGGCTTCGCGTCGTCGCGCATCCTCGAAGTGCACGGCGAGCGCATGATCAAGCGCACCTTCAACCCGGGCTTCCGGATCAAGCTGCACCAGAAGGACCTGAACCTGGCGCTGCAGGGCGCCCGCTCGCTCGGCGTGTCGCTGCCCAACACCGCGATGACGGCGCAGCTGATGCAGTCGATGGCCGCGCACGGCGGCGACCAGCTCGACCATTCGGCGCTCGTGCAGGCCCTGGAGCGGATGGCCAACCATCCCGTCGCCGAGGGCTGAGATGAGCCCGGGCGGCGTGCATGTCGTCTCGTTCGGCGAATGCATGATCGAGCTGCAGGGCGAGGCCTTCGGCACGATGCAGCAGACCTACGGCGGCGACACGCTCAACACCGCCGTCTACCTGGCGCGCTGCGGGCGCTCGCGCGGCATCCGGGTGTCCTACGCCACCGCGCTCGGCGACGACGGCCTGAGCGCCGGTCTGATGCAGCGCTGGGCGGCCGAGGGCATCGGCCTCGGGCTGGTGCGCCGCATCGCGGGGCGCATGCCGGGGCTGTACCTCATCGAGGTGGACCCGGCCGGCGAGCGGCGCTTCAGCTACTGGCGCGACCAGGCCGCGGCGCGCGCCTACTTCGACCTGCCGGCCGGCGCCGCGCCGCTGGAGCAGCAGGCCGACGCGATCGACGCGCTGTACTTCAGCGGCATCAGCCTGGCCATCCTGCCGCCCGACGCGCGCGAGCGGCTGTGGGCCGTGGCGGCGCGTTTGCGCGCGCGCGGCGCGGTGGTGGCGTTCGACAACAACTACCGGCCGCGCCTGTGGCCCGACAAGGCCGCGGCGCGCGCCGCCTTCGACCGCTCGGTGGCGCTGGCGTCGGTGGCGCTTCTCACGCTGGACGACGAGGTGGCGCTGCACGCCGACGACGGCGACGCCGCCGCGCAGCTGGCGCGGTCGCTCGCCGCGCCGTGCCCGGAAGTGGTGGTCAAGCGCGGTGCGCAGTCGACCCTGGTGCGCTGGGGCGGCGCGGCTCCCGTGGACGTGCCGGTGGCGCCCGCGCCGCGCGTGGTGGACACCACCGCGGCGGGCGACTCGTTCGCCGGCGCCTACCTGGCGGCGCGGCTGTCCGGCGCCACCGCCGAGGCCGCGGCGGCGGCCGGCAACCAGCTCGCCGGCCGCGTGGTGCAGCACCGCGGCGCCCTGATCCCACCGGCCGCGATGGCCGACCTGATCGGCTGAACCCGGCCGGCTTCAGCGCGGCGGCCCGAGCACCGCGCGCCACACGGCGCCCGGCGAGCGCGCGCGCATCAGGTCGCGCCCCATCGCCACCCACTCGTGCAGCGCGATCCACACCGGGTTGTACGAGCGCAGCGGCTTGACCAGTCCATAGCGCGGCGGCAGGTCGGCGCGCTCCTCCACGAAGGTGCCGAACAGGCGGTCGAACACGATCAGCACGCCGCCGTAGTTGCAGTCCAGGTACTCGGCATTGCTGCCGTGATGCACCCGGTGGTGCGACGGCGTGTTCAGCACCCATTCCAGCGGCCCGAGCTTGGGGATCCACGTGGCGTGCAGCCAGAACTGGTAGAGCAGGTTCAGCGTCACCGTGGCCAGCACCGCCACCGGCGGAAAGCCGAGCCAGATCAGCGGCGTGAAGAACAGCGCCGTGCCGGCCAGGCGCCCGGTCCAGCCCAGGCGCAGCGCGGCCATCAGGTTGAGATCGTTGCTGGAATGGTGCACCGCATGCGTGGCCCAGAACCAGCGCACGCGGTGCGCGGCGCGGTGGTACCCGTAGTAGCAGAACTCCTGGCCCACGAAGAGCAGCGCGAAGGCCGTGGCGCCGTCCAGCGGCAGCGTGGCCACGCGGTTCGCATGGGCCCAGGCCACCACCGGCGCGGCCAGCGACAGGCCGAGCGCTTCCACCGCGCGACGGCCGATCACGTCGCCCAGCGTGGCGCCCCAGGCACGCCAGTCGTAGCCGCCGCGGCGCCACAGCACCAGGCCTTCCAGTGTGGCCGCGGCCAGCACGGCCAGCAGGGCCGCGAGCAGCCACAGGCGGGGGTCGGCGGGGGGCAGGTCAGACATGCCGGCGCAGTCTGCCCGAGCCGTGTCGTGCGGATGTGTCCGCCGCGTTGCGGACTTACCCCGACCCCGACCCTGCGAGCGAGCGCCGCCACTGCATCGCCTCGGCCAGATGGGCCGTGCCGATGCTGTCGCTGCCGGCCAGGTCGGCCACGGTGCGCGCCACCTTGAGCACGCGGTGCAGGCCGCGCCCGCTCCAGCCCAGGCGTTCGGCGGCGCGCTGCAGCAGGGCGCGGCCTGCGGCGTCGAGCGCGCAGTGGGTGTCGATTCCCGCGGCGTCCAGCATGGCGTTGGCCGTGCCCTGCCGTGCCAGCGCGCGATGGTGCGCCGCCAGCACGCGTGCGGCGACCGTCGCGCTGGGCTCGCCGTCGCGCCCGCCCATCAGCTCGTCGGGCCGCACGGCGGGCACGTCCACCTGCAGGTCGACGCGGTCGAGCAGCGGCCCTGACAGCCGGCCCTGGTAGCGTGTCACCTGGTCGGGCGTGCAGCGGCAGCTGCGCGCGCCGCCGGCCGGCGCACCGAGCCAGCCGCAGGGGCAGGGGTTCATCGCCGCCACGAGCTGGAAGCGCGCCGGAAACGACGCCTGCCGCGCCGCGCGCGAGATGGTGATGCGGCCGGTTTCCAGCGGCTCGCGCAGCGCCTCCAGCGCGGCGCGCGGCATCTCGGGCAGCTCGTCGAGGAACAGCACGCCGCCGTGCGCGAGCGAGATCTCGCCCGGCCGCGGCGGCGTGCCGCCGCCCACCAGCGCCGGGGCGGTGGCACTGTGGTGCGGCGCGCGAAAAGGCCGTACGCGCCAGCGCGCCGCGTCGAACGCGCCGGCCAGGCTGGCCAGCGCGGCACTGCCCAGCGCCTCGGCGTCGGTCATCGGCGGCAGCAGGCCGGGCAGGCGCTGCGCCAGCATCGACTTGCCCGCGCCCGGCGGGCCCACCAGCAGCAGGCTGTGCGCGCCGGCCGCGGCGATCTCCAGCGCGCGCTTGGCGGCGGCCTGGCCGCGCACGTCGGCCAGGTCCGGGCCGGGCGGCGCGGGCTGTGCGTCGTGCGCGGCCGGCCGTGCCTCGGGCAGCGGCCGCGCGGCGTCGCCCGGCTGCAGCGCCGCCACCACGTCCAGCAGGTGCCGCGCGGCGAGCACCGGCACGCCGCCAGCCAGCGCCGCCTCGGCCGCGCTGGCCTCGGGCAGCACCAGGGTGCGGCCGGCGCCCTCATGGCGCGCCGCCAGGGCCAGTGCCAGCGCGCCGCGCACCGGGCGCAGCTCGCCGGCCAGGCTCAGCTCGCCGGCGAACTCGTGGCGCGCCAGCGCGGCCGCGTCGAGCTGCCCGTCGGCGGCCAGGATGCCCAGCGCGATCGGCAGGTCGAAGCGGCCGGACTCCTTGGGCAGGTCGGCCGGCGCCAGGTTGACCGTGATGCGCCTGTTGTGCGGAAAGGCCAGCCCGCTTTGCGCCAGCGCGGCGCGCACGCGCTCGCGCGCCTCCTTGACCTCGGTGTCGGCCAGGCCCACGAGCGTGAAGCTCGGCAGGCCGTTGGCCAGGTGCACTTCCACCTGCACCGGCGGCGCGGCCAGGCCGTCGAGGGCGCGGCTGGTGACGACGGCCAGCGTCATCGGGCGGGGTCGGACAGGGGCACGCACATCGCCGGGCGATTCTGGGCAGCGCGCCGGCGGGCGTCGTTCACCCGGAAGCGGGGCACCGGTTCGGTGCGCGACCGACCGATTCCCCGCCTTGGTGCATCGATCGGGTGCGCGGCCCGCACGCTGCCCCGCGCTGGGGCGGCTGCCGGGCCCGCCGGGCAGGCACGGAAGCTGCTGAAAGGTTCCGTAACCCCTTCCTCACCCCTCGGAGCCCACCCATGAGCAAGAAGACCCTCCTCGCCGCCGCCGCCGTCGCCCTGATCGGCACCGGCGCCCCCGCGATCTCCTACGGCCAGGTCGCTTTCAACGTCGGCGCGGTCACCGACTACCGCTATCGCGGCATCTCCCAGTCGCGCGTCAAGCCCGCCATCCAGGGCGGCATCGACTACGCCGCCGGCCCGTTCTATGTCGGCGCCTGGGCGTCCACCATCAAGTGGATCGACGACTTCGGCGGCGACGCCAAGGTGGAAATCGACCTGTACGGCGGCTACAAGGGCGAGATCACCAAGGAACTGACCTACGACGTGGGCGTTCTGGGCTACATCTACCCGAGCAACCGCCTGTCCCCCAGCGCCAACACCACCGAGATCTACGGCGCGCTGACCTACGGTCCGGCCACGCTGAAGTACTCGCATTCGCTGACCGACACCTTCGCCAACACGGACAGCAAGAACAGCTACTACCTCGACCTGTCGGCGTCGTTCGACCTCGGCGGCGGCCTGATGCTCACGCCGCACATCGGCTACCAGAAGATCAAGGGCCCGTTCAGCGACCCCGGCTCCTATACCGACTACGCGCTGACCCTGTCCAAGGACTTCAGCGGCATCGTCGTGTCCGGCGCGCTGGTCGGCACCGACGCCGACAAGTCGTTCTATTCGTCACCCGTGAACGGCAAGGAACTGGGCAAGACGACCCTGGTCCTGGGCGTCAAGTACAACTTCTGATCACAGGGCGCAGCCCAAGGAGCAGGCCATGAAGATGGTCACCGCAATCATCAAGCCGTTCAAGCTGGACGAAGTGCGCGAAGCGCTGTCGGGCATCGGGGTGCAGGGCATCACGGTGACCGAGGTCAAGGGCTTCGGCCGCCAGAAGGGCCACACCGAGCTGTACCGTGGCGCCGAGTACGTCGTCGACTTCCTGCCCAAGGTGCGCATCGACGCCGCGGTGGACGACTCCATCGTCGACCGCGTCATCGAGGCCATCGAGGCCTCGGCCCGCACCGGCAAGATCGGCGACGGCAAGGTGTTCGTCAGCGCGCTCGAGCAGGTCGTCCGCATCCGTACCGGCGAGACCGGCAAGGACGCGCTCTGAAGCGCACAACCGGAAGACAACCAACATGTTGAAAAAGATCTTCGCTTCCCTGGTGCTCGGTGCGGCGCTGTTCGGCCTGACCGACGCCGCCCTGGCGCAGGCCGCTTCGGCGGCTGCCGACACCGCGTCGGCCGCCGCTCCCGCTGCGTCCGCCGCCGCCGCTGCAGCCGCTCCCGCGGCCGAGGCGGCCTCGGCCGCCGCGCCCGCTCCGGTGCCCAACAAGGGTGACACCGCCTGGATGACCGTGGCCACGGCCATGGTGATCCTGATGACCATCCCCGGCCTGGCGCTGTTCTACGGCGGCCTGGTGCGCAGCAAGAACATGCTGTCGGTGCTGATGCAGGTGTTGATGGTGTTCTCGCTGATCAC